>Ga0255760_10003966_pt1 | contig 13095 bp, 15 predicted proteins | sample 071ome_25_FD_179960 | JGI IMG/M metagenome (GOLD analysis project Ga0255760, IMG submission 179960) | Coastal salt marsh microbial communities from the Groves Creek Marsh, Skidaway Island, Georgia - 071410BT metaG (version 2) | ecosystem: Environmental > Aquatic > Marine > Intertidal zone >... | reverse complement strand
ATTGCGCTGGTAGCGTATCAGCTTGTGGGTGTCCGCAGAGCGACGGGATACCGGCCCACCCTTGCGCCGCTCCTGTCTTTGCATATCGGCAAAAAAAGCGGCCATGTCTCTCACATCTTGTGGCTCACTGCCCGACGGACTGAGAAGCTCGCTAAAGATAGGGTTTGAAGCCTTCACATTCGCATCGCGCAAAAACCTAGGATACTCTCATCGGATGTCACATCTAAAAAATAATGGGCTTCATCGCTTATAGTATCTCTCGAAGAATGGGTAACTCGCCATCCTTCAGAGCGAAATCTTTTAACGAGTGACTTCCCTACGCTATTTGAACTACATACAACCAATACATGCTTCTGTTTATTTGTCATGATTAGTTCTCCTCAAGGAGTTATTCAATCGGCCCCATCTAGAATGACTAAACTCGCTCGAATGAAACAAGCTAGGTATTAACGAGACGAAAAATCATCTATTTCTCAAGAGCCTTAGCGCACGCCCGACACCATACTTTGGTGCAGGGTCAAAGAAATGAGCAAGTAGGGTCAAACGCGCACTATTGCATCCGATTGAAACCGCCTTGTTTGTATGTAGCGTTGTTGAACCAAGAAATAGGATAGGCCGATAATCGAGAAAGTTATATACACTCTCTTCATGATTCTGAGAGAATTTTCTGAGTCCACTCTCTGATGCATACCGCTTAAAAAAGGCTTTACCTAGAATATTCTCAACTTCACTCTTAGGAAATCTGCGAGCTTTGAAATAAGTAATTAGTTCACCAGCTGAACCATCCTTGGGAGCAGACGGGATCTTTATTGGTAAAACCATCGTGAATAAGTGCGAATCGAAATGTGCCCTAAACTGCTCCTTAGAGTTACCTGGCTCAACTTTTCGCGCAATATTATACTGGTCATCTGGACTTCCTTTATAACCAAAGCAGCTCTTCGCTTTATCGAAAAGTATCGGGGTTAAATATTTATCAACTCCAATCGTATCCAAAAATGACAGATGAGGAGGGGATGCCTCAACAAAGGTACTGGAACCCATAGCTCCTAGAATATTTTTCGACACTAAATCTAAATCAAATTCTGCAATTGAAGGTAATTGCGTATAGCCATTTTTCAAGAGCTCATCAACCCTTAGATCAATATCTTTCCAGTATATATCCAGCTTTATATCACTCCATTCTCAGTTCAACTTAGACTAACTATGCGTATTCTTATATCCACCCTCTTATGTTACAAGAAATAGGTAAGTAAATGGTAGGAGAACAACATTAATTAGTAACAGTCATCTTCCGAGCTAATATGTACCCTGAGATTGCAGACCATCTCTCATCAACTTCTGAAAATTTAGATTTGAGGTTATCATCAACCTCATCACTAATATAATTCGAATTCTCTTCAATAATCTGGAATCCACAGTGCTTTAAGATTTCAATATAGTCATAATGTCTCATCCGATTTTGAAAATGGCAATCATGATTGAATTTAGCCCACTCTGATTCTGAATAATTCAGGTAATTCAGTGGCCCAATCGAACTATCAGTATGAGAATAGTGATCACTATAATCAATAACGAGAGAAACTATCCCCGAATCCTTTAATATTCTATTCAACTCAAAAAATATCTTAATTAAAGCTTCTTTTGGTATATGTTCCAGCGTATTTGTTGACACACAAACATCGATAAATTTGTCAGGAAATCCCGTATCGGAAGCATCAAATGGAGCCCGATAATCAATACCATAGTCGTTCAAATCAGATCTCTTCGATATAGGTTTATTAGAAGGGAGCGTCATTTTGGCAGACAAAAAACTCCTAGACGCCTCAACAAGACTTAAATCTAACATCGGGTTTAAGTCAACTACAATTTGTTCTGACACATTCGGACTTAAGAACAAGTTCTGCATTAAAGACTTCCCCGCACCAAACTCAAATAATACATCATTAGTGCCGTATTTTCGTATGGCTTTCATGTGCCTTATCCAGTCCTCAGACACACTTTGCTTTTCAAGTCGAGACCTCTTAGTGACGTGTTTCTGAAGAAAATAAAGGAACTTTTCTACAGAGAACAAATCTATGACTCGAAAAACTTTTGACTTTAGCTTCCACGGGATATTTATTTTATTATTCTCCATTTATAACTATCACAAAAAAAAGTATTTTTTAAACGTATCCAAGGTTCGCATAACCTAGCTCTATAGCTTGACCACAAATTTGTTATAAAGCCCAATAAATCTTTTTTTAAGCAAATTTATAGTTAGAAATATGGGAGCAATAATTGGCAGCAGTAATAAACCGAGAGCGCTGGAATTTTTAATAACATAGCAATAAAATTTAAAATTCCGCAACTTATTTGAAGAGATGCCAACACCCTTCCTATAACTAGAGAACACGCCTGGGCAACGATAAGCCATTTCTCCATCTTTAAGTAGGTCCAACCAAAACATGTAATCATTTCTACATGGGATATTTCGCTGCCTCATTTCTCCCACTAGCGAACTGGCAACAACAACTGTGCTGCAACCGATGAAATTACTCAGTAACAGCTTTCTCTTGTTAACCATACTGGGCGCGCAAAGATTATAACAATGCTCTCCAGTCATGGAAATTACATCATAGGACGAATAAACAAATCGATAATTATTATTCAACATAAACTTTACCTGACTTTCAATCTTGTTATCCACCCAACAATCATCAGAATCAAGAAACGCAATATAGTCACCTTGGACTAAATCAAGAGCAGTATTCCGACTCATGGCGGCGCCCTCATTACGCTCTTTATATACAGGTATGATCCTCGAATCCAGAGACGAGAATTTAGCTATAACAGACTGTGAATCATCACTAGAGAAATCATCTACTATTATTAGCTCTAAATTTTTATATGTTTGACTGAGTACGCTTTGGATCGCTACTTCAAGTACACGCTCCGAATTATAATTCGGCATTACAACAGACACTAATGGTGCATGTTTGTTGAATTTAGTTGTCATTACTCCTCCGAGCCGTCAGCTCTTCGCAAACTACGATGATTGCATCTACATAATCATCCCAATTTGGGACTGAGTTTACGGCACTCATAGCGTTTTCTTTTAAATCTTTTATGGATTGTCTGTTATCGATCAAATTCGAAACCACGCGAAATAAATCACCACGCGAAAAATGATCGAAAATAACTCCACTCCGATAACGATCTACAAAATCCGTAAGCACAGGTAATTTACTTCCAATGATGGGAGTGCCGAGCGAGGCTGCAACAGAAAGTAAGCCGCTACCGGATGAACTTGAATGAGGGAGTAACAAGAAGTCACAGTCCGCCATTTCTCTAAAAAACTGTTCGTCTCCAAGAAATTCATCATTATAGAAAAATTCACCTAAACACAAACCTTCCAAGTCGCTAATTGTATTTCTGATGTCATAAAATGCCTTCCCAGAAATCCTCAAAGACAACGATTTACGCTGGCGCTGGTCTAGCATCTCAAACTCAGGAAATATAACTTCAAGATTTTTATAAGGCCTAATAGTACCTAAAATGGCAATTTTTATGATGTCAGGAGCTAAATCTTCACGATTCTTATAATCATTAGGTACTTTGTAACTTGGAAGATCTAAAAGCACCGGAAAGGCATTAGGGAACGTATCATCAAATGTTTCTAAAATTGACGAATCATGAAAAACTATAACGTCACAGCAATTATAAAATTCAGCGTATCTATAATTTCGAATACGATTCGTTTCACCATGCGACGGAATTTCGTTATGCAGAATTCCTACAGAAATACCCGATTTTAAGCGAATTAACCAAATGAAGAGTATCTCTATGGATGGCACCAGCGGAATATTGAATATAAAAATTTGATTTCGGGAGCAAGTAACTGCCCTAGCAAATAAAATGATATAAATTTTTGCTAATAAAACTAATGTGGTAATTCTGTGCAAAAGCTTAGGTAACGGTAAATTAGTTTTAATAGCACCAGTGTTAGCACTAAGCAATACAGGCTCTTTGCCCGCCCGATCTTTTAACGCGGCTTGTAACTGAGAGGTAAAAATAGTAGTCGACCCAATGACATCTATTAGCGTGGTACCGATTTTCATCGTAAGCGCCCGCTTATTGAAAAAGACGGATTAAATATCTCCATTATCATTTCTTAGGCACCACGTGAAACTCTGGCTTACTGAAACCTTTTCCTTGGATAAAAAACGACAGAGAATACTGGAGGAGGAGGAGTAATCTTTTCGTAAAAAAGGTCTTTTTAACCTTGTTTTTACTAAAAAATATCTGTGATACCAACACTAGAGCAACCAATTCAATAAACCTAAGTATTAAATAAGCTCCCCTAGAAAACAAAGTTCTACTGCGTAAAAAATATAGTTCACTGTAAACCATATTAGGTAACATGGACCAACTTCTTTCCCCTGCGGTGGAGTTTGATGAAGCTCCTCTTAAGTGCACATAAAACACGTCACTATGGTAAATAGCTTTAATGCTTTTTTGTTTTAAAGCATGGCATAAAATCACGTCTTCACCGTATAAGAAGAAGTCTTGGAACTGATTAGCACTAAGGAACATACTTCGATCTATGAACATACAGCTGCCATCTAAATAATGTTTATTTAAGTCGAATCTTCCACTGCTCTTGAACTTGAAACGACAGGTAACACTATCGATTATAGTTAGCACACCAGACAAAACTCCGGGATAACGCCTGAAATTCTTATCCTGCGAGCCATTTATATCCTTACAGGAAAACCCGACTAAACTTATAGAACCATCAGCGAGTGTTTCTCTCGCTCTATGTACCAAATCTATGCCGACTATCGCGTCTGGATTGATAAAAGCAAGATGGGTAGCCTGAGTAGCTTTTTGTGCACACCAATTGCACGCATAAGAGAAACCTAAATTGCTAGCAGAAAGCTGAAGAGACACAATTGCCTCATAATTTTTTAGAATCTTAGGAGTATCATCTGATGAGCCATTATCATATACCAAAATCTCATCCATCGATAAGCATTGGCTAATTAATGCATCCAAACACTCTCTAATAGTTTCTTGAGAATTATACGTCACTACTATTAAACATAACTTCACTCTATTTGACATTGGGAATACTTGCTCTGTTTACACCGACCACATAAATTAAAGCTAACGTTGAAAACGATAATGCCGACGTATGGAAAACCAAAAAGCCAAAAACACAGCAAGCAACCACAGTTAATCTGTATCGATCCAATAAAAATAGCATTGCCAAAAACCCAACCACGGAAACTAATCCATAACCACCCAAAAGAATACTAAGAATACTCCCTGGCTGGCCGGCAAATTCCACGAGAGTTCCATCAACTATAGTAAACGTAGAGAAACCCTCGAGAAACAGTAGATATTGATTCACACCCATCCCAAACAATACTTCTGAAATTGATCCATTAGTAAAGAAGGATAAAACTGGTGACCATGTCGCCGTAGATCTCTTAAAAGCTGAAGTATCTTCACCCAAAAACAGATCAACAATTCTGTCATATGTCCGACTAAACACAGCGTCAAAAATTCCGTCAACTGTTATAAATAAACCCATTAGTATCGCAGCAATACTTATGCCAATTGTCCATTTTTTCCTACTAGATAATTTTTTACTTCCATAGTTATATTTCTCTCTCTTAAGGCTCATTACGATAAACATCACAACCAACAGGGCCATCGCCGTTATGGAAATAGTAGCGAGAATACCTATTATTTGTATAACAATAAAAACCGAAGATAGCTTAACTCTTGGATTAGACATTACCAAAGCTAACAATACTACGTGTGTCCTTCCATAGGTACTGGGTTCACTCGCAAAACCGTATAGTCGTTGTAAAGGAAACCCTCCTATTGTATAAGGTGGAATCCCACAAGAATTGACAGTCCTTTCACCGTACAAACATAACTCGAGATACTGGGCTATCATCGGGAAAATTACCTGCATGGCTAACAGGAATAACGCATAAGTGGTCGAAATTAACAGCCCTACGGTTATTCCTTTGATTAAACTATCTATGTTTAGACTGTTCGGAGTGAGCCCAAGGCACGGCAAGACCAAAAGCAAAATAACAAAAACCATTTCATTCAGAGTTCTGTCAGACCCGATACTAAATAATGTATAGAGACATAAACAACTTAGCCCGATGACCGCTACTAAAGGGTTAAATTTAAATTTGGATAAGCAAAGAATTAGAAACAGAGTGAAACAAATCTCTGAGGCATAAACATGGCTGCCCGCGAAAAGAATACTTAACGTTAGAAAAAAACCCGCCAATTGGTAGCGCAACTCATAGGGCGATGAGCTTAGCTTATTCGAGAGGATGGTCAAGTGAGTAACCCTGAGTTTCCAGATGAGTCCCCTTACCTGGCATGCAGACCCAAAGATTTTCACGTCGTGAAAAAACTAATGGAAACAGTAAAAGTAGTGTCAGGTAAAACTTTAACAACCGTTTCAAATTGTTAGCGCTGGGTTTTCTAAGCGTGGAAGCGTTTAAGCACCACCATCCAAGTTTGGTCTGAGATGCCCACACATTATGATCAAAATTACCAAGAGAATAGGTTCTGAAAAAAACTCTGTTCTTCTTTAAAGTAGACGGGGAGCACAAAAAAGTAAACGTCGTCGACGCAACAGTGCGCCAATAATCTCCTTCAAAATAATTGATCTTACTTCTATATTTATGTAACTCATGGGAGTAGTAATCCGACGAATTAAAAAAAGTATAGTAACTTTTGAACTGTGTAGATTCTGCGTATCTAAACACTGAATCTAATGCATCGGAATCCAACAAATAGTCATCTTCAAGAAATGCTACTAACTTAGCCTCAGACCTTGAAAGATAATCATATTGCAGCTTAAAACTTTTCGGTCCACTAAAACAATCAACTTTTACTATTTCAAGGTCATATCTCTCAGAAGTCATTTTTCGTATCATTTCGTGAAATTCATCACCACAGCCATCAGAGAAAACAGTGATCTTAGTATTAAGTGATTGAGAACTGTCTAATATCGAGCTATATACTTGCTCAAACGTTTCGAGCTTAGTTCCTTTAAGAAGAGGTTTTTTTGAAATCCCAGGATATACTCGCAACCCTATTTCTAAGTCATACATTTTCATACGCCTCAACTAATGCTTCTTTAAAGTTGCTAGGTAAAAATTCCCTCGATTTTTTTAAGCCTGCCCTAACCAGACGTAACCGCAAATCCTCATCTTTCAGAAGCCCCGCAACACCAGATACGGTTTTTTCAACGTCACCTGGCGATACAATCAAAGCATTTACTTTGTCCTCTATATAGTCACGATTACCAAAGCAATCTGTGCAGACAACGGCACAACCAAGCCGCATTGCCTCCAAAGGCATAAGACCAAATCCCTCGAAATTTGAAAAAAACACAAATACCTTTGACGAGCGATATAATTCTGCTACCTCGTTATCACTCATATTCTTCAGATAAGTCACATCTTCTGGGAGGCCCTTTGGGCGCTGAGGCCTACCAAAAACCGTTATCCTTTCTTTAGGAAATTTAAGTCTAATTTCAGAAATTAACTCACAAGTACCCTCTGGGTTCTTATACACTCCTGTAGCAAAAGACAGAAGAATCCCTCGCCGGGAGACTTCCAGTATTTCCTTGTCTGTAAAATCAAAGCCAATATCATCACCCGGAAGCAGACAACCAATATTAGCAATTTTTCCAGGGTTAGAATGTGACAGGACAGATTTATACAAATAATCAGAAATACAAAAATATGTTGCGGATTTCTCCCACGAACTTTTAATTTTATCAGCAGGCCCCATAAAACCGGGGTAATCCATAACTGGATGAACAACCTTCACGTGACTTAAATCAAAGGCATCATAAAGCTCGATTAAAAGTTGCCAAGATGCTATGACTAAAATTTCAGTATTACTGATATCGTGCCGGTATATTTTCTGCTGCCACGCTGACTTCAATCCAAATTCTTGATTGGCATACTTTCGCCACTTGCCAAAGGTATTAAGCCACAAGAATTTAAGACGTCTAACTAATTGATATACTGAGCTACTATCGTCTATTTGCGATAAAAGGCCACCATTTACGTGTAAAAATCTGACGTCATGTCCTGCATTGATAAGAATTCTACCGTGCTCATAGAGCAGCTTGAATCCCCCGATTGGTGCAGGTGAGCCAGGCACTACAAATAAGAATTTCATTTTCGTTTTTTAAGCATAAAATTAAGATATGGATAAAGGTTATCTTCATTTTGCGTAAATAATTTTATTGCCCTAGCGTAAGATCTTTCGACAAACGATCCTAAAGATAGGCGCTTTGATTGTCCAATTTTGGCAACCTCTTTAAGTGATGGATACATAACAGAATCATCTACTAATGTTAAATTCATACCACGTGAAGCACTGAGCTTTTGAAAATCTTTAATACTACGATACCAGACATCCCAATCTCCACTTTCGCTAAGCTTGTACTGATTCCTGGCAATTGTCACGAACATTTGGGAGACTGCTCTAGGAAATAAGCCTAAGAACTTGAGCCCAGTATGGTCATCTACAATCTTATATTTACTCGGAACCACAGCAAATATGCACCCATCTATATAATCATAGAAATCATCTACCTTTTCAAGAAAGTATTGGTCGGATAAATGTTCAAGTACACTAAATGAAGCCAGCACGTTGATCTTTTCATCACCAATATGCTCAAAGATTTTCTCTTTCTCAGAGAAAAACAAACTCTCATGATAGCCATTATCTTTAGCTAATTTATTGGCTAAATCGATCTCCGCAGCATAAATATCGTAGCCATAGGCTTTGAAACCAAGGGATCGCATCAAAATAACCATTTCTCCAGATCCACAACCAAAATCTAAAATCAATAATTCCTCAGACTGAATATCTGTCTCACTCTTAAGATATGGAATTAGATTACTCAACCATGAGTTGTAGCTGAACGGATCAGCTGATATTTTTATCTTTTTTACTTTCTCTGATGCGTAAAATAGCGAATCCTCCGCGGAAAGACCTTTATCTAAATAAAAATTTTTCAGATTATCAAAATGATTTGTATAATTAATCATTAAGGTTGGGCCTTACGATTACAGAGAATGAGTCCTTTCGTCCTGGCACCACATCAGTCGCGTAAAGGATTTCCAGATTTAGTCTTACCATTAGTTCTATAAAAGAACTCAATGTCCACACATGGTGATGAATGAGGCGTTGGCTATTAAAATATTCGAAATCATCTTTATTAGCTTTTCCAATATATTCTGGTGGGATAAGCCTGTGTCCAGAAAGAATTGTTAAATCCCTGAATTCAGCCCAATGGGTCTGGTCATATTCGTCGGTTTTATGCTTAAAATCATCAAAAATATGATCTGTTGAGGTAAGTGGCCTAAGGCTATCAAACGTTCTCGAGCCATGAGGAAGAATAAACCAAATCACTCCCGTACTTCTTACGGTTCGACACCACTCATTAATCGTTTTTATTGGATTGGCCATGTGCTCAAGACAGTGTGATGAAACCAACATATCGATCGTTCCATCCTTAAACGGCAAATTATCTGCCGCAGCTTGAATGATATCGTCAGACACGGGAAACATATCGCACCCAGTGACCGTTTTGGATTTACTTATTTTATTAGAGCCACAACCAACATCTAATATAAAAGGCTTGTAGATCGCAGAAGAGTATTCTCGAATAAGTGCGGCTACCCAACGCTTGTAGTATCTGGTCTCGATAATATTTAAAAAAATGGACCTATAATCTTTCATAAATCAAACTAATTCCCAAATGGTTACCACATCGAGAATCGTAAACTCCTCGCTTATAATTGGAATCTCTGAAAATTTATACTGTTTCATCACTTCCAACGCTCTCGATCTATCTTTATCAAAAAGGTACACAGGATTCATTTCCATACATGAATTTATAGATGCGGAAAGATTAGGAATTTTTAATAGGTCGCCCTGAGATACAACACCTACCAATCTATCACTATGATCGACAACAAAAATTAACCGCGATTTTTCTTTCTGCATTTGCTCCACGGCATCAAATAAACTTATATGTTCTTTAACTATAATAGCCATAATTTCACTCCACTAGAAACTTGTTTATTAGCTTGTCATCTATCACTAAATCATTCAATACAGTCACTATTTTCGAACTGCTATCACCATCACCATACTGTTTGTCGGAACCAGTATTTTGCTCGCTAGCAACACTAGCGATAGCTTGATCGATAGATTCAGCAGATGCGACAGGCACATCAATCACTGTTCGAGACCGTAATCTACCTGTTTGTCTGGAGCCTATATTGATAGAAACCACTCCAAGGCTAGGTGCCTCAAGGATCCCTGAGCTACTATTGCCAATTATGAACTCACAATTGGAAAGCAGCGCTGCGTAGTCATTACGACCTAAATTTCGAGTAACTCTTACAAATTCCTTTGGAAAATGTGTTAGTTCATTGGCTATATCAGTACTGCCAGCATCATTATTTGGTAATATCCATATTTGATACAGCCCCCTAGCTGTAAGTGCTTTATGCATGATTTTCGCGAACACTACGGGGGAAACTTTTTCATCACTGCTCGGATGAACTATACATACACAAAAACGATCTGAAGGGTTTAATCGAAGCTTGAGACAGACATCACTAATATTGGAAATTTCGTTCTTATCTAGTAAATTATCCAGTTGGGGCGCCCCAGTAGTATGGATTCTAAATTCTTCCTCTCCCAAACGAATCAAGCGATCAGCTGCGTCTTTATTGCTCGCAAAGTGTACATGGGCTAATTTACCTATAGCATGCCTTGCCATTCCATCTTTATGTCCTGATAACTCGCCAGCCTGAATGTGCGCGATAATTACATTACTATAAAAAGCTGAAACAGCAGCCATAAACGTTTCAGCCCTATCACCTGCCAATAAAATAATATCTGGAGAAAAATCATCGAAAACGTTAGGCAACTGAATACCCAGTAGCCCAAGAGATCTAGCCCACGCTGATTCCGCACCCCCCGCTACATTCATAAAGATTCTGTAGCGCGGCTGAAAGCCGTCAGCAATAATTTCATTTTCAGTCATGCCAAAAGAAGGATCGACATGCATATTAGTAACAGCTAAACGGACATCATGATCAGTATCTTTAAATTTTTTTAGAATAGGTCTGAGATAACCCCACTCACCTCTGGAGCCAGTAAAAACAAGTATTTTTTTACTCACTGAGATCCTCCCACGACAAGGCAATGTTTCTATCGATATCTTTTAAAGCCTTCTTACCTAAGACACTCTCGTACTCGGCACTCAAAATTCCGTTTCCGGGGCGTTTTGTACATAGATCCTTCAATGTGATGACTTGACCAGCTGCAATGGGTCGTGCCGCAATGATTGATCTGTAGGCCCAGTCCCTTATTGGCTTTTCTTTGTCTTGTATTATTTTAGAGTCACCAAGTGTCGCCCTTACCAACTTAACAGCATTAACCATCGCTTTAAATTCGTCCGGATCAAGAGAAACAGAAGCGTCAGGGCCAGCAACGAAATGAGATAAAGTAATATGTTTCTCAATAATACGGGCACCTAAGCAAACCGCTGAGATACTCGACCCTATTGTGGGGCTATGGTCGGAATGTCCGATCACGCAAGGACTCATATCATGAAGCTTTTCCAAAAATTGTAGATTTAAATCTTCGTACTTTGGAGGATACTCACTGATACAATTCAGAAGCGCAAAGTCCTCAATAGACTTGCTGTACCTTTTAATCCAACCTTTGACTTCACTCTCATCACACATCCCAGTAGAGAATATAATAGGTTTCTTCAATTCAGTGAGTCTGTCAATGTACCAGTAATCTTGAAATTCACCCGATCCAATCTTGAAGAAAGGTACTAAATTCTGGATTTCAACGGCTGCTTTATACGAGAACGGAGTGCATAGATAGGTGATATTATTAGAATCGCAATATGCTTTTAAGTCATAGTGCTGATCCAGGCTAAGGGCATTTACTCTCAAAAATTCATGTAGCGGTTCAGCAAAGTTGTCTGAGGATAAATCATTAATCAGCATTTCCTCCTCAACAATATGATGCTGAAACTTGATAGCATCTGCGCCAGAATCTACAGCCGCATCAACTAAAGCTTTTGCAACTATGGTACTACCCATATGGTTATCACACCCTTCGGCGATCACATAAACGCCCCCACTAACTTCATTCACTAAGTCTTCAAAAAAATTCATAGCTCAAGCCTCATTTAACTGATTGAATACGGTGCGGCAGACCTCAAGGTCTAAAGGGGAATTAATATCAAGAGCCTCGGTACTATCCACTACAATACAATGGCAATTTTCGCCCAAAATTGATTCGGACGTAATGTTCTTCACTTTAGTCGCATAAAAAACACCACACTCATGATATTTCGATGGCCTAGTCTGTCTGCGAGATTGACTACCATCAACGTTATCTTTTCGATTCCAAAAATCTTTCTCCTCAATCCATTCAACAGCTGATGATTTATACACTGTAAAAATACTATCAAATTTATTAGATTCTATTACATCGAGTAAAACATCTAGCGTCTCTAACCGTCTAAAAGGACTGGTGGGTTCCGTAATAATAACCCAATCATCTTGATCTAGATTATAGTTGCCTCTATCGCTTTCAATAAATTCCTTGATCGTAGCTGCAGTAGTAGTCTCATCAGCCGAAAAAGCCTTAGGTCTTTTATCGCACAGGATACCTTCGGCTCTGCAAGTTTGAAGTATCTTGTCACTATCGCTAGATAGAACCGTAAATTCCTCAAATCCGGCTTGACATAAAAAGTCTATGGTAATTTCCGTAAGTGACTTTTCTCCAATTAATTGAAGGTTTTTATTCACGATTCCCTTTGAACCGCCTCTTGCAGGGATGAAAAAAATAAACTTCATTAGACTAAATCGCTATTAAATTTTTGATAATCAAAATCTCTACCATCTATGATCGCGGATACTATTTCTGACAGATTCGCGTCTTTTATTTCACCAGAATCATTCGTCAGCCCAATAATTTCTTCATTAAAATGGGCAAGAGAATTTTTTGAGATAG
>Ga0255760_10003963_pt1 | contig 13100 bp, 14 predicted proteins | sample 071ome_25_FD_179960 | JGI IMG/M metagenome (GOLD analysis project Ga0255760, IMG submission 179960) | Coastal salt marsh microbial communities from the Groves Creek Marsh, Skidaway Island, Georgia - 071410BT metaG (version 2) | ecosystem: Environmental > Aquatic > Marine > Intertidal zone >... | reverse complement strand
CCCCACGGCTTCGCCTGGGTCGTCGCAGACCAGGGTGATTTCACGAAGGCAGGGGTCGAAGTACACCTGCTTGAGTCCAGCCGTCTCAGGCAACACGTCGTCGATGATCCGCCGCGCCTCCTCTTGGGTGCGCATGATCGAGGGGTCCGGTCGCAAAACGATGGTCCGCTTGACCCGCTTCGCAATTTGCCCAATCAGCCCCCCATCGGCGAAGGAGGCGGGATCTTTCGTCACGAGGGCGATGTCCCCGGCTTCAAGTTCAACCTCATATTCAAGGTGCTTTGGAACAATCTTGCTGATCTCGTCTTTCAGTTCCTTGAAGCTCATCCGCATGATGGTCACCTCTCCGGCGTGCGGCCGTGAAGGGCCGCAGTGCAGGGGAATGGAAGGCCTCACTTGTGGGAGGCGAGAAGGGCGGAAATCTCCGCCTCGGGCACGAGTTGGAACCCGTCCTTGCGTGTGATGACGGCGAGGTCCATGCCGTTGCCGCTGGCGGCATCACGCTGGCCGGACGCGGACAGGGCGCGCGCCGCGAGCAAGACGGCCGCGTCCCGGGTCATGCCGTCGCGGAACCCGTCCTCAAGGACACCGTACATGTACGGCGAGCCAGAGCCTGTCGCGCAGTAGACGTCGGGGATGGAGCCCCCGGCCGAATCGATTGAATACACGGCTGGACCGTCGGCGTCCACACCGACGATGAGCAACTGCACCCAGTGCGGTTTCCCGGAGAGGATGTTTGCGGTCAGCGTCGCAGCGCCCTTGACCGTCATTTGTTGCCCCCGGCGGAGTTCGTACAGTGCGACTTCGGCCGCGAGGGTTCGAGAGAGGGACTGGGCGTGGCCCACCAAGCCGGCGGTGGTCAACCCCAGGTTGTCCCCAATGCGGAAGAGCTTCTGGACGCTCTTGTTCGCCACGAAGTGACCCATCGTGGCACGATGGTCTGCGCCGACGACGGCTCCTCCGTTGAAGGTGATCCCCACGGTGCTGGTTCCGGTCTTGAGCACGCCTTCCGGCTCTCCTTGCAACATGATGGTTCACCACCGCGACCCCGTATGAAGCACGGGATGCGTGAGTGAAAGGGGCCGAAGGACCCTTATGAATCCGCCGTCCGGCAAGGGGAGCCTTCATTGGACCTCGACGCGAGGAGGGGGCGTGGCGCGGAGAAACGAACGTGACGAGGGGCAATTTTCCCTCGACGCTTTCGAAGGCGTTCCGGCGCCATCGCCTCAGCCGTCCCCCCTGCCGGGCTTTGAGATGCCAAGCCTTGCTCAGCGTGCACCCGACGTCCCCCCGGCGCCTTCCGTGCCGAGCAGGTACCATGACCTTCGACTCCTGTACCCCGCAGCACCCGCGCCGGTGCATCGTGACGCACCTGTGATTCACCGTGCCGATCTGCACCGCCTCGAGGGCGTAGCGCAGGTGATGGATTGGGTTGCGGACGGCGATGTCGTGCTGCTTGATGTTGGGGCCTTGTTTGCCCGCCCTGATGCGTTCCGTGAAGCGATCTTCCACCTGAAGCGCTTCGTTGAAGGGGACCTTGCAGGGCGCCTGCTGCAATTGACCGACACCCGCCTGCTCGTGCTGCCGCCCGGCATCGAAGGCCTTCGTGGGGTGGAGGAAGCTGTTGGAACCCTTCCCGACGACCCAAGCGACGGGAGGCGTTGGTGATGGAACAGGACGTTGCGTCCCCGTGCCCGATGTGCAGCGATCCAAAGGGCCTCCGCCTGCGGACGCACGTGGACACCATCCCATACTTTGGCGAGCACACCCAAGTGACCCTGCTGTGCATGGCGTGTGGGTGGCGGCAAACGGACCTCATTCCCGCCGAATCGGTTGACCCCAGCGCATGGTCGCTGCCCGTCAAGGGTCCAGAGGACCTCACCGCGCGGGTGGTACGGTCGACGGGATGCACGGTGCGGATCCCAGAACTCGACCTTGAAGTCGCACCGGGTTCGTCTTCAACAGGATACGTGTCGAACGTCGAGGGGGTGTTGGTGCGGTTTTCGGACGTGCTGGACATCGTGGAACGTGACTTGGAGGCGAGCGATGTCGAAGCAATCGCGACGCTCGAACACCTCCGTGCAGCCTTGGCGATGGCCATCCTCGGAGCCCCGACGATGCCGCTGACCTTGGAACTGCTCGACCCGACCGGCAGGTCGGTCATTCTGAGCGACGACGCCTCGCAGCGTCCACTGACCGAGACGGAACTCGCGAATCTGCCCCTCGGCCCAGAGGTCCCGGTTTTCTCGGCCTGAGTCAACGGGCGTCCGTCGCGAGGAACTCACCGACCATGTGTGCCGTCTCGTCACGGCGCTCGGCCAAGTCGCCCAACCATGCTTCAGCGCGGTCGATGCAGGCTTGCTTCATCTCTCCCGCGAGGAGCCGACCGCTCCGGTAGGCTTCCGCCAGTTCGGCGAGCACCGCGTCGTCTTCCTCGAAGAAATAGGCCATGTACTGAAACGGCACGTCACGCTCGGGATCACCACCCAATCGGCGGTGCTCTTCGACCGTTGGTTGACCACCAGAAAAGGCCCGCTTGATCTTCTTTGCAACCTGTGGGAGTTCATCGGCCAGGAAGATCGTTGAATCCGGTCGGCTGCTGGACATTTTGTCCCCGTCAAGGCCCACAGCGAAGTGATGGTACGTGGACGACGGTGCCATCAGCCCCATGCCGCCAAGTGACCGCTCAAGCCGAAGCAGCATGAGCCGAACGGCGGGTTGGTCCCGCTTGGTGGCCGATGGGACGTCCACCGTTCCATGCTTCGGATTGGGTCGAATGTCGCTGAACCCAAGGTTGCTCAAACCGGCCGTGATGCTCGCGAAGACGGCTTGCCGCTGCTCCTTGTTCAAGCGACCTTGGGGGCCGACGCCGAAGGCCGCTGCATTCTCGTCCTGAACGGACAGGCTGACGGTGAGGCCACCGGATTTTGCCTCCTTGAGGTTGAACCAATTGGACTTCGAGGCGAGGCCCCTCGTGAGCCGGAGATGTGGGTCTTGGTCCACACCGACCGGGACGACAATGGGGCGCAACCCCCCATGCTCGTCGAGTTGGGGATGAAGGATATCACCGGCCTGCACCAGCGGGGCTTGGACGTGGGCAAGGTTGGTGTCCCCCTTGAACCCGTAGATGGCTTCAAATTCCGAGAGGTTGGTCCTCCGGCCGAGTTGAAAGCCCAAACGCTGCACGGCTGGACGGGACGATTGGAAGTAGACCTGTGTTCGTTCTGGGTCAAGTCCCAGTGCTGCATAGTTGGCCACGTACTCCTCAAGGGCGATGCGCCGGCCTTCCCTCAGGCCAACGCCCCTCGTGGCTTGGCTTTCGAGGTCGGCGACAGCGATGGTCACGTCACCACCATGGTGCTGGAACCAGCGGACCTGCTCGATGACCATGGAGTGCCCGAGGTGCATTTGACCAGAGGGCATCAGGCCCGTCAGGACACCGAATGGCTCACGTCGACGTTGCGCATCCAACACCCCTTCGAGGTCCCTGTGGGCAAACACGATGCCGCGGCGATGGAGGCGGGTTGGCTCGGGAAGGTCCAATCCCTCGGTCCTGCTAAGACCAAAACGCTCGACGATGGCGTCGTAGTCCGTGGATTGCGCGCTGCTCCACGGATCGATCTCCATTCGAACCCCTCCGCTCTGCCGCAGGTGAGAACGGGCATGAAGGCTTCGTCACTCTTCAGCATCCCGGGCATGACCTTGGCCTGGTTTGACGATGGCCGACGTACCATCGTCCCTCGAAATCACATAGCGCATGCCGGCCACCGTCGCTGCTCCTGCGAGGACGCCAACCCACGGGAGCCATGGCATGTCTGGATCCGCGACGCGAGGGGAAACCAGCCACGTGAAACGCAGGTCCTCGACCTCAAGGAAGCGCCTGCTCCAGCGTTGAAGGTCCGTCGTGTCGTGACCAGCGACCGTCACGGCGACGGAGCGTCCATTCCATTGTGGCGTCATTTCGATGACGTCAAGGTCGGAACGGTTGACGTCGCTGTTCACGAGCACCTCCATCCGCTGACCAACGGACAGGCTCAGCAACAGGTCACCCTCATCGATGCGCCACCCTACGGCCGTGTTCCTCTCGGTCGACAAGTCAACGGCCGGGCTGCCGTCGACCAGAACGGCGTCGACGCCAACATGGCTTGGGAGCGACACACGCCATGTCGTCGGCACCCTCCAGACCTCAGGGTTCGCACCTCGGCATGCGTCGGTGTCGAGGAGGGTGAACCCCACACGCCGTTCATCGACCACCTCAAGGCTGAATTCATGGCAACGACCAATGGCCCAGGTCGACCATGCCTCGCCCCAGGTGGTGAACCAAACGTCGTCCCGCTCTAGCAGCAAATCAACGACGGCGGCATCGTGGCGGATGCTGATGTCCCCGACGCGGCCAACCCAGTAGAGGTTCACGACCCCTCCTTCGTCAAGCGCGCTCCGCAGCCCTTCGAGGTCAGCGACGTCACGCTCGAGCGAACCACCACGACGTCCGAGATCGTACCAATCCTCCTCAACCAGCGGGACGTCCTCTCCGTCGTGCCACGCCCCGTTGCTGAGCCCGAGATCGTCGCCGTGGACGGTGAAGCCCAAGCCGCCGAGCGTGGTGTGGTCGGACGCGGTGAGGCCTCGCGGCGTCCCGATGGAGAGCGGGGCATCGCCCCAACGTGAGGCGTTTGTTCGTTCACCGAGGTAGGCGCGGCATGCCGATGCCACAGCACCGGGGTCGTTCGCCCACGACAAGCCAGGGAACCCTGCGCAACCGAACTCATCACCTGCTTCAAGGCGCTCTTCCGCGAGCGGTGTTCGAAGCCAACCGTCCTCTTCCCAGGTTTCAGCGGCCACAAACGGTGCATGGACAGGCAGCACAACGAGGCACAGCAGGAGGCCCACCACCGCACCTCGCATGACCACCCGGCGGCATGGCCCGTCTTGAGCCTTGGCGACCGACTCATGCAGGCGAAGCAGGTCGTGATGAACCCCTTCAGCCTGAAGTTTCTTGACCCCACCCGACCGGGTCCTTCCGTGGGCGCAGAAGCAGCGGACCCATGGAGCCATGTCGCTCGCCGCAGCAGCATCAACGAGGCGGAGGCTGTGGAACTTCGGTACCCGAACTACCGTCGAATCCGCATCATGGTGAACCCAACCATGCGGCTCTTCATGCGGTTGCGCATGCGTGGCCTGCACCACGTCCCACGACGTGGACCGGTCATCTTGGCCGCGAACCACCTTTCGCACGTGGACCCCGTCATGGTGATCATGGCCTCCCGACGGAAGGCCCACTACCTCGCCAAGGACGGTCACTTTGAGTCCGGGCCACGCCGATGGTTGATGCGCGCGACAGGGCAAATCGAGACCAACCGTGAGAGCGGTGCACAAGATGCCCTCGAGAGTGCCGTGGCCCTGCTTCGCGCTGGAAGGGCGGTCGGGATCTTCCCGGAAGGCACGCGTTCCAAGCGCACCGAAGCCCCGTTCCTGTTGGAAGCGAAAACAGGCGTGGCCCGTTTGGCGTCCTCCGTCCCAGAAGCCACCGTGGTGCCCGTCGCCTTGCAAGGCACGCGTGAAATGATGACGCCATCCGATCACGCCTTGCCTCGCCTCTGGCGTCCGGTCCACATCCACATCGGGGCCGGCATCTCCTGGCGTTCCTGGCTGAGCCATCCAGACGGGGGAGCGATGTCGGACGCGGACGTGGAAGCGTTGGGGGCCCTCGACGATGCAGAACTTCGTGCACGCGTTGGCACCCTTCATCGTCGCTTCACGAACCAACTCATGGCGAGTTTGCGTCACCTCGGCGCACCGTGAGGCCGACAAGGCTCAAGGGCCGAGGCAAGAAGTTCCTCCCATGGACGCTTACCTCGACCTCATCCGGAGGGTGCTTGAGGAAGGCGTGGAGAAAGGCGACCGTACGGGAACGGGGACGCTGAGCGTGTTCGGTCATCAAATGCGGTTCGACCTGAGCGAAGGCTTCCCCCTCGTCACCACGAAGCGCATCCACATCCCTTCCGTGGTGCATGAATTGCTGTGGTGCCTCAAAGGGGACACCAACGTTCGCTACCTCCAGGAAAACGGCGTCCGCATCTGGAACGAGTGGGCCGACGAACACGGCGATCTTGGCCCCGTGTACGGCAAGCAGTGGCGGCGTTGGGTCGGGCCCGACGGTGTGGAACACGACCAGATTGCGGAGGCGATTCGGCTCATCAAAGATCAACCGAACAGCCGTCGCATCATCGTGAGCGCATGGAACGTTGCGGACCTGCCCGACATGGCCCTCATGCCCTGCCATGCCTTCTTCCAATTCCACGTCGCGAACGGGCGGCTCAACTGCCAGATGTACCAACGAAGCGCCGACGTGTTCCTCGGGGTGCCGTTCAACATCGCGTCCTATAGCCTCCTGACCCACATGATGGCGCAGGTCTGCGGTCTGGAACCGGGCGTCTTCGTCCACAGCCTTGGCGACGCGCACCTCTACCTCAACCACCTTGACCAAGCGCGGCTGCAAATCACCCGCGAGCCGTTGCCGCTGCCTTCCCTCAAGCTCGAACCGTCGATCACGGACATTGACGCGTTCACCGCCGAACACATCGAAATCGTCGGCTACGAGCATCATCCGCACATCGCTGCACCCATCGCCGTCTGAGGACCTGCCATGCCGCTGCACCTCATCTGGGCGCAGGACGAAGCCGGGGCCATTGGGAAAGACGGCGACCTCCCTTGGCGCCAGCGCAGCGACCTGCAGCACTTCAAACGCGTCACGATGGGGCACCCGGTGGTTATGGGACGACGCACGTGGGAGAGCCTGCCCTTCCCCCTGCCGGGAAGGGAGAACCTGGTGTTGACGAGGGACCGCTCGTGGACGGAGGAACCTGCCCTGCGTACCTCCATTGAGGAGGTGCTGAGCCGTTCGTCGACAGAGGAGGTCCTCTTCGTCATTGGAGGGGGCGAGGTGTACGCTCAATACCTTCCCTGCGCCGACGTGGTTCACCGCACCGTGATTCACACCACGGTGGAAGGGGCCGACACCTTCGCACCCGCATTGGACGATTCGACGTGGACCCTCGAAGCCTCAACGTTCGTCCCCGCAGGGGAAGGCGACCAACACGACCAAACCATGGAACGTTGGTCCCGTTCGTGATCAGAACCAAACACCGTTCGTGAGAAACGTGAAGAGGGAGACGCAAACCAAGATGCTGGATGGAAGCATGGCTCCAATGCTGCTTTCCATCTCCTGCATGGCCAGGAGTTCTGTTCCTCGATGGACGGTGACCGCGTGGCCTAGCGCCGAGCCCTCACGCGTCAATTCGATGTTGGCGCATGCTATGCTGCTGTCCACCGATTCTCCTTGAAGTTCATCGTTCGATCTCGGGACCGCGTAGCACGACGCGAACAGTGGTTCCCCCATGGCCCATCCGTTCAGGTCCCACGAGTGGTAGGCCCTCGTATTCCTGACCTTCCCTGACGGCCGTCCACGGGTGGACCAGAGCGAGTGGTCTGCGGACCTCCAATCGTTCACGCGGGGCGGATGGTCGAGGAGGTTGGCGTTCAGGGCGATGCCCCCCGTACCGTCATGAAGCAAGGTCGGCCACGACCCCTCGGCCCCCCTGATGAAGGTGTACGCGCTGCGGTTGTCCCAACGACCACCCGTCACGTTACCCTCCTCATCACGCTCTTCGACCCACTCCTCCCATTCGAAAAGGTGGCCATAACGCCAGGTCCATGCCCCAAGCCCGTGACCGAGTTTGCGAGGATCGTTGTCGACGGCGACAGGAAGCGGCCATGTGGTACGGGGTCGAAGTTGACCGAAGACCTCGACCTTTCCAACGGCCGCAGAACGGACGGTCGAGGTCGGCAGGTCGCTGAGGGCCCGCCACTTCCGCACCTTCAGCCAGCGAGACACAAGGAGGAGTTGGCCGCCTGCGAGGCAGATGTACAGCCAGTCCGTGCTCCCTGTGGTGCTGAACACCCACCATGCAAAGAAAGCCAGAAAAGCGCTTTGCGCGACGCGGAGCAAGGAACGGAGGGTGAACATCGCAGCAACAGGCGTCCCAACGTTCACCGGGTGTTCGGCGAGCAGTCCAGAAGGATCGGGGTCGTACGGGCGTTCGACATGCCATGCATCGATTTGTGGTGGGACAACAAACCACCCCTCGTTGTGCGTGCCTTTCGACGGTTCCGTGAGCTCGCCGTTGGGCCCTTGCTCGTACGTGACGGTTGCGCATGACCCAACCGATTCCCTCACCTTGGCGATGGCCAATTCGATCCCTGTTGGACAGCAGTACGCCATGAGGGCCCCTGCGATGTAGACCACGAGCGGGTGTGGGAATACGACCATGATCAGCAACGGAGCGACGATACCAGCCCAGCCCCAACCCGTGCGGGGGAGGTTGAGGTCGAGGAAACGCGGCGCGCGGACCGGTTCCATCGCTTCACGAATAGCGTCGAGTGGGTTACGTGCGGATGGGCTCACGCCCGACGTATCGACCACCATAGCCTTCCATTTGCATTGCACCGATGAGGCTTTCTCAGGATTCGTTCGTGTATTCCGTCACGCGAACGCCGAGCCGCCCCTGCCTGGCAGGTCGCTTCATGATCCGTTCGAGTTTGGCTTCGAAGGCTGCTTTCAGATCGATTTCCATTGCGAGGCTGTGGCCCATGAGCAGGATGAGGACGTCAGCCATTTCCTCAGCAACCTCTTCGATGGGCTTGGCCTTGGTGATCGCCGCGGCTAACTCTCCCAATTCTTCCACCGTCAGGGCGATGCGGTACCCCATGTCGTGTCCGTTGTTGCCGGCGAAGTCGTGCTTGTGATGGAAGGCAGCGACACCACGCATCATGGCCGTCCACGCGTCGTCGTCCGAACGACCAAGCCAGCCCTCCACGCTCAAGTCCATGACGCACAGACGGGCAAGGCCGTCTATAGAACGGCGGGTCATGCGTCGAGGAGGTCCAGAAGGACCGCCCATACGGGACCAAGGCGACGGTGGGCCTCCGCGGACACCTCCTCATGGTCCAATGGTGTACGGCGACCCTTCGGGGAGCGCCCCGCCGCCCAGTTCGCCGCGATGCACAGCGCAAGGTAGGGCAGGCCAACCTCTGCGGCCAATTTGGCTTCACGCGGCATCGTCATGCCCACGACCTCGCCGCCAAGGCGCTCGATGGCGTCAATTTCAGCTGGGGTTTCAAACTGGGGCCCTTGCGTCAACCAATAGGTCACGTGAATGTCGTCCTTTTCCTCGAGGTCTTGCGCTGAGCGAAGCACGTCAACCGCACGATGGGTGAGGCCTTCGTCGAAGGCCAGCGCCATCGAAGTGAACACGGCATCCTCGTCGTGGAAGGTTGTGCTGACACCGGTGAGGTCGATCGCGTCTGCGGCCACGCCCACCCGGCCAGGGGGCAATCGCTCGGTCAACGTGCCCACGGAGCAGACCGCAAGCACGACCTCAACACCTGCATCAACCAAGGCACGAAGGTTGGCGCGGTGGTTGATGCGATGAGGTGGAACGGTGGTGTCGCCCTCTCCGTGGTGGCGCTGAAGGAACACCAGCTCGGCCTGCTCGCTCGCGCGCTGTAGGGTGATGCAGCGTAGGCCAACCTCCCCATATGGCGTGTCCACCCTGACGTTGTCCGTACGGACCGTGGACCAACCCGCCTCGGTTGAACCGGGCACCGCGTCAAGCCTGAGCAAGCCCGTGCCGCCCATCACCCCGATGCGACGCATGGGGAGACCTCAGGGCAGGGCGTGCTTGGACCCATCGGCGTTGGGACGTGTTGCCGTGCCGATCAGGCGCCTTGGAGGCGCTCGATGAGCTCGTCTTTCTTGCCCGACACGGGGAGTCCCTTCGCTTTGAGGGCCTCCTTGAGTTCCGCCACGGTCATCGACGCGTAATCCGAGTCATCCCCTTCCGGCTCAGACACGTCTTCGGCGGGCGATTCCTCTTCAGCAGGAGCCTCTTCTTCGGCCGCCTCTTCCTCAGCGACCTCAGGTGCCGCGTCCTCGACCGGCTCCTCTTCATCGGGCTCGTCTTCAGGCTCGACGACATCAGCGTCGTCGCCGCCCTCCTCTTCCATCGCTTGCGCGAGCAGCGCTGCTTTCTTGGCCTTCAATTCGGCCGCGGAGCGCGCTTCCTCAGCGTGGATTTCGTCAAGGGTGGGGCCCTTGTCGTGCACCACACCGTCCTGCAGGAGCTGGCTCTTTCGGATCACGCAGGTGCGGACGGGGTAAATCGACTTCACAGCGTCCTCAATGGCCTTCTCCAGGTCACCACTGAGCATCGCGCTCTGCAGCTGAGGATAGGTCATCTTCGCGGCCGAGGTCATGATGACGTCACGGGCCTTGGTCCGAATGTCGCTCTTGACCGAGGTCTGGATGCGCTTTTGGGTGATGATCAACGGCTTGATGCGGAGCAAGTAGCCGTCTGTCGTGACGACATCGACCACGTCGTCGATCTTTCCACGGTAGCGGCGCACCTGCCGACGGACGTGGTCCGTCTGGTGGTGGTGCCCGATGAAGGTCGTCAGGGCGTCTTGCCCGACGCATTCGGTGACGCGGAAGCGAAGGATGACGTGCATCTTCGTGAAGTCGCCGTTGAATTCTTGCTGCGTCAATTCATAGACACGGCCGTGGATGTGTTCGTCGGTTTCACCGATGGTTTCGCCGATCTTTTGGAACTTCCAGGGGTCGCGGGGGGCGCGGATGGTGTACCATCGCTTCGACTTCCACTTGTCACGCTGCTTGCGCGCCGCTGCGCGCGCTTTCGCACTCATCTTCCTCGCCATGTGACCACCTGTTGTTCCTCCGAGGGCTACCTCAGTTGCAGGTCGGCGACCGACCTTCGGTATTTGAAGCAGCCGCAACGGGCAACCTTACCAGCCACGCTGGTCCAGACGGACCTCGAGCGTTTCGAGTTCGTCCCCCTTCATGGGGGCCCCGTCCGTCATGGACATGGCTTCGACCAGGCGTTCAGGGTCGTTGAAGTGGGCGGTCGCAAGAACGATGGCGTCCGCCATCGTAGGCGGGTGTTCGGACTTGAAGATTCCAGAACCGACGAACACACCGTCCATTCCAGAGCGCATCATCAGCGCAGCATCGGCCGGCGTTGCGATTCCGCCGGCCGAGAACGTGACGACAGGCAGCCGGCCCATGCGCTTCACGTCTTCCAGGACCCCTCGAACCGCCGTATGCATGTTCTCGTCGATTGGTCCGAAGGGGGTGACCTCGTGTGTACCGGGCAGCGTCGAAGAGGTCGAAAGCACGCGGTAGCGGTCCACAATGGCCTCTGTGGCGGCATCCATGCCGTCGGAATCCAAGCCCGTCACCTGCTGAATCTCCTGTTCGATCAAACGGGCGTGCGTGACAGCGGCAACGACGTTGCCCGTGCCGGCCTCGCCCTTGGTTCGGATCATCGCAGCGCCTTCGTGGACACGTCGGACGGCCTCTCCGAGGTTTGTCGCACCGCAGACAAAGGGAATGTCGAACGCGGCCTTGTCGATGTGGAAGAAGGGGTCAGCGGGCGTCAGGACTTCACTTTCATCAATCATGTCGACGCCCATGGCCTCGAGGATCCTTGCCTCAGCCTCATGCCCAATCCTTGCCTTGGCCATCACCGGGATGGAGGTGCAATCGAGGATGCCTTGGATCATGTCCGGATGGCTCATGCGAGCGACCCCTCCTGCCTTTCGGATGTCTGCGGGAACGCGCTCAAGCGCCATGACGGCGACGGCTCCTGCGTCTTCCGCGACGGCCGCTTGCTCCGCGTCAACGACGTCCATGATGACGCCGCCTTGCTGCATGCGTGCGAAGCCCCTCTTGACGAGGTCCGTGCCTCGGCGAAGCGTCTCAAGGTCGATGCCGCTCATGGCGGAAGCCTCCGGCAGGTGCCCACTCAGTCCCCGAGGACGGGGGAATCGCCCTCGGCGATGGGAGCGTCCGCAGCCTCGTCGGCGTTGCGGTCAATCCATGCTTCTTCGCCGGCTGGAACTTCGGTGTCGGGGAAGATCGCTTCCACAGGGCACTCAGGGATGCAGGCGCCGCAATCAATGCACTCATCGGGGTCGATGACAAGGTAGGTGTCGAGCTCGCGGAACGCTTCCACGGGGCAAACGGCAACGCATTCCTGGTACTTGTGGTTCACACACGGTGAGGTCACGACGTGGGGCATGCGGCGAAGGAGCGGCGTCGAGGATATGAAGTCTCGCCATTCACCGCAGTGGGGTTACAGCGCCTCGTTCGTCAAGACCTCAAGGATGCGACCTTGGGCCGTCTGGCCCGGGTACACGGCGACCTTGTAGCGCACCTTCACCGACCGGGAGGACCCGGGTGGAGCAAGCACCATGGCTCCGCTGAGCAGCGCATCAAGGTCGAGACGAAAATGCAGCCCACCATCATCGTCCATCCGTGACGCGTGCTCATCACGGAGGTGCCCACATACCTCCTCGCCCAAACCTGCGATGCCTCGGCGAAGTTCTGGGTTGCGTTGGAGGTCTGCGCTCAGGGTGATCATCGTCGGACCGTGGTGCGAGGGGGATGCATCCCTCGAGATGTCGACATCTCCCAACCACGAACGGAGGGCTTGGTGGACAAGTGAAGCGTCTTCCACCGCGCTGACGTGAACACGTACGGTCATGCGGTCGTCGCCCATGCAGGGAGGCAGAGGCCGGAAGGCCATGACGATGCCGTTCAAGAGAGCGGCGAGTCGACGCCAACCTCGCCCAGCGTCCAGCGGAGCGTTTTGATGACCCCTTCCAACGCCTTGTGGTTGCGGGCTGCTTCTTTCATGCCGTCTCGGTCGCCTGCGTCCCGGCACGCTTCAAACCACTCTTTCCACTGGTTTTGCTTCCGAAGGGCGCGGTCGAGCATGCCCTCGATGTCTTCCCAACTGCGGTCGTAGGTCCGCTCGGGCACGTCGTCGCTCATCTCGCTCAGCCTTTCCCCGCACGCGACGGTATTTGAGGCCGCCCCCATACCGGAACCTTCGGCAGCGATTCCGGCAAGTCCCTGATCAGGGCGAGGGACGGCGAACGTCCACCAAACGCTCACCGGGCGCCACGGTTTCTCCATCGCCGATGACGCACCGTTCGAGCACCGCGCCATGCCCGACACGAGC
>Ga0255760_10003946_pt1:10000-13120 | contig 13120 bp, 7 predicted proteins | sample 071ome_25_FD_179960 | JGI IMG/M metagenome (GOLD analysis project Ga0255760, IMG submission 179960) | Coastal salt marsh microbial communities from the Groves Creek Marsh, Skidaway Island, Georgia - 071410BT metaG (version 2) | ecosystem: Environmental > Aquatic > Marine > Intertidal... | reverse complement strand
CTGGAAATCTGGTCCAACATTTAAATTAATTGGTGGTATTAATGGAGTATATGTATAACGCCCCCAGATAATATCATTTAATGTTAACAGACTGGCTATAGAAATTTTGTTATAACTAGTAATATTGGAATTGATCATAGATAATTTGTTTTTTTTTATATATATCTTAACTTTTTATCTCTTCAATGAATAATAGTTAATAAACACAATTAATATAATTGTTGTAATAAATAATTATAAGTTATAATTGTTATTAACAAGCAGGGCTGAATATCTAATACTTCAGCAATAAAACTGTTTGGGAAAAAAATATTATTTAAACAATTTATTCTTAGTAAACATGACTGCTACTTTAGAACGTCGCGAAAGCGCGAGCCTATGGGCTCGTTTTGCTGAGTGGGTAACTTCCACTGAAAACCGTTTATACATCGGTTGGTTTGGTGTGTTAATGATCCCTACTTTATTATCTGCAGCTTCCCTTTTCATCATCGCATTTGTTGCAGCTCCTCCAGTTGACATTGACGGTATCCGTGAGCCAGTTTCCGGTTCCTTATTATACGGTAACAACATCATCTCTGGTGCTGTAGTACCTCAATCCAACGCTATCGGTTTACACTTCTACCCAATCTGGGAAGCAGCTTCCGTAGATGAGTGGTTATACAATGGTGGCCCTTACGCTTTCATCGTATTACACTTCTTCATTGGTATCTGTTCTTACATGGGTCGTGAGTGGGAATTATCTTACCGTTTAGGTATGCGTCCTTGGATCTGCGTAGCTTACTCTGCTCCAGTAGCAGCTGCTTTAGCAGTATTCATCATCTACCCAATCGGTCAGGGTTCTTTCTCTGATGGTATGCCTTTAGGTATTTCTGGTACTTTCAACTTCATGATCGTATTCCAGGCTGAGCACAACATTCTAATGCACCCATTCCACATGTTAGGTGTTGCAGGTGTATTCGGTGGTTCTTTATTTAGCGCTATGCACGGTTCCTTAGTGACTTCCTCTCTAATCCGTGAAACTACTGAGAACGAATCCGCTAACGCTGGTTACAAATTCGGTCAAGAAGAAGAGACTTACAACATTGTTGCTGCACACGGTTACTTTGGTCGTTTAATCTTCCAATACGCTTCCTTCAACAACTCCCGTAGCTTACACTTCTTCTTAGCTATTTGGCCTGTAGTAGGTATCTGGTTCACTTCCTTAGGTATCTCTACTATGGCATTTAACCTAAACGGTTTCAACTTCAACCAATCTGTTATCGACTCCGAAGGTCGTGTAATTAACACTTGGGCTGACATTATCAACCGTGCTAACTTAGGTATGGAAGTAATGCACGAGCGTAACGCTCACAACTTCCCTCTAGACTTAGCATCCGTAGAAGCTCCTGCTGTAAACGGTTAATTCTCTTTTAGAGGATTTAAATGCAAAGTTGTTAGCAAAAAAACAGGATAGAGTAATCTATCCTGTTTTTTTTACCCAATTTTTTTAATAAGTATAATTTATTTATCAAATGAGCTCAGTAGGATTCGAACCTACATTAGAAACTTAGAAGGTTCCTGTCCTATCCCTTAGACGATGAGCCCTTAGATGATTAGTACAGGTAAAAGATATAAAGAAGGTATGTAAAATAATATGGTTTACATACCTTCTTCTTCATATTTAGGCTCATACGGACTTGAACCGTAGACATCCTGCTTGTAAGGCAGGCGCTCTACCAACTGAGCTATGAACCTATAAATCTTAGTATAAGATATTATATGACTAAATTTTAATAACTTTACCTAAAAGATGTCAACTATTAAATATAGAATCGCGCCCTGCAGGACTTGAACCCACGACATCAGGTTTTGGAAACCTGCGTTCTACCAACTGAACTAAAGGCGCAAAAGTCGTACGCTACCAAACTGCGCTACATCCCGATTTTTATTTTAAATCCTATATACTTAGAGTTTACCTCAAAAGTTATTGTTTGTATACCTTTCTATTTTCATTTTATTTCTGTACCAAATTGATCTTTTATATGTTAATATAATTTATAACCATGTAATTTTATTCATATTTTTATAGATTTAGTAAAATTACTGCCTAGAAGTGCTATAATTTTAGCTTTTCCCACAAGTGTTCCTGATTAATTAAAAGGATATATCTTATGTCTCCACAAACTCAAACTATGACTTCTGCTGGTTTCAAGGCTGGTGTTAAGGATTACAAATTAACTTACTACACTCCAGACTACGAGCCACTAATTACTGACATTTTAGCAGCTTTCCGTGTAACTCCTATGCCTGGTGTACCTGCTGATGAAGCTGGTGCAGCTGTAGCAGCTGAATCTTCTACTGGTACTTGGACTACAGTATGGACTGATGGTTTAACTTCTTTAGACCGTTACAAAGGTCGTTGTTACGAGATCGAGCCGGTTCCAAACACTGAGAGCCAGTTCATCGCTTACATCGCTTACCCTCTTTCCTTATTTGAAGAAGGTTCTGTAACTAACTTATTTACTTCCATCGTAGGTAACGTATTTGGTTTCAAGGCTTTATCTGCTCTACGTTTAGAAGATTTACGTATTCCAGTAGCTTACGTTAAGACTTTCGCTGGTCCTCCTCACGGTATCCAGAGTGAGCGTGACCGTTTAAACAAGTATGGTCGTGCTTACTTAGGTTGTACTATTAAGCCTAAGTTAGGTTTATCCGCTAAGAACTACGGTCGTGCTTGTTACGAATGTTTACGTGGTGGTTTAGACTTTACTAAGGATGACGAGAACGTAACTTCTCAGCCTTTCATGCGTTGGCGTGATCGTTTCTTGTTCATTGCTGAAGCAATTTACAAGGCTCAATCTGAGACTGGTGAAGTTAAAGGTCACTACTTAAACGTTACAGCTGGTAATGCTGAAGAAATGTTAAAGCGTGCTCAAGTTGCTAAGGAATTAGGTATGCCTATTATCATGCATGACTACCTAACTGGTGGTTTCACTGCTAACACATCTTTAGCTTTATACTGTCGTGACCATGGTATGTTATTACACATCCACCGTGCAATGCACGCTGTAATTGACCGTCAGAAGAACCACGGTATTCACTTCCGTGTTTTAGCTAAGGCTTTACGTCTTTCTGGTGGTG
>Ga0255760_10003946_pt1:0-2500 | contig 13120 bp, 7 predicted proteins | sample 071ome_25_FD_179960 | JGI IMG/M metagenome (GOLD analysis project Ga0255760, IMG submission 179960) | Coastal salt marsh microbial communities from the Groves Creek Marsh, Skidaway Island, Georgia - 071410BT metaG (version 2) | ecosystem: Environmental > Aquatic > Marine > Intertidal zone... | reverse complement strand
CAAGACGTTGGTCACGTACTAAGAATGTAAATGCCTGAGATTGGGAAGCTTCTGGACCTGTAGGACCGTAGAATTCACTTGGATACACTGTATTGTTAAACCATACAAATGCAGCAGCAATCCAAGACATCATAGATACGGACGCTAAACTGTAAGAAAGGTATGCTTCACCAGACCAAACAAATGCACGACGTGCCCATGCCCAAGGTTTTGTTAAGATGTGCCAAATACCACCGAATACTAGAATAGTACCTAGGAAAATATGACCACCTACAACGTCTTCCATATTATCTACACTAACGATCCAACCATCACCACCAAATGGGGACTTTAGAACATATCCGAAGATAATTCCTGGGTTTAATGTAGGGTCAGCGATAACACGTACATCACCACCACCAGGTGCCCATGTATCGTATAAGCCACCAAGGTACATAGCTTTGATTACTAATAAATAGCAACCTAAACCTAAAAGAACTAAGTGAATACCTAAAATAGTAGTCATTTTGTTCTTGTCACGCCATACATAACCAAAGAATGGGAAGGATTCTTCTAAAGTTTCTGGACCAATTAGAGAGTGGTATACACCACCAAATCCTAACACAGCAGAAGAAATAAGGTGAAGTACACCTACTACAAAATATGGATAAGTATCTACCACTTCTCCACCAGGACCTACACCCCAGCCTAATGTTGCCACATGAGGCATAAGAATTAAGCCTTGTTCATACATTGGTTTTTCTGGAACGAAGTGAGAAACTTCAAACAGTTGCATTGCACCTGCCCAGAAAACAATTAAACCTGCGTGTGCTACGTGAGCACCTAACAAACGGCCAGAAAGATTAATTAGACGAGCGTTACCAGCCCACCAAGCAAAGCCAGTGGATTCTTGATCACGACCACCTACAACTAAAGCGCTATTAAAGAGCGTTTCCACGTGGTAATACCTCCTCAGGGAATACTAGAGTTTCATGAGGCTGATCTTGTGCAGCCATCCAAGCACGAATACCTTCATTTAGAAGAATATTTTTTGTGTAGAATGTTTCAAATTCAGGATCTTCCGCAGCACGGATTTCTTGAGAAACAAAGTCATAAGCACGTAAGTTTAATGCTAGACCAACTACACCAATTGCACTCATCCATAAACCTGTTACAGGTACAAATAACATAAAGAAGTGAAGCCAACGCTTGTTAGAGAAAGCAACACCAAAAATTTGAGACCAGAAACGGTTTGCTGTAACCATGGAATAAGTTTCTTCAGATTGAGTTGGGTTAAATGCACGGAATGTATTTGCACCATCTCCATCTTCAAATAATGTATTTTCCACAGTAGCACCATGAATTGCAGATAGTAATGCACCACCTAAAATACCAGCTACACCCATCATATGGAATGGGTTTAATGTCCAGTTATGGAAACCTTGGAAGAATAAGATAAAACGGAAGATACCTGCAACACCGAAACTAGGTGCAAAGAACCAACCAGATTGACCTAAAGGGTAAATTAAGAATACAGAAACGAATACTGCAATAGGGCCAGAGAATGCAATAGCATTGTAAGGACGTAAACCTACAAGACGTGCAATTTCGAATTGACGAAGCATGAACCCCATTAAACCAAATGCACCATGAAGAGCTACGAATGCCCATAGACCACCTAACTGGAACCAACGAGTTAAATCACCTTGAGCTTCTGGACCCCATACAAATAGTAGGGAATGTCCTACACTATTTGCTGGTGTAGATACAGCTGCAGTTAATACGTTACAACCTTCTAAGAAGGAACTAGCTAAACCATGAGTGTACCAAGAAGTTACAAATGTAATACCAGTTAACCATCCACCTAATGCTAAGAAAGCACATGGGAATAGTAATAAACCAGACCAACCAATAAATACAAAGCGATCTACTTTTAGCCAGTCATCGATGGCATCAAATAAGTCCTGCTTTGGTTTGGATTTTCCAATAGCAATTGTCATTAGAAGAAGACTCCAAGAATCAAAAAAAGGGTTTACTAAGTTTACAGACTACGAAAATATTTTCAGAAATAATACGTTATTTATATTTATTTCAGATTATCTAAGGAAATAAAGTAAAAAGAGTATAAAATACGTATTTTTGATAAACTTTTCTTTTTTGTACGGTAATTTCTATTATAAAATGTAATTATGACGTTCACTACTTTACATGTTTTTTTATTATATTAAGTATAATAAGATAGTCTTAACTTATGAGACTAATGTTCTAGCATAAGTTAAGACTATCTTATAAATCAAAAGATTACCCCCAGGGGAATTCGAATCCCCGTTACCTCCGTGAAAGGGAGATGTCCTAGGCCTCTAGACGATGGGGGCATTTTAAGTAATATTTTAACATTATTTCTGATAATGGTCAATATATAGGTCTATAAAATAAAAATGAACTTTCTAAATTTGAAGGTAACTGATATTATAGTTACCTTCAAATTTAACAATATATTAAATTTATTGCCAAGTTTAAC
>Ga0255760_10003944_pt1 | contig 13125 bp, 15 predicted proteins | sample 071ome_25_FD_179960 | JGI IMG/M metagenome (GOLD analysis project Ga0255760, IMG submission 179960) | Coastal salt marsh microbial communities from the Groves Creek Marsh, Skidaway Island, Georgia - 071410BT metaG (version 2) | ecosystem: Environmental > Aquatic > Marine > Intertidal zone >... | reverse complement strand
TCTGCAAATCGACACGCCGGAGGTGGTGTATATGTCACGAAATACGTACCATATACTCGGTGTTACTACCGTGTATAGGCACACCTTGTATCCTCTTGTTATCTCTTCAGCTCTAGTGTTTCTCTTATCCCTAAGAGGATTTGTTTCGTTCGGACTATGTTTTTCGACAGCGACAGTCGGCTCAGCCATATTTTTTTCGTCGAGCTCAGCACTATTTGTCTGGCTTGTTGCCCCACAAACAAGTAAAAGTACTAATATAGTTCCGAAATTGTGGAGGGCGCGATTGAAGTTTTTGAGCTTAATTGAGTCTCTAACCCATCCTGTACTCATTAAAGGGTTGTTTCCATTTTGGCTCATTTACGTATGCCTTTAATTTCCGCATTTGTTTTTATATCCCTTTTGGAATCTGATTCCTTGAGCTCTCGCTTATCCATATCTCCAAGAATTAAAGGTAAACTGGTTGTTCCCTGCCCAAAGATTACGACTTTTGTATTTTGTGATTTCGCCAATTCCTTGGTCGCGTCTATGCCTTTCCATCTTAGGTAATTATCACTGAGCCCCGCTTGAATAATATCTTGGAATCCTTTAATTCCACGCGCTTCTATTGCTTTACGCTGAGTCTCTTTTTCCTCTCGTTTAAGAATGAACTCGTAGGATTCCAGTTTCTCGCTTTCTACAATTTTGTCTTGAATAGCCTTTTGAACCGGCTGCGGGAACTGTATGTCAATAAGCTGTACGTCTGATATGCGGATAAGTCTTATCCCCGCAACGCCCGGAGGAGATATTCGTCTAATAATATGCTTGTCAGCATCAAAGGAAATTTCTTCTTGGAGCAGTAGAACCTGGGTAGAAAAAGCTTCGTTCCTGTTTAATGCGGAGATTTTTCCTCGAGCAATACTTATTACTTCAGGCAAAACGACTTTTTCAAAATAATCCGGACCGACATATTTGTGAAGGATTGGTAACGTGTCTTTATTGACCTCGTATTGGAACGAAACAGTGATGTTGCTCTTTAATAAATCTGCTGTGATGACCTCAAGTACGAACTCGTGTTTTTGCAATCTCGTGTCATATTCCACGACTACGTTCCATGGCAATTTTGGGTTAAACCCTTCAGGAAGCACCATACTCAAATCTGTGCCCTCACCAAAAGTTCGGTAGATAACCCCCGCATTACCAGCTGGAATTATGACTTTTACTTCAGTCCAGCCCACTATAACGACAGAAAGCAAGCCGAGTGCGACCACGAAGGTAGGAATTAGCCATTTCCTTAATGCTCTACGTATGGCGTAAACGATCACTCGTATAGCGTAAAAGGGGTTTAAAAACTTTAGGAGTTTTTTCATGAGGCGCCCTTAACAACTTTTCCCTGATCAAGACTGATAATGTGATCAGCGATACCGAAGTACGCGTCATCATGCGTCAAGGCAATGATTGTCTTGCCTTCTGCTTTCAGTCTGGGGAGAATTACCGTGTAGAATTTTTTTCTAAAAACAGGATCCTGATCCGCCGCCCACTCATCTAATACAATAAAATCGTTGCCTTCTAACAAGGCGACGATTAAAGCAACGCGTTTTTTTTGTCCTGTTGATAAGTTTAGGTCGCTGAAGAGTTTCTGGTCTACGCTAACTTTTGTGTCTAATTCGAGATATTTAATGAGTTCATCGATTGTTTCTTGTGGGGCATCTATCCCGTATAGTTTTTTAAATAAATAAAAATTACTAAAGACAACAGAAAATGATTCTCTATGTGAGCCTCTGTTCTTTGTTGTAACAGGAACGTCATTTACCAATATTGTTCCCGCATCGGGTATGTATAGTCCCAGAAGCAATTTTATGAATGTTGTCTTGCCGGAGCCATTAGCACCTCTAACAAAGTATATTTCACCCTTACCAAACGTATAGGAAATAGGGCCGATAGCGAAACTTTTTTGGTCAGTAACTTTATCGGAGCCGTAAGAGAAATAGACATCTTTTAGCTCTATTTTAGTTGCACGCATTCCCTCGGCTTCCGAGGCAGCACTATCGTCTCTCGACTGACCTAAGGTTTCATTTATATCGAGTAGCTGGCCCGCTGAGGCGTTTGCCATCATGATTGCTGGAAAGCAATTTATTGTTGACGCAAGAGCGCCAGCTAAGAAAAGAGTGGTTGTCGCAACAATTATGACGTCCTCTGAAAAGTCAGCAGAGAGGATGGGCACAACAAATATCATAAGGCCAATAAGTACATAGAATGATGTTTGGAGAAAAGTGAACTGCTGTACTATTGTTATGAGAGCAGATGTCCTTGCAAGGACTGTCTCTCGAGAAGTTTCAACAAGATCTCTCGTGAGATCTGCTGATCGCCTCCTACTAACTTTTACTTCTTGATACCCGTGGAGCATTGACTCCAAAAGCGCTCTCATTTTCAGTTCAATTGTGTACGCCTGGGTCATTGTCTTGTGTGAGCGCTTAAGTGTTCTAGTGGTGACAATCAGTACTATTAACGTCGACACGAACAACACAGAAAATGCCGTTAAAGACATGATCGCAGTGTATAGAATTAAGAATCCTGACACGAATAAACTCGAAGTCGCTGAAACTAATAGAGGAATGCATGTTGCGACTGTTTGGGCGTCTCGTGCTACAGAGTTAAGCAACACGCTGGCACCTATTTTTTCGAAACTCAGCATGTCAGTTGTCAATATTCTTTTCATCATTCGTAACACAAAACGGTGTATGAGCCGTTGAGTGTTCGCTACGTTCTTACGATTTGCTTTTCTGGCAATCCAATAAAATAAAATCAACGCTGCGAGATACGCAAAAAAGTAACCGGTAACAGACTCATTCGCTGCTACGCTCGCGGCACTTTTATTTATGAGGGCCACCAGTAGCGTACTCATCAATCCGACTAGAGCTGAGTAAACGAATAATGAGTTGAGCTCTTTTAAGCTCTCGTTTTTTAGGAATCTAGCTAGTGCTGAGGTGGTTAACTTTTGCATCTTCAGGGGGACCCGCTACCAAAGTTTTGATTCGGAAGCGGGGTATTTCTAAATCTAATGAACTAACATTTAAACTTAGTGGGTCACACTCATTGTGTAGTTATAGCAATGGCATGCGCCAGCTGAAAGAACTGAGCCTTCTAATTGCTCGTCTGTTACTTCTGTTACTTCTGTTACTTCTGTTACTTCGATTGTGTTAGCCATCGGTTTTTCCTTTTACAGATGAATTATGAGATCGCATAATTTCGAACGAACTTGCTGGGCAAGTAAGTACGTTATACGTCGAGATCGCCAGCCGATTGCCATCTATAAGTTGGCAACAGTGGAGAACTCTCTCGTAATAAGGCGGTCATCCGCACCTGCAATATCTTTCAAAGATCAGTGTGCCAATTATTGATTGGCACACTTTCACATTAACTACGGAATAATAAAAATATGATGTGTAAACAAGACTAGCTTTGCGCGTGCGAACAATAGCTCTAGCAAACCAAAAAGGTGGGTGCTCGAAGACATCTACTGTTGTCAACCTTGGCGCTGCGCTGAGCGAGCGAGGGTACAAGATTTTAGTTGTCGACCTGGACCCACAAGCGAACGCGACATATTGGTTAGGTGGCCCCGCTGTTTCTAAGTCTGCTTTACAATTTTTAACAGATAATGGGGCAACTCCCGTTATTGAGCAAACCTCAGTAGAAGATGTGTTTATCGTTGCGGGAAGTTCAGAACTTTCCAATTATCACGAATATGTGACTAACGTGCGTGGTGCAGGTGTTGTCCTCACTGAAAATTTATTCAAATTGAGGGCAGATTGGGACTTCATATTAATCGATACACCGCCTACTTTGGGCCTCATAACCGAATGTGTTTTAAGTGCGGCAAGAGAACTTCTTGTGCCCGTAGCGATGCAAACTCTCAGCTTGGATGGTGTTGTAAAGATAATAAATAAAATTAGAGAGATGCGTAAAAATAACGATACGGAAATAGAAATACTGGGTTTGTTAGCCACACGCTTTGATTCTCGTACGAATCATTCCAAAGAGGTCATCAAGCTCTTAACGGATTATTTTGGTTCTCAGGTGTTTGACACCGTGATTAGGGAAAATATTTGTTTAGCAGAGGCTCCATCTTTTAAAAAAAGTATATTGTCATACGCTCCTAAATCGAATGCATCCACTGATTTCAGAGCATTAGCAACGGAGGTCATTAGCCGGAAAGCAGTCAACCGAGGTCGATATGAAATCAGTCAGGGGAAATAGCTCTAAGACAACAATCAGCTCGAACCCGTTGGATTCACTCAAGGGTGAGATACAGGAAGAAACTATAAAAAATGCTGACGCTAAGCCAGTAATAAATCCCGAGCAGCGCTTAGGTGCGAAGAGGCCATCGAGTATTAAAGTAAAAAAAGAAGTAACGAGTAGATCTAAACAAATTAAAAATGAAGGGAGTCGAAACATGAGTGAGATTGGAGCAGAGGAAATTATTGATATTGAAGTAACTGAGGATATTTCCAATGAGGAGAGCATTGAATTCGCCCCTGTGAGTCGTGAAAAAGCTATGGGCGTGGTTAAAAACTGGGCAACTTTAGCAGCGGGCGGAGGTTTAGTTCCAGTAACAGGGGCCGACTTAGCTGTAATTACTGGGCTTCATCTAAAAATGGTTCATTCCCTCTGCCGGCTCTACGGGGTTCAATTTAAGAAAGAGGCTGCGCTCGCCTCAATATCCTCTATTTTGGGTGGAGTTGGCTCGGTAGGGCTGGCCAATGTGGCTAAGATGAGTATAGCCGCAAGTGTCGCTAAATCCGTACCACTTGTTGGGCAGTTAAGCACAGTATTCATATCGCCAGCAGTCGCATACGCGTCCGCATACGCGGTAGGTAAAGTCTTTGTTCGTCACTTTGAAGATCACGGAACTCTTTTTAGTGTTGATATGAAAGCCACTAAAAAAACCCTTAAGGGTCGATTTAAGACAACCAAGGAAAATATGGCGAAGTTATTTAGGAACGGCATTGCAATTAAAGATGACCCTGTCTCTTCTGACTAGATTTGTTACGCGAGGACATCGTCAAGATTAAAAGGGGATGCCGTTGATCCTTAATCGAATTTTTGGTTTTGGAGTTTTTATTGAAACGCTTTATAAAACTAATATTTTGGCTTTTTGCCAATCGTTACAGCCACATGTTGTTAGGAGTAGTTGTGGTGGGTAGTGCGGTTGGCGAATTCGGAACTGACTTAATCTATGATCTAGCGCACGAAAATGGTAAAGGGTTACACGTCGGACACGGTGTTTTTCTGTTGGGTATGCTACACATCCTTCGACCCTTTACTGAAATAGTCGAGGGGTTAGACTATCTCCGTTAGGGATAATATAAAGGATGACCTTTTCGCCGTTATCCCTCAACCTAAGCTCTCGAATTTTTCAGAGAATATTGAGTGTGCTAGCCCAACCCTTTGGCTCTGCGTATGAGGCGTAGGGCCGCATATCCGCTGACGACTCCAATTCACGGTTGGGTGATTCGAGTGAGTTAGAGACTACGTTAAATCGCTATACGGGATTTGAGGAAAAAGATTTCTTACCAATTACGGAGTCGTCTTCCGAACGTATCAAACGAGTCCCGCAAGACTTATCGCGGCTAATCTATTTTTAACCAGTCGTGTATTGCTAGATTGCTATACGTATTGAGATAGGAAGAACTACCGGCGAAGCGGCAGAGACTCTTCAGTCATTGAATTGTAGAGAACCATGCCGCCGCTATCCGCATACTGTCCTGTGATAGCGGATATCACAACCTGATGGGTAACCAAAAGGGTCAGAGTTGACTCGTCTAGTTGCTGAAGGAAGTCGTTGAGTTTCTCTAAGACCGATACTCGATCAAAGTGTCCTTGGTAGAACGAATTGAGGCCAGGGAATGTTTCCGAATCAGCTAAATCTAGCAAGTGCGCCGTTTCAATGCAGCGGCACCACTGGCTTGTGTAAACACGATCTATCTTAATATTAGACTTAAGGAACTTGCCAAGCTGCATCGCTTGCTCTTTTCCTTCATCGCTCAAGTTTCTTTGTGTTTCGCAATTCTCAATCTTGAACTCTTTTGGGTCCCCTGTTCCAGGAGCGATTGCATGTCGCATAAATATTACGTTCGCACCAATAGATTGAATCTGCTCTATTATCGAGTCCGCGAGCAGCAAGCCCGGAGACCAAAAAAATACTGTTAAAAAAATAATAAGTTTTCTGTACATCAGCGGCTTACAAAAATCAACTTTTGAAAGTTATTCATATTTTTCTAATAACGTTTATGGATACGCACTACACCATTTCTTCGCTCATCGAGAAGTACGATTAGACTTCCATCCTCGAGCTCTAGTAGGTCCCTGACACGACCAAGATCGATAGCCCAATCAGATTCATTGGTCGGCAAGTATTTAGTGTCTAGATTAACCGCAACTATTTTCCCAAACTTAAGTGAGCCCACTAATACTTTTTTAGTGAGTTCAGGAAACATCTCTCCCGTATAAAAAAGCATACCTGAGGGCGCAATACTTGGTATCCACTTCCAAATTGGATCACTAAAACCTTCTGGTGAGTAGTTAAGGCCAATTGAGCCGCCCACATATTCCTCGCCGTAGCTTATGACTGGCCACCCAAAATTCGCATTGGATTGAATTACGTTGATCTCATCTCCTCCTCTTGGCCCGTGCTCGTGCGCCCATAAGTCACCAGTCCAAGGGTTAAGCGCCAAGCCTTGTGGATTACGATGTCCGATAGAAAATACTTCCTTTTTCCACGACCACGCTCCTTCGGACTTTTTAGTTTTAACAAGACGAATGATCGATCCCGAATCAATTGTTTTATCCTGTGCGTGCTGCCTTTGGCCTCGATCGCCATGAGTAAAAAACAACTCATTCTCAATAATTTGCAAACGACATCCAAAATGCACACCAGAGCCGCTGTCCACATTAGATATGTAAATATCCCTTCCATCCTGTAGTTCGTCGTTGATTAAACGCGCTTCATGAACGGCTACAGCAGTGCCGATTGCAGTTGGTTTGCTATAGCAAAGATAAATATACGGACCCGTTTTTCCATTAGATACTGCAATGTCTAAAAGCCCCCCTTGTCTATGCACACGTGCCTTCGGCGTATTTTTAATCGTGGTTATGATTTTTGTTTCAAGGGAGAGAATGTAAACGCCGCCAATTTTGCTCGTGACAATGATGTGTTCTCGATCTAGGTGATCTACGCCCCAAGGAAACGGGATATCCGCCACGACACTGATTTCAGCTGCCTGACTAGCAGCAGGCGTCGTAATAAGCCACAAGAGAAATACCAGTGGCGTATACAACTTACTTATCTTTGTTGCCAAATCATGTTCTCCGATTGATTAGCTCTCAAATCCATACTGCATCCACTATTGAGGATCGATAATCGCTCTCAATGGTGCGACCTCTCCCGCTCTTATTTTGTCCTCAGTAATTTGGAATAACCCTCTTACTTCAAACGCGGTAAGACAGAGAATATTATTAGTAAACGCCTCATATTCCACCTTGAACGTCTTGCGTTTCCATTCGGTGATGAACAGCTCTACCTTGAGTACATCACCATCTCGAACCACATGATGGAAAGTCGCGCCACAGTCTATTAGTCCCAGAGCAAGTCCATCAACACGCGCTGCCAATTTGTCATGGCTTCCCCACTTTCTTAACCAATCGTGGAATGTTCGGTCAATAAATCGATAGAAATTTGGATAAAATACAATGCCTGCAGGATCGCAATCACCAAAGGTAATGACAATCTCACATTGGTGTTTTACTTGTTTTTGTGGCGCCATGCGGTTTAATCTAACTTGATTTGATAGAACAAGACTACACCAAAAATCGGGCGCTAATGGTTCGATTTAATACGCCGTGGGCCTATGGGTTGCATGGTGACGTTTCCAGAATAAATTGAATAAAAAGGAAAGTAGTGAACGCAATTATTCCAGAGTCTGTTGAAAGAGAATTAATGCATACCCGCCGCATTGAGGTGAACGGATTTCGTCGCCAAGACGGCCTCTATGATGTCGAGGGGACACTGATCGACGTAAAAGATCACGACTTTGAAAACATGGATCGTGGTCTTGTGAAACCTGGAGAGCCGATTCATGAAATGTGGATCCGACTGACCGTGGACTTAGATCTTAATGTGGTGGATATTGAAGCAAGAAATATTTGGGGGCCATATAAGATTTGTGGCGAGATTACCCCGAACTTCAAGCGGCTCATAGGACTCTCGATCACGCGTGGTTGGAGAAAAAAAGTTACCGAACTCTTAGGAGGTATTAACGGTTGTACGCATTTGGTTGAGTTATTGGGCCCGATTGCGACGACGTGCTTTCAAACGACGTACCACGATCGCGTGGCAAGAGACCGTAACGCCGGGCGAGTTGAGAAGCCCGCACTCATTGGCAGTTGTCACGCGTATGCACCCGATAGTATTGTCGTCAAAATTCGACATCCGGAGCACTACACAGGCGATCAGTAACGGCCTCGTTTGGTAACATAGGATTTAGTATGCGATCTAGAGGGATAACTAAGTGAGTGTTGGGGCGGTATTACTCGCGGCGGGCGCAGGCTCTCGACTTGGAGGGAAGCCCAAGTGCTTGTTAGAGCTCGATGGCATTCCTCTTATTTTGCGACAGCTCAGCGCGCTAGAAAAAGCAGAGGTCGACCAAGTTGTCGTGGTTCTTGGTTACTATGCCGAGTTGATAGAACCGGTGATACGTAACTCGCCAATCAAAATTGTTGTTAATCCAAATCCAGAGAATGGTCAGGCGTCATCGGTTCGCCTCGGTCTGCAGAACTTGTCAGGTGCTGTGGATGCAGTGATTATTGCTTTGGCCGATCAGCCGCTAATAGATTCGGAAGATGTATCTAGTTTAATTGCTGCGTATACGCGACGCGGGAAAAAGTCTATGGTGGTGCCGAGAAAGACAACGACTGAGGGGGAAAAGAAGCCTGGTAACCCAGTCATGATCGACGCGGCCTTACGTGATCAATGGCTAGCAGGGGACGCTGAGATGACTTCTCGAAACTGGCGACAAAAATACCCTGACACGGTATTTTGGTTTGAGCCTCTTAATGATCATTGGTTTATTGATATTGATGAAGAGACAGATATCGTAAACTTTGAGGCGAGAACGGGTCGAGTGCTCCAGTGGCCTGATACCGTCAGTTCTGTTTTTGGGGAATCCTAAATAACACATAGCCCAATAATCTTGAAATGCTGAGGTGCTTTACTAAATAAAAAAAAGTAGAGTAAAGTGAACGTATGAAACTAACCCGTCAAACAATAATTTCCGTTCTGATTCTATCGACAATGGGCTGTCAAGGAATGGATATGAGACCCGTATCAGGGAACTCTCAACAAACAGCTGGATTTGATAGTTTCACGCGTGATGTTACGAAGTTTATTTTTGTTCCACCTGACTCAGAACTCGTGATGGAAAAATCTATTGTCCTGGGCAAGGACGAGGATTGGGTTGGCAAGTTGGTCGTTGTTTCCAGCGCAAACTTCGAAGAGTCTTATGTCTTTATAAGAGACGCGTATCTTGAAAAGGATTGGAACTTAAAAACCACTCATCGTTCAGATACTGCCTTGCTTATATTTGAGAAAGCTGGAAGGCTCATCACTATCGAGTTTTCCCAACGAGGCTTAACCAGCAAGAGAGCAAATATTATTTTTACTGTTTCGAATGAGTAGGAATTGAACTCTTGAGAGTTTTACTAACTTGAATTAAAAAGAGAGTCATGCGATACATAAATTCCACTTTGCCTGATAACGAAAAAATAATCCTGGAAGTCGAGCTACATTGGATTCGTAAATTCTTAGCTTGGTTTTACTTGATATTTTTTGGAATCTTTATTATTGGAATTTATTTGTTTGTAAAAATCATGATCGAAAACTGGACGACCGAACAGGCCGTCACGGAAAAGCGTGTAATCAAAAAAATCGGTTGGATTAAGCGAGCAACTGAAGAGATAAGTCTCAACCGCATTGAAGAGGTGAACTTCAAGCAATCCATCCTACAACGAATTTTTGGTGCGGGAGATATCAATATTCGAGGAACAGGTGGTGGTGAATTGCGTTTTATCTGGATAGAAAATCCAACGCAAGTCCACAAGACGTTAAATCAACTCCGTAGTTGAAATAAAAAAGGTTCGGTATATATCCGAACCTTTTTTCTGTTTTTTTGCAGATGTCCTAGGAAAACTTTCTATTCCCCAGATATCCAGTACTCGACGGTATAGGGATGTGCTGCCATCCAAATTCTCGCAGCGACATACGGCGGATAATCTTTTTCTTTGATCATTTGCTGTAGCTCCGCTACCCACTCTGTTGACATCTCCATCTTGAGTAAGATGTTGTAAATATGCTCCGCAACTTCTTTTTCGGTTTTCTTATTCGCGACTAACCAGGCGGTATCTTTTTTATGGAAGCCACCTTTGGGATCTTTTAGGAACCTGAAGTTTTTTGTGAGGTTAAAGATGTGGGGCTTTGTTATTGGAATCACAAACCACTCTTTGCTCTCCAATCTTTTTTCAACGGTCGCGAACCAGGAGTCGGAATCTAGCGCCTCCATCGCAAACCCTTGATCGGCAAGCGAGTAGGTCTTGCCAGCATTCTTTGTTTGCTCGTTTAATTCTTTTTCGCGAGTGTCCTGTGTAATTGTTTTGTTGATGCGCTCCAGTACTTCAGGTTTTGTTAAGTCATCAATATTTTCTACGATCGATTTTGGAATGTATTTAGGAACCGCAAACCCTGAACGCGCATCATCATAAATGGGAGTCATCAGTACTAGTTTGTCTTTGAGGGATTCGTAGTCTTCAGCATCGCGGGTGGGAAGCCACGCTGAGATAAATACGTCGACTTCTCCATCTGCCACTGCGTGTAACATCGTGCTGGTTGATCCAATTTTTTCTGCGACGTTATATCCTGATCGCTCAAAAACGATCTTAAAAATCATTGCGGCGGCTTCCTGGTAGGACTCATTTGTGTAACCAATCGCTAGGGTTTTCGCGTTCGCAGTACTTACTCCAATCGCTAGCAGGAGTGTTGCGCATAAAACTCTTAGATTTCTCATCATGACGTACCTTTGTTGTTGCTTTATTAATTGGTTAGTGGACGCTATTAAATTATTTATCGTAATGATAGCGGTTAAACACACTCGATTCTTTTTTCTGGTCTATGAGCAATACTTCATAAGGATCTTGTTGGCCTTCATACATAGGTCCGTCCATCCCTGGAGACCCGATGGGCATTCCCGGTACGGTAAGCCCAATAGCGTCGGGACGGGAAGCTAACAGACGCTTAATGTCGGAGGCGGGCACATGTCCTTCGATGACATAGCCATCGATCAAACCAGTGTGACAAGAGCCGAATTTGCGCGGCATACCTAAAGTAGCACGCGCGGCATTGTTACCGACGTCGTAAGCGGTGACGGTAAATCCGTTTTCCGTGAGGTGCTTGATCCACTCCTTGCAGCATCCGCAGGTTGGACTTTTCCAAACTTCAATATTTAAACCGCTCTCTGCAGCTTGCGTCACAGTAGGAGACAGAACCAAGCTCATTGCGAGAACTAAAAAATATCTACGTAGGTTCATGGGTAGCTCTTTTTTAAGGTGAGTGAGTATTTTCTCTTTCGAGTGTTTTGTGTGTGCGAAGTTCCGGCTTTTTAGGGGATCAAGTTAAACTTGCAATAGTCGCGTCAATCAATTTTCGCGAGATACTAATTGGGCTTGGTAGTTTTTCTGGGAGTTTATTTACGTTAAACCATCCAGCGTCCTCAATTTCCTGCGGATCCGGAGTAATTTCGCCCGATACATAGTCTGCATGAAAAGCGATCATCAGCGAGTGCGGGAAGGGCCAAGGTTGACTCGCGAAATACCGAATGTTATTCACCCGTACTCCAACCTCTTCAAATACTTCCCGCTCTAGTGTTTCTTCGAGTGTTTCGCCAGGCTCAGAGAATCCGGCAAGAGCCGAGTACATACCAGGAATAAAGTGCGGGGATCTTGCGAGTAAGAAATCTTTTTCTCGCTGCACCATCACCATGATCGCAGGTGCGACTCGAGGGTAATGTAGTTGCCCACAGTCATGGCATCGCAAACAACGCTCGCCTTCTTTTTGAACATTCTTGTGTCCGCAGCGCCCGCAGAATTGGTGCGTGCGATGCCAATCGATAATCTGAAAAGCTCGTCCAGAAATCGCGAAGAGCTCGTCATCCACGAGACTAAATAAACTACGTAAACCCATCCACTCCAATGTTGGATTGGTAAGTGCCTCGTAGGCAGCTTCCGCGGCATAACAAGGCACTCCATTGAGTAACCCGAGGTATTGTTCGCGCGTAACGATTAGACCGAGTTCTGTAGCATGTTCCACTAGGGGAATACTGACTTCCTGCGTTTCCGTGTTTTTTATTACGAGAATATTGTTCTTGTGAAACACGAACCAAAGCGCTGGGCCAGATCGATTGCTCGCTACTTGCAGCGCTGGTTCAAACCGGCTTGGAGTCGAAAAAATCATTGCGTGCAAACTACCCGTGTTACTTTTTCTTCGGCATATAGAGATCGGTAATAGATCCTTCGGCAATTTCCGCCGCAAAGAACACGCTCTCAGAAAGTGTTGGATGTGGGTGAATCGTTAATCCGATATCTTCCGCGTCCGCTCCCATCTCTAACGCAAGTACTGTTTCCGCGATCAGTTCTCCTGCATTGGTTCCCACCATGCCCGCACCAATTAATTTCTTGGTTGATTTATCGAACAGCAATTTCGTCATTCCTTCATCGCGACCCATTGCGAGAGATCGACCACTTGCAGCCCATGGGAAAACAGCGCGTTCGAAATCAATGCCTTCGGCTTTCGCTTGCGTTTCGGTTTTTCCCATCCACGCGAGCTCTGGATCTGTGTACGCAACCGAGGGAATGGTTTTTGCATCGAATGCGACTTTATGACCTGCAATCACCTCAGCGGCGAGTTTTCCTTCGTGTGTTGCTTTGTGTGCAAGCATGGGGTTGCCGACAATATCGCCAATCGCATAAATGTTTGGAACATTTGTTCGCATCTGTTTATCGACTGGGATAAAGCCTGCGTCGTTTACTTGTATACCCGCTACTTCT
>Ga0255760_10003939_pt1 | contig 13139 bp, 8 predicted proteins | sample 071ome_25_FD_179960 | JGI IMG/M metagenome (GOLD analysis project Ga0255760, IMG submission 179960) | Coastal salt marsh microbial communities from the Groves Creek Marsh, Skidaway Island, Georgia - 071410BT metaG (version 2) | ecosystem: Environmental > Aquatic > Marine > Intertidal zone > Salt... | reverse complement strand
GTTATTGAAGAATTAGAAGGACTGAAATCAGATTATGACAAATCGATCCTTGAAAACAATGCCCTAAGCGAGGAGCTTTTAGCTGCAAGAGGAGAAATCGCTAGTTATATCGATTCATTATCGACTCTTAAAGCAGATGTAGCGACTTTGATGCGTTTTCGTGGTCAAGTATATCAGCTTCGTAAAGAGCGTGAAACTTTAATGGCTCGTTTGGATTCACTTACTGCGAGCAACGTTGCTCTTAAGTCATTAAACGACAAAACTCAGGCAGAGTTAGAACGAGTTGCAGCACTTAACGATTCAATCGTTCAGCAAAATATTATTCTTGAGCAAGAAAACAGAATTGCTGCGCAGTTGAAGTTAGATATGCTTGATGTTCAAGCTGTTCGAGTTAAGAACAATGGGGACTTTAAATCCGTTAAGCGTGCAAAGAGAGCTGACAATTTTAAAGTTTGCTTTACGATTAGAGATAATGCAGTCACCAAAGCTGGAGACAAAAACTTCTTCATCGAAGTGATGGGGCCTGATGGTGCTTTAGTCGGAAATACAGAATCTGTAACTGTGAATAACCGTACATTGAACGTGAGTAAGGTTACTGCATTCTATTATGAAAACCAAACTTTAGATGTTTGCGACTACGTAGAAAACGGAGGAGCTGACTTTGATAAGGGTAGTTATATGGTAAATGTTTACGACAACGATTTAGAATTGATCGGAACTTCAAAATTCTATTTGAAGTAAAACATAAGTAACCAATCAAATAAAAAAGGCTCCCATTGGGAGCCTTTTTTATTGGGGTTTATTTCTGGATTTAAAGCGATCCAGTCATATCTTCTGGGCGTACCCACGCATCGTATTCTTCTGCGGTTACGTAGCCTAAACGAATTGCTTCTTCTTTTAAGGTAGTCCCATTGGCGTGAGCCGCATTTGCTATTTCTGCTGCTTTGTAATACCCAATCTTGGTATTCAAAGCAGTAACCAGCATGAGAGAATTATTGACAAGCTCTTGAATGCGTTTTGTGTTCGGTTCAATTCCGACTGCACAATGTTCGTTAAAACTTAAAGCGGCATCTCCAATGAGCTGAGCAGACTGTAAAAAGTTAGCGGCCATTAGAGGTTTGAAGACATTTAGTTCATAATGCCCTTGGGTTCCACCGATAGTAATGGCGACATCATTACCCATAACTTGGGCGCAAACCATAGTGAGGGCCTCTGATTGTGTTGGATTGACCTTCCCGGGCATGATTGAGCTACCTGGCTCATTAGCCGGAATAATGAGCTCACCTATACCAGATCGAGGTCCTGAAGCCATCATTCGGATGTCGTTTGCAATTTTGTTCAATGAAACTGCTAGTTGCTTCAAGGAAGAATGCCCTTCTACAATGGCATCATGAGCAGCTAGGGCCTCAAATTTGTTTTGAGCAGTTATAAATGGTAGCCCAGTAAACTCAGCAATGTAAGCCGCAACTTTTTCGGCATAACCCCTTGGAGTATTTAACCCTGTTCCTACTGCGGTTCCGCCCAGTGCAAGTTCCGATAGATGGGCTAAACTGTTCTGAGCGGCCTTGATTCCAAATTCGAGCTGAGCTACATATCCAGAAAATTCTTGACCTATAGTTAGGGGCGTGGCATCCATTAAATGGGTTCGACCAATTTTTACAACATCCGTAAATGATTGACTTTTTTGGTGAAGCGTTGTTTTTAGTGTTTCGACAGCAGGGATACTGTGTCGTACTAATTTGTCGTAACAGGCAATGTGCATCGCCGTAGGAAAAGTGTCATTTGAAGATTGTGATTTGTTGACGTCGTCATTCGGACTCAGGGTACGATCACCTTGTCCTAAAACCTTTCCTTCTAGAACATGAGCACGATTGGCGATGACTTCATTGACGTTCATATTGCTTTGGGTACCAGATCCGGTTTGCCAAATCACTAAAGGAAATTGATCCTTTAGGTGCCCCTCTAAAAGTTCATCGCAAACTTTTGCAATCAGGTCTCTTTTGTATTCATCTAATACCCCTAATTCAGCATTGGTATAAGCTGCCGCCTTCTTAAGGATGGCAAAGCCTCTTATGATTTCGATGGGCATTGATCCGCTTGGACCAATTTTAAAGTTATTGATAGATCGTTGTGTTTGTGCTCCCCAATAGGCGTCTTGAGGAACTTGAACCTCGCCCATAGTGTCTTTCTCAATTCTATAGCTCATAATTCAGATTTGGAATACAAAGATAGCCATCAAAATGCTCTAGCGTTTTAAAAATCGATCTTCAGGTTTGTACTGTACATCGAAATCGACTTATATTCGTAGCGTAAAAGAAACAACATGATTGAGTTCGATCAATATTTAGGATTTATTGCCTTTCTAACCATTCTTACAATTGGATTTTGGTTGATGATATTTCTTTTGACTTTTGTGATTCCGTATTGGGTAACAGGAAGTCTCATTGAATTTTTAAAAGAAAAGAAAAAGGAGCGCGAAGCTTCGAAAAGCTAGGTCTCCTTTTCCATTATTATAAAAAAAGCCCCGCAACTGCGGGGCTTTTTATTTATGGTGTTCCGAACTCCATTTCTTCTTCACCGCCCATGTCTTGGCGATTGTTTCTTCTTCGTTGATTATTGTCTTGCTCGTTGAATTGATACCTGAAGGTCAACGTGGCTTGACGTTGTCTCCACTGGAATTCACTGTAGGTGGCTACAGTTGCCGTGCGTATATCTGAGATGCGTTTTCTGCTATTGAGTAGGTCGCTTACGTTAAATGAAATTGAGCCTTTGTCTTTTAGTATTTGTTTACTCATAGCGAGGTTTAATGACAAGATCCCTTTGTCTGTTCCTTGCGGATTTACAGAGTTTCCTCTGTAAAAGGCATTGGTTTGAAAATCAATTTTACCGGGTAATGGGAATTGAGCGCTCGCTCTTGAAAACCATGTAAAATTATCTGTATCAAAAACTTGTGAAATAGTTTCACCCTTACTGTTGGTGTAGGTAAAATCTCCTTCTAAACCTTGTTGGAATAGGTTGAAATTCCACGAGAAGCGCACCCCTCTTTTTGGTGAGTATGAGGTGGTAAGTTCAGCACCTGTTCTGTACTCTGAGGCCAGGTTAATTGGAGAGCGCAATTGAACAGGCACCTCAACGAATCCGCCTTCGGGATTTTCGATCCGAACCGTTTCACCGGTTTCGCGCTGGATGAACTGAAATACCCCTGAAGTCTGGTTGTAATACACCGAAGTATTAAGCGTTAATTTTCCAAAACGTTTGAGGTATCCGAAATCAAAGGCATCAGTGTATGCCGGATCTAAGTCAGGATTACCACTAAATAAATTGGTATTGCTATTTCGTCGGATAAAAGGATTAATGAACCAAGAGCGAGGTCTTCTCAGGCGCTTGCTATAGCTGAGTGTAAACTGCTCCATTTCTGAGATTTCGTATCCTAAGAAAAGTGAAGGGAACCAGTTTGAATAGATCTTCTCGTTTCGACTCTCTTGGGTTTGACTTGTAGAATTAACTTGAATATCAGAGGCTTCCATACGCAATCCACCTAAAACCGAGAATTTGTTGAATTTACTCCCTAATTGCATGTAGGCTGCATTTACATATTCTTTGTATTCTAATTCATTGCTAAGCTCATTGTTTCGCACTAAGGGGCCTTCGTCTTCTTGCTGTATTTCAAACTCAAAATCGGTATAAAAGTCATTAAAGGTACCGCGATATCCTGCCTCAAATTGTCCTTGTCCTTTCTCACCTAAAGGAAGTACGTAATCAAATTGAAAAAGACGGTTGATTTGAGACTCACCGGTAAAGGTGTATTCTGATGGAACAAAAATTGAAGCGTCTTCATTTACGCTTTCATCGATATAGTTGTTTCCTAGTTCTTCGCCGGTAGAGTATTGAAAGTCTGCGGTTAGTTTATGTCCCGTTTTTTCAAAATCTTTCACAAAGTTAATGGCGTACTGATAGTTGGTGTCTGTTTCGTCACCAGAGTTGATGCGCTCTCTAGAAATCGTTGGATCGTAATTCTCATCGAAGTTAAAGAACTGAGTTCTATTGATGTTCTGTCCTTCTTGAGTTCTATAGAAAAACGTTTGGGTCAGAGAGGTCTTTTCATTAAACAGTAACTCTAGCCCAATATTGGTGTTGAATCCATCTCGTAAACGGTCAGTTCTTCCAATTTCATTTTGGTAACTCAAAACATTCCCGGCCAGATCGTAGTTGGTTTGTTCATTGATTCCGTTACCCGGAGAATTTGTCTTGCGGTAGGAAGTGTTTGAGAAAAGGTTAAATGTTTTGCGACGTAAATTGAGATTGAGGTTGCCTCCTGTGTTTTCTGGAGAACCCACATAGGCCGTGGCTGATCCGTTGATTCCTTTGGTTTTTTCTTGTCTTAGGATGATATTAATAATACCTGCTGATCCTTCTGCGTCATAGCGCGCTGAGGGGTTGGTGATGATTTCAACACGCTCGATAGCATCGGCCGGAAGCTGTTGTAAAGCATCAGTGCTTAAGCCAGATAGGGCAGAGGGCTTGCCGTTGATTAAGATCTGAACACTTCCGTTTCCGCGCAAGGCAATGTTACCTTCTACATCAACACTTACAGAGGGTACGTTGTCTAAAACATCAGTAACCGTACCTCCCTTAACGGTAAGGTCTTGACCTACGTTATACACCTTTTTGTCTAATCTAAGTTCAACGGTGGTACGTTCTGCTACGAGCTCAACGTTGTCTAGTTGTTCTACATTGGCTTCTAGACTAATCGTACCGAGATCGGTTGAGGCTGTAAATCTAACGTTGTCTTGAGTGTAAGACGTGAAGGATATGAATTCAATTCTAACATTGTAGGCTCCAGGAAAGGTTTCTACACTGAATTGACCGTTCTCATCGGTGATTCCTCCAGTAACACGTTCTGGAAACCGAACGCTTTGCAAAACCAAGGTTGCATATTCTAATGGAGTTCCTGTTTCTTTATCAATGACTTTTCCACTGATTGTTATAGGTTGCATTGCAGGTCTCTGAGAGAATTGCTGTGCGTTGAGCTGTGATATACCTAATAGGGTTACAATCAGCAGAGTCAGTCTTTTCATGTCTTTGTTTTACGTTTTTTCTTTTTTTCTTTATTCCGTTTAACTCTTGAGTTACCCTCTTCTTTTAAAGCTTTTAAATGTTCAAATAAAGCGGGCGGCAACTCGTTTTCGAGCCGTGCATCTTCTATAGATTCAATCTCTTCTAACGCCGTTTTCATTGCGTTGGATTCAAGATTTAAAATTTGAAGTTCAATGCGCTTTTTGGTCGCCTCTAACATTATTGAACGCAAGACCGCTTCTTCAAAAGCATTGATTTCAATGGTTTCTTTAACCCTGTTTATTGAAAGTTCTACTATATCTTCTGCCGTCAAGGGCTCATCTTCTTGTGTTCGCGACGGAAATTGATTCATACCTCTCATGGGGTTCCCATATGGGTTTCCCATCATTCCGCCTCGTCCCATCGGCATACCGAACTGGCCAAAACTTTCAAAACACGTTAGCATTACCAACAATGATGCCAAAAAGTAAAATCGATTCATATTCAAGTTGATTTTAACATTTAAAGTTCTATAGAAATGAGTTTATTCGGCAGTTGATTGCTGCCCATTTACCATGAGATATGCCTTTAAAAAAGCATCAATATCTCCGTTCATTACGCCTTCAACATTTGCGGTTTCTTCTCCGCTTCTAACATCCTTAATCAATTTGTAAGGGTGCATGACGTAATTTCTAATTTGAGATCCCCATTCAATTTTCATCTTCGCGTCTTCAATTTCTTTTCGAGCCTCCATTTTTCGACGTAATTCGATTTCATAGAGCTGTGATTTCAACATCTGAAGGGCTCTTGCGCGATTGTCATGTTGTGAACGTGTCTCTGAACAACTGATCTGAATACCTGTCGGTTTGTGAACAAGTTGCACTTTGGTTTCTACCTTGTTGACATTTTGTCCACCGGCTCCGCTTGATCGAGCAGTGGTGATTTCAATATCCGCCGGATTGATTTCAACCTCAATACTTTCGTCGACTAAGGGATATACATATACAGATGCGAACGAGGTGTGACGTTTGGCATTGCTATCGAAAGGGGATATGCGCACTAAACGATGCACACCGTTTTCTCCTTTGAGCCATCCGAAAGCAAAGTCACCTTGAATTTCTAGAGTGACTGTTTTTATACCTGCCACATCACCCTCTTGATAATTCAGCTCACGAACCGTATATCGCTTCGATTCGGCCCACATAAGGTACATACGCATGAGCATAGAAGCCCAATCGCAACTCTCTGTTCCACCAGCACCAGCCGTGATTTGAATGACTGCAGAAAGCTCGTCGCCCTCATCTGAAAGCATGTTTTTAAACTCTAAGGCTTCGATGAGGTTAGAAAGAATATCGAGTTTTTGAGCAACTTCTATCTCCTCAACCTCTTTAGCATAGTGAAACTCAAGTAAAATTTCTACTTCATCTTTTACCTCAACGGCTTCTTCGTAGTCTTTCACCCACGATTGAAGTCCTTTTAAGACTTTCATGTGCTCTTGGGCCGATTTAGGGTCGTCCCAAAAACCTGGTGCCGCCGATTTTTCTTCTTGATGCTCTATTTCGATACGCTTGGCATCTATGTCAAAGATACCTCCTTAACGCACCGAGGCGATCAATGAGATCTTTGAACTGTTCGTTCTTCGTCATTTGTGTTGAATAGTAATTGATGCAAAAATAGTGACTCTATTAAGAGCTGCTGAAAAAATCAATAATTTAAGGCCTTCAAAATGTTACCCTCATGAAAAAGCTAATCACTTTACTTTCCGCATTATTAATAACTCTTTCTAGTGCTGCTCAGGATTTTGAGCGCACGAATGGTATGAGAAAGGTTGAAGGTTTTCAGGTATTGTATTTTGACGATGCCACTGATAAGGTCTATCTCGAGGTTTCTCGCTTAAATGAAGACTTCTTGCATGTTTCATCCTTGAGCTCAGGGATTGGGAGTAACGATATCGGCTTAGATCGCGGACAACTCGGGCCACAGCGCGTGGTTCGTTTTGAAAAGATGGGGAATCGGATTTATCTGATTCAGCCGAACCTGGATTACAGAGGGTCTTCAACGAACGAGAATGAAATAAAGTCAATCACTCAAGCCTTTGCCTCATCGGTACTCTATGGATTCGATGTTGTAGAAGCTCTAGACGACAGGTTTCTCATTGAGATTACCCCCTTCTTATTTCAAGACGTTCATGGAGTCGTTGATCGCTTAGCCTCTAGAGGACAAGGAAACTACACCTTAGATCGCTCTAAAAGTGCTTTAAATGCCTCTAGAACAAAGTCTTTTGAAAAGAATGTTGAGATTGATTTGATGTTGACATTCTCCGGAAAGCCAAAGGCGTATGAAATCCGTTCGGTCACCCCAGAGCCAACGCTGGTCACTGTGTATCAGCACCATTCATTTATTGAATTGCCTGAATTATCGTCATTTGAACTTCGTGCTTATGATGCACGTTCGGGATCTTATCCTTTTAGCTTTAGCGATTACTCTGCTGCAGTGAACGAGCCCATTGATAAGATGTTTATTCGACGTCACCGTTTAGAGAAGAAAGATCCAGAGGCGGAGTTGAGCGAAGCTGTTGAACCGATTGTTTATTATCTAGATAACGGCACCCCTGAACCTATTCGGTCTGCTTTATTAGATGGAGCTAAATGGTGGAATCAGGCTTTCGAGGCAGCAGGGTATAAAGATGCATTCCAAGTCGAAATTATGCCAGATGATGCAGATCCGCTCGATGTGCGTTACAATGTCATTCAGTGGGTACACCGCTCTACCAGAGGATGGAGTTATGGATCATCGGTTGTCGATCCTAGAACCGGTGAAATTCTAAAAGGACATGTGAGTTTAGGAAGTCTTAGAATTCGTCAGGACTATCTAATTGCACAGGGCTTAATGAATCAACCTTATGCTCAACAAACTGAAGCTGAAAAGCAGATGCTTGAGATGGCACTCGCCCGTATTCGACAATTGTCTGCTCATGAGGTAGGACATACCTTGGGCTTTGCGCACAATTTCGCGGCTAGTACTGTAAATAGAAATTCGGTAATGGATTACCCGCACATGTTTGTATTAGATGCTGAAGGAGATCAACTCAATTTTGATCAGGCTTATGAAGTAGGAATTGGGGAGTGGGATAAGATATCAGTGGCCTACGCCTACAGTGACTTTCCAGAAGGAACAAATGAAACGGCGGCCCTTAATGAGATTTTAGAGCGCTCAAACGCCATGGGATACCGTTATTTAACCGATAGCGATGCGCGTCCTGTTTCGTCAGCAAGTGCAACAGCGCACCTATGGGATAATGGGCGTGATGTTGCGTACGAGTTACAGCGAATGTTGTCGCTAAGAGATAAAGTGATCGATCAGTTTTCGATAGACAATATTCCATCCGCTTCGAGTATGTCTGAACTTGAAGATGTGTTTGCCCCAGTATACTTCATGCATCGTTACCAGACAGAGGCTGTCGCTAAATTAATTGGAGGTATTCATTACAAGCATGCCTACAAGGAGAGTTATGAGCCGTGGTTTTTTGTTTCAAAAGAAGAACAGGTGAGTGCCTTAGAAGGAGTATTGCAAACGCTCTCTCCCTATGTGTTGAGTATACCTGAAGACAAATTACAACTCTTTGGACCACGCACCTATGGTTATGGACGTACCCGAGAGTCGTTTAAGTCAAAAATGGGGGTTGCATTTGATCCGATTGCAGCCGCAGAAACGGCCACCGATTTTACCCTAACCTTCTTATTTAACTCTGAGCGGGCCAATCGCGTTGTGTATCAATCTATGTTAGATAAAGAGCAATTGGGCTTCCCTGAGTTCTTAAAAATGGTTTTTGAAAAAACACTAAGACAAAAAGCACTCAATGGCTTTGAAGGAATGGTGCAAGAGGTCATTCAGTTTACGGTGTTAAAACGATTGATGGAGTTGGCCTCTAGCGATGCTGTATATCCTCAAGTTACAGAAGCGATAGTATTCGAAATGATGCGACTGAAAACTTTTTTAGGAGATCAGCAAGCCGATCCTACCGCAATCTATATGAGAAAAGAAATCGACCGCTTTTTAGGAAATCCGAGAGGGTATAAATCTGATTTAGAAGTAGTGGCTATTCCTGATGGATCTCCAATCGGAATGGACATGATGTGCTCGTTTGAATAAATAATATGCCGAAAGAAGATCAAATACATCCGCCTGTTGGGGCGGAACATCCGTTTACATTAGAAAAACACAACCATTCAAGAGTAGATCCTTATTATTGGCTGCGAGAGCGAGAATCGCCTGATGTCTTTGCACATTTACAGCAAGAGAAGGACTATTATGAAAAAGTTACAGCTGGACAGGATGTTCTAAAAGAAGCACTGTACAAAGAGATTCGATCGCGCATTAAAGAAGACGATACCACCTTGCCGGTATTTCGAAATGGGTACTGGTACGAAACGCGCTTTAAGGAGGGGCTAGAGTACCCGATACATGTACGTTATAAAGACTCGAAGCTCAAAAATGAAGCACAGCTACTTTTTGACGTTAATGCCATGGCAGAGGGTCACGAGTACTATGACCTTAAAGGTATACGTGTAAGTTTCGACAATCAATTTGCGCTGTATGCCGAAGATCCTGTTTCTAGAAGGCAATACACTATTGGTGTAAAATCATTGAAAGATGGAATGCTATTACCAGACCGTATTGAGAATACTACGGGTTCGGGATGCTGGAGTGAAAGTAATGAGGTGTTTTTTTATGTAAAGAAAGACCCAGAAACCCTTCGGGCTTATGCCGTCTACAGGCATGTTATAGGAACTGATTCGGCAGAGGATATTTGTGTGTTTTTAGAAGAAGATGAGACTTTTAATGTCGGAGTATACCTGTCTAAAAGTAAAAGGTATATCATCATTGTGTCTGGATCTACCTTAACAACCGAATATCAAATCCTTTCTTCTTCAGACCCATATGGGTCTTTTGCATTATTTAGCCCAAGGGAGCGCGGATTAGAGTACAGTATTGATCATTTTGAAGATCACTTCTACATTCTTACGAATAAGGACGGGGCGACTAATTTTAAATTGATGCGCACATCAGTTGATCGAACAACTGCGGTGCATTGGGAATTATTTTTAGATCACCGCCCTGACGTTTTGTTAGAGGATTTTGATTGCTTTCGTGAATTCTATGTGTTGGCAGAGCGAGAACGGGGCTTAACACGATTGCGCATTATTCATTGGGACGGTTCTGATGATTGTTTTATTCCCATTGAAGGTGAAACCTATGTCTGTGACCTCTACGACAATCCTGAGTTTGACACTTCAGTGATTCGTTATTATGTGAATTCAATGACTGTTCCTGCTAGTGTCTACGCCTACGATGTACAGGAGAAATCTTCAACACTACTGAAACGCCAGGAGATTATTGGAGGATACGATGAAAGTCAGTACGTCTCTTCTCGAATTTGGGTTAGCGCTAAAGTCGGGGTTAAAATTCCGGTGAGTATAGTAAAACGTAAAGATTGCAGCGAGCAGGCCCCAACATTATTATACGCCTATGGGTCTTACGGTCACACCGTTGACCCTACCTTTTCGATTTCACGCTTATCCCTATTGGATCGAGGATTTGTTTTTGCCATTGCTCACGTGAGAGGATCTCAATATTTAGGTAGGCCTTGGTACGATTCGGGCAAGATGGAGCACAAAGAAAACACCTTCACGGATTTTATAGCGGTCTCACAGCACCTTATAACTGCTCAGATAGCCCATAAAGACAAACTTTTTGTCATGGGAGGATCTGCTGGCGGCTTGTTAATGGGTGTCATCCTCAATGAGGCCCCTCATTTATACAAAGGCGTTATAGCAGCGGTTCCATTTGTCGACGTTGTCACTACGATGCTCGATGATTCTATACCCCTTACTACCGGGGAGTACGACGAATGGGGTAATCCGAATAAGGAAAAGGAGTACTATACCATGCTCTCGTATTCTCCTTATGATAATGTAAAAACCCAAGCTTACCCTAACATTTATGTAAGTACGGGTTTCCATGATTCTCAAGTGCAGTATTGGGAGCCTGCCAAATGGGTATTGAAGCTCAGAAAACATAATACAGCAGACACTAAAATTCTTCTAGATATTGATTTGTCTGCGGGGCACGGAGGAGCGTCGGGCAGGTTTGAGCAATTAAAGGAGATTGCTAAGGAGTATGCCTTTATGATTGAACTATCTGATAATCAGACTTTTTAGAGTTTGAGTATATTTGTCAAAATTTTTGGTTTGTTTCTACCTTTTAGTAAACGAAAAAAAGTTAAAGCGGTTGATTCTTTCCTTCATTTGGTGGGAAATACCCCTCTATTAAAACTCAATCGTTCTGTTATAGCCGTTCCAGGTGCTGTTTATGCCAAACTTGAATGGTTTAACCCAGGACAGTCTTCTAAAGATCGAATCGCCCTCCATATTATTGAAAATGCAGAGAAAAAGGGCTTGTTAAAGCCGGGTGACACTGTAGTCGAGACTACCTCTGGAAATACAGGTTTTAGCTTAGCTATGGCCAGTATGGTCAAGGGTTATAAGTGTATTCTGGCGGTTAGTTCTAAGTCTTCTCAAGATAAAATCGATACGCTTAAGGCAATGGGTGCTGAGGTGCACGTTTGTCCGGCGCATGTGTCTGCCGAAGATCCTAGATCGTATTACGAAGTAGCCAAGCGCATTCATCAAGAGACCCCAAACTCTATTTACATCAATCAGTATTTCAACGCCTTAAACACTGAGGCGCACTATCTTACTACCGGTCCAGAAATTTGGGAACAAACCAATGGGACCATAACACATCTCGTAGCATGCAGTGGAACAGGGGGGACTATCTCAGGAACGGCTCGTTTTTTGAAAGAAAAGAACAAGAACATTCAAATCCTTGGAATTGATGCCTACGGATCTGTTATCAAAAAATTCCACGAAACCGGAAAGCTTGACGAGAACGAGATCCATCCTTATCGAATAGAAGGATTAGGTAAAAACTTGATTCCTACAGCTACCGACTTCGAAAGCATTGATCGTTTTATTAAGGTCACGGATAAAGATGCCGCTCTTAATGCGCGTTACTTGGCAAAAACCGAAGGCGTATTTGCTGGATATACCTCAGGTGCCGCCTTACAGGGTGTTTTGCAATATGCAGAAGAGGGTACATTTAAGAAGGATAGCGTAATCGTAGTTATTTTTCCAGATCACGGATCAAGATACTTGAGCAAGATTTATAATGATCAATGGATGCAAGATCAGGGCTTTACAGAAGAAGAGTCGGTTGAAAGCGCTGCTGAACTCTCAAAAAGCATCCAATAGTAGCTAATCTAAAGGTATACAGCATTTAAGTTTTAATCTTACTTTTGCCTGTACTTCCACACACATTGATTTAAACTTTTATGAGAGATTTATTCGATCGTATCATTGAAAATAAGGGTCCATTAGGGAAATGGGCGGAACATGCTGAAGGATACTTTGTCTTTCCGAAACTAGAAGGTCCTATTTCGAATAGAATGAAATTTCAGGGGAGAGAAGTGATCACCTGGAGTATAAATGACTATTTAGGGCTGGCAAATCTAGAAGAAGTCAAGGCTGTAGATGCAGAAGCGGCCAGTACTTATGGTGCAGCTTATCCTATGGGAGCTCGAATGATGAGTGGTCATACGGATGCTCACGAGCAATTGCAAAATGAACTCGCCTCTTTCGTAAATAAAGAAGCAGCCTATCTCTTAAACTTTGGTTATCAAGGTATTATGTCTGCAATTGATGCTTTGGTGAGTAAAGATGACATCATTGTTTACGACGTGGATTGTCATGCCTGTATCATTGATGGTGTACGCTTACACTTAGGCAAGCGATTCACCTTTAAGCACAACGATATTGAAAGTCTTGAAAAAAATCTAGAGCGCGCCTCTAAATTGGCAGAGCAGCAGAATGGTGGGATTCTTGTAATCTCTGAAGGCGTCTTTGGAATGCGTGGAGAGCAAGGAAAACTCAAAGAGATTGCTGCCCTCAAAGAAAAATACAACTTCCGTTTCTTGGTTGATGATGCTCATGGTTTTGGAACCTTAGGTGCCACAGGAGCAGGCG
>Ga0255760_10003936_pt1 | contig 13152 bp, 4 predicted proteins | sample 071ome_25_FD_179960 | JGI IMG/M metagenome (GOLD analysis project Ga0255760, IMG submission 179960) | Coastal salt marsh microbial communities from the Groves Creek Marsh, Skidaway Island, Georgia - 071410BT metaG (version 2) | ecosystem: Environmental > Aquatic > Marine > Intertidal zone > Salt... | reverse complement strand
TCAGCATCGATGGTTTCCAAGCGGATGACAGAGCCGTCATGGAGGGTGATGTCGCGGTAATGACCTTCGGGGACCTCAACTTCCTCCATGGGCAACCGTTGCGGAATGTAATCGGCCATGTGCAGGGTCACCTCGTTTTCCTTGACGTAGCCGTACGAGCGGTAGGATTCGTCGTTGTTGTTGAAGGTCACACAGGGTGAGATCACGTCGATCAGTGCAAACCCTCGATGGGACATCGCTGCCTTCAGCAGCGCGTTGAGTTGCTTCTTGGACCCGGAAAACGAGCGAGCAACAAAGGTGCAACCGAGGTTGATCGCCAAGGCGCAGAGGTCGATGGGCGACTGTTCGTTCGGCCTTCCCTTCTTCTTCTTCGAGCCGACCTCGGCGGTGGCGGAATACTGGCCCTTCGTCAGGCCATAGACGCCGTTGTTCTCCACGATGTAGACCATGTCGAGGTTGCGACGGATGGCGTGGATGAGTTGGCCGATTCCGATCGAGGCGCTGTCGCCGTCTCCAGAGACGCCGAGGTACAGCATGTCACGGTTGACGGCGGCCGCGCCTGTGGTGACCGATGGCATGCGACCGTGGACGGTGTTGAAGCCGTGGGATTGGCCGAGGTAGTAGGCGGGCGTCTTTGAGGAGCAGCCGATGCCCGACATCTTGGCGATCGTATGGGGCTCGACCCCGTTCTCCCACGCCGCGCTGATGATGACGGAGGAAATCTGGTCGTGGCCGCACCCCGGACAGAGGGAGGAGGGCCCGCCTTTGTAGGCGTCAAGCGGCTGGTCGATGACGTTGAGTTTGACCACGCGGTTGGATCGGGGGGCGTCGCTCATGCTTCCACCTCCTCAATGGTCTCGAGGATTTTTTCCGCATAAACGGAGGCGCGCGGAGGCATGCCGTCGGAGTAGGCCACCGAGTGGACCCGGTCGACAAGGTTGTTGGGCAGTTCGCGGCGCATGATGCCCCAAAGTTGCCCGTCGCGGTTGATCTCCAGCACGATGACGGTTTTGTGGCGAGCGCAGAACGCCTCCACTTCCGGATGAAGCGGCAGGCTTCGGACGCGGCACTGCGAGACCTTTCGTCCTCCAGCCTCAATGATGTCGTCGATTTCTTGGATGGTGTTCTCCATGCTGCCGAAGTACACGATGCCGACATCGCATTCCTCCTCCTCACGCAGGATCGGCGCGGGGAGGTGAGGTCGGGCGCCGTCGATCTTCCGGCGCAGGCGCTCCATCAGGTCGAGGTAGATGTGCGACTTCTCCGAATACTTGCCCGACGGGTCGTGGCCCGTTCCACGGTACAGGATCGGTGCCATGCCGCTGCCGGGGAGGGTTCGGTAGGGGATGCCGTCACCGTCCACATCGCGGTACCGGCCAAAATCTTCCATGGCCTCAAACACATCACGGTCTCGAATGACCTTGCCCCGGTCCATCGGAACGTCTGGGTAGGTGAACCCCTCGCACGCCCATCGGTTCATGCCGAGGTCGAGGTCGGAGAGGCCGAAGACAGGCGTTTGGAAGCGCTCGGAGACGTCGAAGGCCCGCCATCCGAATTCGAAGCACTCCTCAACGGTGCCGGGGATCAACACGATGTGTTGGGTGTCCCCATGGCTGCCTTCGTACAGCATCTGGAGGTCCGACTGTTGGGTGCGGGTTGGAAGGCCCGTCGACGGACCCACGCGGTTCACGTCCCAGAACACGGAGGGAATTTCTGCGAAGTAGGCCAAACCAATGAATTCCTGCATGAGCGATATGCCAGGTCCTGAGGTGGCGGTCATGCCGCGTGCACCGGCCCATCCTGCCCCAATCACCATGCCAGCCGCGGCGAGTTCGTCCTCGGCCTGAATCACGGCGCAGGTGGCTTCGCCGTCCTCGTTCGTTCGGAGTTTTGGAATGTAGTTGATGATGCCTTCCGCGAGGCTTGACGATGGCGTGATGGGGTACCAAGCAAGCATCTGGACGCCACCAAAGATGGCCCCGAGCGCTGCGGCTTCGTTGCCTTCGATGAAGAAGCGGCCGCCGGGGTTGCCCCGTGCCTGAACGGCGTAAGGGTCGGCCTTGGTGAGTTCATCGCGTGCGAAGGACCGGCCGAGGTGGTAGGCTTGCGTGTTGAGGTCGATGGCCGACGCCTTGCCTTTGAACTGCCCAGCAATCGCCGCGATGATGGCCTCTTCGTCGATGCCGAGCATCTCCGCGATGACCCCGACGTAGATGACGTTCGCCACCATGCGGGCAAGCTTCGCGTTGAGCGTTCGCGCCATGGTTGTCATCGGCACGGGGTAGGACACCACGTCATCGCGGTCCATCGCCATCTTGGCATCGGTGTTCCACACCACCACGGTCCCGGGTTCGAGTTCGGCAAGGTCATCGGCCCATGTGTCGGGGTTCATCAGCACCTGGATGTGCGTGCGGTCTCCCGGCGCCTGGTACCCCGCATCGGAAAGCCGGACGATGTACCAGGTTGGGAGGCCCGAGATGTTTGAAGGGAAGAGGTTCTTCCCGCTCACTTCGATGCCCATGTTGAACAGGGATTGGAGCAGGATGAGGTTCGCGGACTGCGAACCGGTTCCGTTCGCGGTGGCGATGTTCAGGGTGAAGTCGTTGACGATGGTGGTCATCGGGTGGCCTCCGTGCTTGGTCTTCCACGCACGTCGACGTGGCGTCTCGCCTGAGTTCGGGCCTTGACTTGCGCCCTTTGAACATGACGCCGCCGGCGCCGACGTGAGGTGGGACGGTTCAAAACGGGAGGGTCCATCGCGGGGCATGGCCAGCGAGCAGATGCAGAAGGGTTGGGAGAAGGTCGAGGCCCACCTCGACAAAGGACACCCTGACCGTGCCCTCAAGTTGCTCGAAGAGGTCGACGGAAAGGGCGAGCACGCCACCACGTGGATGCTGGCCGGTCGGGCGCGATGGGCGGAAGCCAAAGATTCAGGGGCAGCGTCCACCTACCGAAAAGCCGCCTCAAATTTCCGCCGAGCCATGCGCATGGACGCGAAGAACCGCAAGTTCAACGCGACGTACAACGACCTGCTCAACGAGATGAACGAGAAGCGGATCAGCGAGTTCCTCATCCCTCCACTTGTGCGGGACGGCACCCCAACCATCACCGCCTTCGGTGCCATGGGCCTGGGCTTCGTGCTGCTGCTCTTTGCGGTTGGGCAACTCAACGGCGGCGGCGCTCCGAGCACGGACCAGACCGTCCTCATGACGGTCTCGTACACCGACGCCTCAGGGCTCGCCACGGAGGGCGACATCGAGATCCGCATCCATGCCGACGCCCCGAGCCACGCTGCGTCCTTCCTCGACCACGTCGAAGCAGGCACCTACGACGGGACCGTGTTCCACAGGGTCATTGATGACTTCATGATCCAGGGCGGCGACTTCCAAAACGGCGACGGCACCGGCGGTTACGCCGCGAGTTGGTATGGGTACTGCGATGGCGTGCAGCAGGCCACCTCCGCAGGGTGCAGCACCACCTCCTACACCTTGCCGGACGAGGTCGAGAACGGCCGCAACCACGAGGCGTGCACCCTCTCGATGGCCAAGACCAGCAACCCCCACACCGGCGGCAGCCAGTTCTTCCTCATCCCAGAAGACAGCGCACCAGACTGGCTTGACGGCGTGCACACCGTCTTCGGGACGATCACCGACGGCTGTGAGCACGTCACCGCCATCTCCGCGACGAACACCGACGACAGCGACCGACCGGTGGCACCGGTGACCCTCGAAGAGGTCGTGGTCACCTCCACCGATGCTTCGCCGTGGTTCGTCTTTTGGTGAGCCGTGACGCCGTGGCGTGAGCGTCGAGCGGCGCGTTCATAGACGGGTCGCAGGTCCGCTCCATCATGGCCGAGGACCCCTTCAACGCACGGCGAACGTTGCCCAACGGTGGTGCCTATTTCGCGCTTGACGCTTTGGACGATGCAGGCCTCGACACCTCGTCCCTTCCGTACAGCATTCGCGTGCTGCTCGAAGGGGCCCTTCGCAACCTCGACGGCTTCCTCATCCGCGAAGAGGACGTGCGTGGAATCGCGGCGTGGACCGCCAACGGCGAGCGAGGGGAGATCCCCTTCCGCCCCTCCCGCGTCATCTTGCAGGACTTCACCGGCGTCCCGGCGGTGGTTGACCTCGCCGCCCTGCGCGATGCGATGGTCGAGATGGGCGGTGACCCTGAACGTGTGAACCCTCAGGTCCCAGTGGACCTGGTCATTGACCACTCCGTGCAGGTCGATGTGTCCGGTGCCGACCCTTCGGCCCTCGACCTGAACCTCGACATCGAGTACCACCGCAACGCGGAACGCTACACCTTCCTCAAGTGGGGGCAGCAGAGCCTCGCGGATTTCCGGGCTGTTCCCCCTTCGCGCGGCATCGTGCACCAAGTGAACCTCGAATACCTTGCAACCGTGGCCCGTGAGGAGCGCGGCGTGTGGCTTGCAGACACGCTGGTCGGAACGGACTCGCACACGACGATGGTCAACGGCCTCGGGGTCCTCGGTTGGGGCGTCGGTGGCATCGAAGCCGAGGCCGTGATGCTGGGCCAACCGATCTACATGCTGGCGCCCGACGTGGTTGGCGTTCGCTTGTCGGGGGCCTTGCCCTCGGGGGTGACCGCGACCGACATGACGCTCCGCATCGTCGAACTCCTGCGTGAGCATGGCGTTGTGGGCAAGTTCGTCGAATTCTTCGGGCCCGGCATGGCCGCGCTGTCCCTGGCCGACCGAGCCACCATCGCGAACATGGCCCCAGAATACGGGGCCACATGCGGCTTCTTCCCCGTGGACGAGCGTACGCTCGAGTACCTCACGCTCACCGGACGGGACGAGGGCCACATCGCCGGCGTCGAAGCCTTCTGCCGGGCCCAAGGTCTGTGGTACGACGCATCGTCGGCCGAGAAGTCCTACTCCGCCCTGCTCGACCTCGACCTCAGCACCGTGAAGCCGGCCCTTGCCGGTCCGAAGCGACCGCAAGACCGCGTTGATTTGGATGCCATGCGGGAGCACTTCCGCGCCTCCTTGACGGCGCCGCTCGGCCTGCACGGCCACGGCCTTGAGGAGGCAGCCCTGTCGCAGTCGGCCATCGTGGAGTCGAACGGTGACGTGTTCGACCTGAACCACGGTGACGTCGTCATCGCCGCCATCACCTCGTGCACGAACACGTCCAACCCGGACGTCATGCTTGCCGCGGGGCTGCTCGCCCGCAAGGCTCGAGCCCGAGGGCTTTCCGTCAAGCCGTGGGTCAAGACGTCCCTGGCGCCTGGAAGCCGCGTGGTGACCGAATACTACGAGGCGACCGGCCTGGACGAGGACCTTGCTGCGATGGGCTTCAACGTCGTCGGCTACGGATGCACGACCTGCATCGGCAACTCAGGGCCCCTGCCCGAGGCCGTGGAGGCCGCCATTGACGAGGCTTGCCTCGTGGTCGGGTCGGTCATTTCCGGCAACCGAAATTTTGAGGGGCGCGTCCACGGGAAGGTGAAGGCGAGTTACCTTGCGTCCCCTCCCCTTGTGGTGGCGTATGCCATCCGCGGAACGCTCGACGTCGATCTTGCCACCGAACCGCTCGGTCACGGTGCGGACGGACGCCCTGTCATGCTTGATGAGGTGTGGCCCACCGACGAAGAATTGGCCGAGGCGCGCGCTGCCATTACGCCGGACATGTTCCGCCAGCGGTACGACGACGTGATGAGCGAACCCCGTTGGGACGCCATCCCTTCGGAACCCTCGCCGCTCTACGCGTGGCAAAACGACTCGACCTACATCCGCCTCCCCACCTTCTTCAGCGGCCTTGGCCCGACGCCGTCGCCCATCGCCCCCATCCAAGGGGCTCGTGTGCTGCTGAAGTTGGGCGATTCGATCACGACCGACCACATCTCGCCGGCAGGGTCCATCCTCGCGGACGGTCCGGCCGGGGTGTGGCTGCAAGAGCAGCAGGTGGCTCCAAGCGACTTCAACTCCTTTGGAAGCCGACGCGGCAACCACGAGGTGATGATGCGTGGCACCTTCGCCAACGTGCGCATCCGCAACCAGCTCGCCCCCGGCACGGAAGGCGGGTGGTCCGTCGACCACGCCACGGGTGACGTGCTCTCGGTGTACGAGGCTGCGCAGCGCAACGATGGCCCCATGGTGGTCCTCGCAGGTGCGCAATACGGCACGGGTTCTTCCAGGGACTGGGCAGCAAAGGGCACGTACCTGCTCGGCGTCAAAGCCGTCATTGCCACGTCCTTTGAGCGCATCCACAGGTCCAACCTCGTGGGCATGGGGGTGCTCCCGCTCACCTTTGTCGAAGGTCAGGACCATGCCAGCCTCGGCCTCGACGGCAGCGAAACCTACGACATTCCCATCGGCGACGACGTGCAGCCCCTGCAGCGCTTGACGGTCACCGCCACCCACGCAGAGCGCGGGTCAACGGCGTTTGAGGTGGACGTTCGCTTGGAAACGCCCGTGGAAGTCGAGTACTTCCGAAACGGCGGCATCCTCCACACCGTGCTGCGGCAAATGGCCACGGCCGAGTGACGGTGGCTTGAAGTCCACCCACGACGGAGGAGCACCAATGACGAGGCTCCGGGGCGACGTCCGGTATCGCTTCCGCGTCGACGACGAGGAGGTCCACGTTGTCGTTGAAGGCGACGCAGAATGGGTCGAGGGCATCGTTGAACGCCTGAACCTCGCCGACGTGGGGTTCACGATGCCAATGGCGCGTGCGAGCCGCCCAACCAACCTCTCCGGGGTCTCCTCAGGAGACGACGAAGACGATCCAGTCCCCGAAGATCGACCTCCTGCAGACATGGGGCCAACCCCCGACCCCTCCCGAATTCCAATCGTTCGCCGACCCATCGGGGAATTGGATTTGGAGGGCGCCATCGACGCCATCGGTCTCGTCGACATGCAACGCCCAGACCCGGTCGAACTCATGGACGTCATCGCGGACATGGAGGCGCCGATGCCGGTCAAGGACGCCATGTCGGTGGACCCGATGGCGGAGGCCTGGCTGAAGGCCCTGATGGAGGTCGTCGTTCGGGAGCATGGTGCAACGGCGATGCGGACTCAAGACATCGAAGAAGTGCTTGGTGAGCGCCTTGGAGAGCGCCGTGACGGGCTGCTTGAAGTGTGGTTGAACACCCTCTTCAGCGCTGGGAAGTTGGTCAAGGTTCACGGTGGGGACGGCGTTGGATGGGGTCCTTCGCCTGCATGGTTGGCTTCTTGAACGTCTGCACGTGAGGCTGACCGTGCTACCGCGCGGCATTGCAAAGGCATTAAGGGTGAACCGAGGCTCGTGCGAACGAGTGGTCTTGATGCTGTCCAAGAACGACCCCCAGAACCGTGCCAAGAGCGTGATGCTCGTGGCCTTGATGCTTGCCTCCTTGATGACCGTCTTTGCTGCCCCTGCGTCCGCGTCAATGGCGCGGAACTACACGGCAGGACGTGACCCACAGGACATCGCCATCGCGGACTTCGACGGTGACGGTCACAACGACATGGCCATCGCCACCGACGGTACGCACACGATTTCCATCCTCTGGAACGACGGCAACGGCAACTTCTGGGAGCGCTCCGACGTCTGGATCACGGGGAACTCGAGCCGCAACGCGGACTGGGACGAGTTCTCGAACGCACAATTTGTCGAGGTCGGTGAATTCACCGGCGACAGCAACCCCGACATTGCGGTGTACCAGCGAAACAACCCGTTCAAGACGGACGCCAACGGCGCCCCCGCGAGCGAACCCGGCAACCTGACCATCCTCGAGAACGACGGACAGGGCACTCGGACCTTCTCCGTCGGCTCCCGATTCACGCATTTCTGGGCGTGGGACATCGAGGTCGGTGACTTCAACCAAGACGGCGACGATGACGTGGCCATCCTGAGCCTCGCGGCCGACATCACCACGCAATATGCCGTGGTCTACGAAGGCCCCGTTTCCTGCACCGAATCGGCGGGCAACCCGCTTTCGTGCGGCGACTGGATCAACCTCGGCCAGTCCACGCAGTTCTCCTACCGTGAATTCGAAATCGGCGACTGGGGCGAGACCCAGAACGCCGTTCCGCCGAGCACTGGCTCGTGCACCGACGACGACCTCTTCCTGCTCCGTTCCGAGGGTGTGGATTACTCCACGGGTCAGACGACCAACCCCGGGAACAGCGACAACGTGACCGTCGTCGAATACAACTGCCAAACGGGCTCCTTCCCGGCAAGCATGCAACTGGCCAACCCGAACATCGTCCAGATGGGCACCGTGTTCGGCGCCCTTGACATCGCAGACATGGACAACGATGGCGTCGTTGACGTCATCGCGATGACCGACGGAAACGTTCGCAACAACACGTACGTGACCTCCTCCTCGGTGGGCACCTGGTCGTCACCAGCAGTGGCATACTTCGGCCCTTACATCTCCTACAGCATGACCGTCGAGGACCTCAACGGCGACGGCCATCCCGACTTCGTCAACCCGACCATCGCCTTCCAGCAGGACTCCACCGACTCGGCCGGCGGTACGACCTCGAATTACTACCTCAACTTCCCAAGCACGGTTCAGGTGACCCTCTCTACAGGTGCCAACCAGTACACGAACCCGCTGTCCTACGAAACCGGCCGACGTCCCTCAATGGCGGCCGTCGGCCAACTGGCAGGCGGTTCATCCTCTGCGCCCGACATCGCGGTCGCCACGACCTCGTACAACTTCGGCTCGTGGGTCGACAACTTCGGCTGGGCCGGCCAATACGACAGCATCACGGTCGTCGAGATGGACAACCAGGACCTCGCGGTGACCGGTGTGAGCGTCGACCCCGTCGACCGCTGGTTCGGCGTGGCGGGCGAAGGCAGCCGTCAAATCAACGTCACCGTGACCAACACCGGCATGACGATCCTGAACTCAGGCTCCGCCGACGTGGACGTCGAATTGCAGATCGTTGACGAAGCCAACTCCAGCAACACCACGGTGTACGCCAACGACTGGGACTCGGCCGAGGACAAGAGCGGCTGCGGCTCAGGCTGCACGTGGTCGTTTGAGGAGTACATCGATCAGTCCACCAACTGGCACCTTCAGACCAATTCCTCAACCGGAGCGACAAGCGGCAACAACGACGCAAACGTGTCTGCGAACTACCTCAACCCGACCAACTTCATGTGGGCGGGCGAGACGAAGACCAACAGCAGCGGCGACACGTGGACGGGCTACGGCAAGAACTGGGACGACGCGATGGTGCTGCAGGACGTCGACCTCACGAACTCAGACCGCGCTTTCATGTCGGTTGAACTCTTCAAACACCTCGGCTTCGGCGCCCTCGGCAGCGCCGACGCCAACGGATTCGTCGTTGGCGACGTCTGGGACGACCTTGCCATTGTTGAGGTGGGCAGCGACGCCACCGGATGGAGCGTTATCGGATGCCCGAGCGACGCCCTCTTCTCCGGCGCGTGCGGCTCCGGCGCCTCCCTGTGGGGCGGCTTTGACAACGAGCGCTTCTTCAAGCAGGCCAACGGCGGTTCCGCGGAATCCCGCTTCTACTACGGTGTCTTTTCCTTCGGCACGTACTACGGGTGGCAGAACTTCACCGCGGACGAACTCGGCGAGTTCGACCTCTCCGCGTGGGCCGGCGAGACCGTGGACATCCGGTTCCGCTTCCGCACCGGTTTCGAGGGCTCCATCGCCGACAACGACGACCAGCAATGGACCGGTCGTGACGGCTTTGCCGTGGACAACCTGACCATCTACAAGCAAACCACGGCCTTCCTTCCGAACCCGCAGCAACAGCAGGCAACGATCAACCTCGCCGCCAACCCCCTCGCTCCGGGCGAGGAGTTCACGACCTCCATCACCGCGAACCTGGTGAACGGCACCACCTACCGCGTGTCTGCGGTGCTCTCCAACAACGCGTGGGACGAGCAGGTGCTCAACGACGATGCCGTGGGCTTCCTGACCCCCTTCAACGTCTTCGACCCCGCCGTTGAGGGCATCGAAGACTTCCGGGCCGGTGCGCTGTACGCCGAAGCCGAATTCGATATCGTCGTGACCACCAACAACTGGGGCAACACCCCGATGGACTTCGACGTCAAGGCCTCGGTTTTCTCGGCCCTGCCAAGCGACGTGTACTGCGGCACCCCGAGCGCCATCTGTGAGGAGAGTTTCGAAGGCGGGGCCGCCGGCTTCCGCTACGAACACGACGGCAACCCTCAGGGCGCCATCTACACCGAAGCAGGTTGTTCTGAGAAGGTGTTCAACGAAGCGGCCTACTGGTTCGGCCACCCCTGCGACACCTCGACGAAGGGGTACTCGGACGCATGGGAGAACGAGACCATGACCATCCCGGACGTGGACCTCACGAGCATGACCGGTGACTTCGTGGCGCTCAACTTCGAGTACTATGCGGACACCTTCTACACCATCGATCCGAACGGCAACAACGGACCGAGCGACTACTCGCTCATCACCTTGGACTTCAACAAGGCCGGCACGGACTACACCGGTGCCCTCTGGGGCCAGTGGAACGACTACGACGAGGACGGCACCTGCGGCACCGACCTCGACGACGACGGCTTCGTGAACGCCACGGAGATGTTGACCATCAACCAAGACGAGATTTCCTTCATTGGGGACGCTGCACGCAACGACGGCACGGGTGGCAACTACAACGTGTTCTACAACACGGACGGACTCGTCTCGTCGCGTTCCGTCGACTTAACCCACCTGTACTTCTACAACACGAGTTCGGCCAACAACGCAGAATGGGGCCCTGAATGCATGTCGCTTGCTGGCACCACCGTGCAGATCAACTTCGAATTCCAGTCCGACGACGACGGCCGAAACGGAATCAACGACGGCTTCAAGGGCGTCGGTTTCAACAATATCTCCTTGCAGGAATTCACCTTCACGCTGGACAACGAATACACGGTCAGCCGGACCGGCGTCGATACCGACGATGTGGATTCAACCATTGTGGCGACCCACGAGTTCCTCGCTGGCGTCTACATGATTCAAGCCGAGACAATCTTCGACAACACGACCGTGGGGACGAACTGGTACAACAACCAAGAAGTGGCCACCTCGAACAACATCGCCCGCGTCATTTTCACCGTTGAATCGGTCGACATCTCGTTGGGCAAGCCCGACACCCTGGCGTGCCTCAACGACCAAACGTTGGCGTGCGTGATGCCCATCGACAGTGCGGTCACCCACAACTGGGAGCTCTCAGCGACGAACGGCGTGCTCACCGGGGACTACATCTTCACGATGACCGTTGAGGACATCACCGACCCTGCGAACCCAAGCGTGGCCCACACCACGACCTATGGCTCCTCAAGCATGCCCATCACGCTCGACCCACAGCAGCGTGTTGATCTGCAGTTTACTCCATGGAACGGCTGGCAGGACGGCCACACCTACAACATCAGCTACAGCGCAGCCCTCACCAACGGGAACCCCAGCGGCAACGTCCGTCACTTCATCGCGACCTTCGTCGACCACGCTGACGTCGCGATCCTTGGCGACACCACAAGCCGCACGTCGACCATCAAGGAAGATTTGTCGCTGCTTGGCATGACCTACACCCAGTACGAAATCAACGATTGGAACACCTACCTCGACACGAGTTGGATGTTCCACTACGACAAGGTCATCCTGCCCTGGCAGGACCTCGTTGCAGCGAAGGACGTCGAAGACGGCGGCCGCGGGTACTACCAGAAGTTAGGCAGTTCCCAGAACAAGCAGACCTTGGAGACCTTCATGTCCGGCGGCGGTACGGTGCAGGCGCACCTTGCACCGCTTGGCAGTCAGGTCTACGGGACGTCGAACAGCGGCTTCCGCCTTCCGTTCGACATGGACGTCCAGAGCCGTGACACGGACACGACGAAGATCACCTACGCCGACCTCGACATCGCGGACCCCTACCACCCGCTGATGGACAACGTCGACAGCAACGCCTTCCAAGGATTCAACGCCGATTCAACCGTCGCGACCTCCGTGGTGCGGACACAGTCCGTCAGTTCCACATCCATTCCGTCGGTCTGCAACGGGTACATGGAAGACGGTGGGCATTACCAGCGCATCCTGCGAACGGCCGCGGACAGCCACCAAGAGAGCGACAGCATCCTCGGCGTGTGTTCGTACTACGACGGTGGGCTGATCGTCACCACGGTGGACGTCTCCACCGTGTCCGACCGCGCCGACAGCGCCACCTTCCCGCTGCTTGGAAACATGCTCGCGTACCAGGTCACGCCCTACCCCGACGGCTTCGGGACGCTCGGAAACGGCCTGGACTTGACCATCAACGGCGAAACGCCAGACATCGACCCGTCGACGAACGGCTATGCTGTGCGCTACATGAAGAGCGACGCTGAACTCACCTTCGCGTACACCACGACCACCTTGGAAACCCTGTCCACCGATTGGGTCCTCGATGGCCCGACCGCGTGGGACGGCAGCGCGCTCGTGAGCGGCACCAGCCACACGACCGAGGCTTCCCCGATGGCGTCCTTCTGTCAGGTGGACATCTCGGAGGTGACCGGTTGCCGCACGGACGCGGAGTGGACCGTGACGCTCATGCTCCACGACGCGGCTGGCCACGCCCGAACGATCAGCGTGGTTGTCAAGACGAACGACGTGTACGCTGACGAGTTCCGTCCGACGGCGGACGCAGTCCTGCTCACGGAAGGGAAGTCCTACGCAGAGAACGTTGAGATGACCGGCACCAAGAACGTGTCCGGCGCCGAATGGGACGTGTACCGGGTGATCCTCGACGAGAACGGCGAATTGTCGATCGATTTCGACGCAGGCGCTTCGCTTGACCCGGACGCTCTGGACGGAAACGGCATCGAGCGGTACCAGTGGAAGGTGCTTTTCGACGAACCCTTTGGCAGCGCCAGCGGTGACATCAACGGCCACGTCTTCGACGAAGGCAAGACCAGCCAGGGGGAGTGGACCTACACCTTCCGCAACGTCACGGTGGACGCCTTCGGCGAACAAGAGAGCCAGATCCGCATCGAACTCGTCGTCTACGACGGAGCAGGCAAGTATTCCGAGAAGCACAGGATGTACTTCGTGGTCGTTCCCGACGGGTTCGGGGACGAGGAGCCCGTGGTGCAACTCAGTTACGGGACGAACGGTTCCCGGGTCGTTGAGGACGCCATCACGATTTCCGGCAACGTCGTGTCTGGTGCTGAG
>Ga0255760_10003929_pt1 | contig 13175 bp, 9 predicted proteins | sample 071ome_25_FD_179960 | JGI IMG/M metagenome (GOLD analysis project Ga0255760, IMG submission 179960) | Coastal salt marsh microbial communities from the Groves Creek Marsh, Skidaway Island, Georgia - 071410BT metaG (version 2) | ecosystem: Environmental > Aquatic > Marine > Intertidal zone > Salt... | reverse complement strand
GAATCAGATAGCGGAATGTCAACGATGCGCTCGATCCCGTTCTTTCCAAGAATCACAGGCACTCCGATACAAATGTCTGACAACCCGTATTCTCCATCCAATAACACTGAGCAAGGGAACATTTTCTGCTGATCGCAAGCAATGGCCTGAACCAATCCTGAAACAGCGGCCCCAGGAGCATACCATGCACTCGTTCCGAGCAATTTGGTAAGCGTTGCCCCTCCTACTTTAGTTTCTTCAACGACAGATTCCATTTGAGCATCAGATAAGAAGTTTGAGACCTTAATCGAGTTACGTGTGGCGTGGTCAATTAAAGGTACCATCCCCGTATCACTGTGCCCTCCAATCACCATTCCGTCGACATCTGAGATTGGTGCCTCAAGCGCCTCTGCTAAACGGTACTTAAAACGCGCACTATCTAGCGCTCCACCCATTCCAATGATACGGTTCTTTGGAAGACCAGATATTTTATGAACGAGATACGTCATGGTATCCATTGGATTACTCACAACGATAACAATGGCGTTTGGAGAAAATTTCAGGAGATTTTCGGTAACTGTCTGAACAATACCCGCGTTGATTCCGATAAGCTCTTCTCTTGTCATTCCAGGTTTACGAGGAATACCAGAGGTGATAACTACCACTGAACTATCAGCAGTTTTAGCGTAATCGTTTGTCGATCCTGTAATCTTAGTATCAAATCCATTCAACGAAGCCGTTTGCATGAGATCCATAGCCTTTCCTTCAGCAAATCCTTCTTTAATATCAAGAAGTACTACCTCAGAGGCAAAATTTTTCATGGCAATATACTCTGCGCAACTTGCTCCTACTGCACCTGCGCCAACTACTGAAATTTTCATGTGAAAAAGTCGATTAAAAGGTTAAAAAACTGCTGCAAAAATAAGAACGCTAGGCGTCAATATTGGCATAAACAGCATTCTTTTCAATGAATTCTCTACGCGGCGGAACCTCATCACCCATGAGCATCGCAAAAATGCGATCGCTTTCGGTTGCATTGTCGATCGTTACCTTTCTCAGTGTTCTGAACTCGGGGTTCATCGTGGTATCCCATAATTGTTCAGCATTCATTTCACCAAGACCTTTGTAACGCTGTATAGAGGCGCCTTGCCCGAATTCAGCCATCAGCTGATCGCGTTCCTTATCGTTCCAGGCATAACTTTTTTTAGCTCCTTTTTTAACCAAGTAAAGTGGTGGAGTAGCAATATACACATGACCTTGTTCGATCAGCTCACGCATGTACCTGAAGAAGAAGGTAAGAATCAAGGTTTCGATATGCGATCCATCGACATCGGCATCACACATGATCACCACTTTATGATAACGGAGTTTTTCTAAGTTAAGTGCTTTTGAGTCTTCTTCTGTACCTACAGTCACCCCAAGGGCCGTATAGATATTTCGGATTTCTTCATTCTCGAACACCTTGTGTTGCATCGCCTTCTCAACATTCAGAATCTTTCCTCTCAAGGGCAAGATGGCTTGAAAATTACGGTCACGGCCTTGCTTCGCCGTACCACCCGCAGAGTCTCCCTCAACCAAGAAAACTTCACATTGTGCCGGATCTTGTTCTGAGCAATCCGAGAGCTTTCCTGGTAGTCCTCCACCACTCATCACATTCTTGCGCTGAACAAGCTCTCTTGCCTTAGCCGCGGCGTGACGCGCAGTGGCGGCAATCACTACCTTTTCTACAATGCGCTTAGCGTCGTCCGGATGCTCTTCAAGGTAATCGGTTAACATTTCAGAAACCGCTTGACTCACAGCTGCACTTACCTCTCGGTTACCCAATTTCGTTTTGGTCTGTCCTTCAAATTGCGGCTCAGCTACTTTTACAGAAATAATAGCTGTAAGCCCCTCTCTAAAATCATCCCCAGAAATCTCAAATTTAAGTTTATCGAGTAGCCCTGAGGCATCGGCATACTTCTTAAGCGTGTGCGTAAGCCCACGTCTAAATCCTGCTAAATGCGTACCCCCCTCATGCGTATTGATATTGTTCACATAAGAGTGCAAATTTTCAGAAAAGCCAGTATTGTATACCATGGCGATCTCAACCGGTATTCCGGCTTTTTCTCCTTCTATAGCAATCACCTTCTGAATCAAAGGTTCACGCGACTCATCTAAGAAAACAATAAATTCTTCTAATCCGCGTTCAGAGAAGAATGTCTCAGAAACAAATTCTCCCTTTTCGTCTGTCTTTCTCTTATCGGTGAGCGAAATAGTAATTCCTTTATTTAAGAAGGCTAGCTCACGCATGCGATTAGCTAGGGTCTCATAGCTGTACTCTGTGGTTTGGTTGAAAATCTGATGATCGGGCTTGAAGGTTACCTCTGTACCATTCTTGTCGCTTTCTCCAACACTTTTAACCGGATACAGCGCCTTTCCTCTTTCATACTCTTGTTGCCAGATCTTCCCTTCACGTTGCACCGTCGCCTTTAAGGATACCGATAGTGCGTTCACGCATGACACCCCTACACCGTGTAATCCTCCAGATACCTTATACGAATCTTTATCAAATTTACCCCCGGCCCCGATCTTGGTCATGACTACTTCAAGGGCAGAGACTCCTTCTTTTTTATGAAGACCCACCGGTATACCTCGACCGTTGTCGGTTACGGTAATTGAATTGTCTTCATTGATTACAACCCCAATGGTGTCACAGTGACCTCCCATGGCCTCATCTATGGAGTTGTCGACTACTTCATAAACCAGGTGATGAAGACCTCTAACACCGACGTCACCGATATACATAGAAGGGCGCATTCTAACATGCTCCATTCCTTCTAAGGCCTGTATACTATCTTCTGAATAATTTGGGATTTTTGCTTCTTCGCTCATAGGTCAGATTTCATGGTAATGTATCCTAGCAAATATAGCCGAAACAGCAGCAAAAATAAGGGCTCGAAAAGGTTCGAGCCCTTCAAGTTATCAACACTTTAGTGTGAACAATATCGCCCTTAGTAGGCGTCTGTATGCACCGACTTAATCGCCCTTCCAGAAGGCTCGTTCATCGTTTTGAATGCCGCATCCCATTCAAGGGCTGTTTTCGTACTACAAGCCACCGAAGGCTCTTGTGGCACACTCAAGGCAGCGGCGTCTGACGGAAAATGAGAAGCGAAGATGCTACGGTAATAATATTCCTCTTTTGTTTGAGGGGTTTGAATAGGATATTTAAAGGCTGCTTGCTCCATTTGAGCGTCGCTTACCTCTTCATTGACCTTCTCTTTAAGGGTATCAATCCACGAGTACCCTACACCGTCTGAGAATTGCTCTTTTTGACGCCATGCCACCTCAGCTGGAAGCATATCTTCAAAAGCCTTACGCAATACCCATTTCTCCATTCGCTCTCCGTTGATCATCTTGTCTTGAGGATTCAAACGCATCGCTACATCTATGAATTCTTTGTCCAAGAAAGGAACTCTGCCTTCAATTCCCCAAGCGGCAAGTGACTTGTTGGCCCGCAGACAATCGTACATGTGCAACTTATCTAATTTTCGCACTGTTTCTTCGTGAAATTCTTGTGCATTCGGAGCCTTGTGAAAGTAGAGGTATCCTCCGAACAATTCATCTGACCCTTCACCAGATAATACCATTTTAATTCCCATCGACTTGATGACACGCGCCATTAAATACATTGGCGTCGCGGCCCTTACAGTGGTAATATCATAGGTTTCAAGATGGTAAATCACATCTTTAATCGCGTCAAGCCCTTCTTGGATGGTAAAAATCACCTCGTGGTGCACCGTTTTAATAGATTCGGCCACTTTTCGGGCGGCCGCCAAATCTGGTGAGCCTTCTAGACCCACCGCAAAAGAATGCAATTGTGGCCACCAGGCGCTCTCTGTATTATCAGATTCAATGCGTTTTTCAGCATATTTCTTTGCAACCGCTGAGGTGATAGAAGAATCAAGACCTCCAGACAAGAGCACCCCATAAGGCACATCTGACATCAGCTGACGCTTAACAGCCGCCTCAAGAGCCTCCTTTAGTTTCTCAATGGAGGTCTCGTTTTCCTTAACCGCATCGTACGACTTCCAATCCTTGTCGTACCAGCGAACGGGCTCAGCAGTTTCACTGGTCATATAATGGCCCGGAGGAAATAGCTCGATCCGGTTACAATACCCCTCTAAAGCTTTTAATTCAGAGGCTACATAAAAAACGCCTTGCTCGTCCCAACCCATGTAAAGCGGAATAATACCCATATGATCACGAGCAATCAAAAAGTCTTTCTTCTCTTTGTCGTAGAGCGCAAAGGCAAAAATCCCATTGAGCTGATCTAAGAACGATGCGCCATCTCGCTGATAAAGCGGAATTAACACTTCGCAGTCTGATTGGGTCATGAATTTATATGCTCCTTCAAAAGAGGAACGCAATTCTCTATGGTTGTAGATCTCTCCATTTGCGGCGAGCACCAATGATTTAGACTCATTGAACAAGGGCTGCTTTCCTGAAGCCGGATCGACAATGGCTAAACGCTCGTGAGCAAGTACACTAAAAGTATCGCTGTAAATTCCGCTCCAATCTGGACCGCGGTGTCTAATCTTCTTAGACATTTCGAGCAACTGGTCACGTTGCTGAGATTCCTCTTTCTGGTATCCAAAACTGGCTACAATTCCACACATGATTCAAAATTTTAAACAAAAATGAATCAAATGTTTTTAATGATATAGTTAAAAGGAGTGTTTAATTAAATATTTTAATATTTATTAAGTTTTTAGAACTATTTCTTAACTAAATCACCTCCAATCACTACTCCCTGGATAGGAATTGTAGGTAAAGCCGAAAGAGGCACCTCTAAAATATCTTCCGTTAAAATCGTGAAGTCTGCGAAGTAGCCTGGTCGAATCATTCCTTTTTCACCCTCTTCAAAATTCGAATAGGCCGCCCATGTAGTCATCCCCTTTAAGGCCTGCATGCGGCTTAACCCTTCTTCAACGAAATATCCTCCTTCAGGATAGCCTTCTAAATCTTGGCGGGCTACAGCAGCGTAATAGGTTAATAAAGGCGAAACTTGTTCAACCGGAAAATCGGTCCCCAAGGCTAACAGAGAAGCCTTCTTTAGTAATGTTTGGTACGCATAAGCTCCTTTGACACGGTCTGGACCTAAGCGCTCTTCTGCCCAATACATGTCGCTAGTAGCATGGGTAGGTTGCACAGAAGGAATGATTCCGTCGGCGAAACGATCGAAATCTGCGGGATCAACAACCTGGGCATGTTCAATCTTCCAACGCGCCTTCATTGGATTTGCAAGCACCCTTTGATACAGATCGAGAACAAAATAATTGGCTGAATCTCCTATCGCGTGCGTATTCATTTGAAATTCACTTTGCGCAAGCCGTTCTGCGATAGAAGTAATTTCTTCTAAAGGGGTTACCACGGCACCAAAGTGATCCGATTGATCGGTATAAGGTTTTTTAAGTACTGCACCTCTTGACCCGAGAGCTCCATCTGCATAGACTTTAAACGATCGTACATTGAGTGAAGCTGTCTTTATAGGACCCTTTTCAAGATAATAATCTAATTGTTCAGGAGATGCACTGATCATCGCATACACGCGAATTTTCAAATCGCCCGTGGTTTGCAGACTATCAATGAGTTCAATGACTGATCTCGAAAGCCCGGCATCGTTTACCGTTGTCAATCCATTTTTAAAGGCAATATCTTGCGCTGCCAACAAGGCGCGCACCTGAGAAGCACGATCAATTTCGGGTAACGAAGCATCAACCCACCCCATGGGTTCGTCGATTAAAACCCCAGTAGGTCTTTGATTTTCTTTCAATATCGCACCACCACTAACTTCGGTGCTAGACGTAATACCCGCAAGATTTAAGGCATAATCATTAACTAAATAAGCATGCCCATCGATACGGCGCAAGACCACAGGTCGGTCAGGAAACAATTCATTTAATTGCGTATTCGTCGGGAATTCCTTCACAGGCCAATCGTTCTGATCCCATCCCCAAGCATAGAGCACAGACGGATGGTATTCAGCATCAAAAGCCTTTATACGTTCTATGATCTCTTCAAAACTCTGTGTTCCAAGCAAACTTAGCCTGCTCTCATTCAAACCAAGTTGGTAGAAGTGGCAGTGGGCATCAATGAATCCGGGATAGACAAAAGCCCCATTGAGATCTACCTCTTCACGCGCAGTAAAACGGCCGCGCAATTCGTCCTCTCCAACCGCTACAATACGACGGTCTTTGACCGCAACCACAGAAGCCTTTGGCTGCAGCGAGTCAACGGTATAAAAGTGCGCATTATAATACACTGTATCTACTTGTTCGACACCCGTACAACTAAATGCGACCAGGATCAGCAGAAGTAAAGAAGCAATTCTAAGTTTCATAAGGTTGAGGATTATTTGCTTTAGTTCCGGCTACAGCGAGTGCAGCAATGAAAACCACCCCAAGATAAGCCATGTAACGGTAAGAGCCGAGAAGGGTGTACGAGAAACTGAAAACACTGGGAGCGATAGCACTCGCAAAGATTAAAATTGACATTACCCGACCAGTGATAGCCCCAAGGTGTTGCCTTCCGAAAAATCTAGGCCAGGTTACCGAATTGAGCACTCCAAAAAAACCGCCCATCGAACCCATTCCACCAATCAACAGCACACGTCCCCATGCTTCGTTTAAGAAAAACATCCCTAAACAGGCCAATAAGCCGCCAAACATCATGATGTAAGCGAAGATTTTAAGTTTAGAGCGATCACTGAGGTAATTAAAAACCGTTGAGACCGTTACCGAGACGAAAGAACCGGGTAGAAAAATCCGAACCGCTTCTTCTTTAGACAAGCCTGTGCTTTCAAAAATCGAGACAACATGAAAGGTAAGCCCTGTAATGAAGAAACTATTGAATGCCAATAAAAAGGTGAATACCCAAAACGCGCGGGTCTCACGTGCCTCTGTTAAGGTAAATTGCTTTTTAGCACGTGGCTGTTCAGTACCGGCTAACACCTCATCACCCCCCTTAGCCCCATCAGGCAGCAACCCGTGATCTTCAGGACGCACTCTGTACAATTGAAGAATAAAAATCGCAAATACCGCTAAGGCCAGGGCCATCACCTGCCACGCACCTCTCCATCCAAAGTCATCGATCAAGGCACTGAGCCAGATTGGGGCAGAACTGAATCCAAACGAGAGCGAAATACTTGTTACCATATTGGCTCGTCCGCGGTACTTGTCCCACCACATCATGATCATATTTCTAGAAGCCATGGTAAGCACCCCTTGACCAAAGAACCTCAGCATAAAAAATAAAAGGGTTATAACCACGAATCCGATATACACCCTGCTGATATTAATAGCTGCAGCTAATTTTTGAGCAAGTGAAGGAGAAAAAGAGGCCGTCAATAGGGTAAGTGAAATTCCAAGAGCAGCACCCAAAGCCACCCATCGGGCGCCATAACGATCGAACCAGCGACCGGCCCTACCGATGATTAAGGCGCTCATGATTGTACCCACCATATAGGCATTAGAAAATTGATTGCGACTTAAACCTAAGGCGTCTTTGACTGGATCGGTAAATACCGAGACCCCAATAGTTTGGCCCGGAATACTAAACCAAACGCCTATGGTTCCGACAATCAGCACTACAAAGCCGTAGAAAAACGGAAAAGACTCTGGACGAATGAACGAGCCCGTATTGGAATGTTTTGAGGTAGATTGGCTCAAAGCCTAGTGTTTATGGATTCAAAGATAAGAGCATTGAACGAATCATTACCTTTAAGGCTGAACTTTCAAATCACTCTTAATGCAACCAGACACCGTCTTGTACCTTGAGAATGCCCAAATAAAGCAAGACACTAGCATTATACTCGACGCCCTCAATTTTAGCCTTCAGAAAGGGGACTACTATTTCTTAATCGGAAAAACCGGATCCGGAAAAAGCAGCCTACTCAAAGCGCTTTATGGCGATGTCCCGTTTAGCGCCGGAACGGCCCGCATCAAAAACCTCGATCTCCGTTCCCTAAAGGAAGCACAGCTCTCAACACTAAGACGCTCTCTCGGCATCGTATTTCAAGATTTTAAACTATTGTCAGACCGCAATGTCTGCGACAACCTCGATTTTGTGCTGAAAGCGACAGGATGGAAAAAATCGAGCGAACGCAAAAATCAAATCGAAGCAGTATTAGATCGTGTGGGAATCAGTGGAAAGATGAAAAGCTTTCCCCATCGGCTCTCAGGCGGAGAGCAACAGCGTGTGGCAATAGCCAGAGCACTATTGAACGACCCCGACCTGATAATTGCAGACGAGCCTACCGGAAATCTTGACCCTGAAACGAGTCTTGAGGTCATGCAGGTTTTCGAAGACATTCATAAAAACGGTAAGACACTCTTTGTCGCCACCCACAATCACCAATTGATTCATCACTACGGTCATCCTGTGGTACGCTGTGAAAATCAGAGCTTGCATCAAGGCTAGATTTCAACTGGTAATTTTTCTGTTTATTTGTAGCTCATTCAACATTTATGGCAGTTTTAGGCATTGATATAGGGGGCACCGGTATGAAGGGTGGTTTAGTCGATATTGAATCTGGAGAATTAATCAGTGAACGCTTTCGACTACCCACGCCTAAAAAGAGAGACCCTGAAGCGATGGCCGATCGATTTAAAGAAATTGTAGACCATTTTGGCTACGAAGGGCCAATCGGAGTGGGGTTTCCGACGATCATAAAGAATGGAATTTGCGGATCTCAAGGGAACCTGCATAAGAAATGGAAGGGGCTCAATGTATCCGATGTATTTGCTGAAAAGACCGGACAAGATGTTGTAGTAGTAAACGACGCTGATGCCGCGGCCTATGCCACGATGGAATACGGTGTCGGAAAAGGTGAAATGGGCCTAGTGCTCATGATTACTATTGGAACTGGAATCGGAAGTGGCGCCTTTTACAACGGTGCGCTTATTCCCAATTTTGAATTGGGTCAAATACCTTACAAGAAGCATAAAAAAATTGAAGAGTGGACATCGGCATCCGCCAAAGAACGCGAAAAGTTGAGTCTTGAAGAATGGGCTGTTCGCTTCAATAAGTTCTTAAAAATCACCAACCTGCTTATCGCCCCTGACCTTATTATTCTCGGAGGGGGCTTATCTAAAGAGTGGGACCACTATGCCCACCTCATTGATTCACCCGTGCGTATTAAGCCCGCTGCATTGCGCAATAACGCCGGAATCGTCGGGGCTGCCGCAGCAGCATTTAGATTGCTTTAGCCCGCTTTCTGTCCGTCTCCTTTAAGTGAATCTTGCGAAGTCGAATATGGTTCGGGGTTACCTCAACCAACTCGTCCTTTTGAATGTATTCTAAAGCTTGTTCAAGTGAAAACTTGATGGCCGGAACGATTTTTACCTTTTCGTCTGAACCAGAAGCACGGACGTTTGACAGTTTCTTTGTTTTAGTGACATTGACCGCCATATCATCGGCTCTAGAGTTTTCACCAATTACTTGACCTTCGTAAATATCCTCTCCCGGATCAATAAAGAACACGCCTCTTTCTTGGATTTTATCAATAGAATAAGGGATAGCGGTTCCATTTTCTAGCGAAACCAATGAACCATTAATTCGTCCCGGAATAGGTCCCTTTAAGGGTTGATACTCAATGAAACGATGTGACATGATCGCCTCTCCTGCTGTGGCTGTAAGCAACTGATTTCTCAGACCGATAATACCTCTTGAAGGGATCACGAACTCACAGATCATTCGGGTACCTTTGGTCTCCATGCTGAGGAGTTCTCCCTTGCGCATAGACACCATTTCAACGGCCTTACCCGAAACAGTTTCAGGGAGGTCAATGGTCAATTGCTCGACAGGCTCACACTTCACGCCGTCAATCTCTTTGATGATAACTTGAGGCTGACCAATTTGTAGTTCGTAACCTTCTCGACGCATCGTTTCGATAAGTACCGACAAATGGAGTACTCCACGTCCGTATACCACAAAACGATCCGCACTATCTGTGGGCTCAACGCGCAATGCCAAATTCTTTTCTAGCTCTTTCTCTAAACGCTCTTTAATATGTCTAGAGGTCACAAATTTTCCGTCCTTACCGAAGAACGGACTATCATTAATAGTAAAGAGCATACTCATGGTAGGCTCATCGATCGCAATAGACTTTAACCCCTCTGGAGCCTCGTGATCGGCTACCGTATCTCCAATTTCAAAATTTTCCATTCCGACGATGGCACAGATATCTCCTGCTTTTACCTCTTGAACTTTCACGCGGCCTAATCCTTCAAAGGTGTACAGCTCCTTAATTCTTGATTTAGAAATTGAACCGTCACGCTTTACCAGGCTCACTTGCTGACCTTCTTTGAGTGATCCGCGTTGTAAACGTCCAATCGCAATACGTCCTGTAAACGAAGAGTAATCTAAAGAAGTAATTAATAGCTGTGTTGAACCCTCTTGAGGTTTAAACTCAGGGATTTCAGCGAGTACCATTTCTAAAAGGGGCTCTATGGAATCGGTAGGCTGTTTGTGATCGGTACTCATCCATCCGTTCTTTGCCGAACCGTAAACCGTCGGAAAGTCAAGCTGCCACTCTTCAGCACCTAGCTCGAACATAAGATCGAACACCTTTTCATGAACTTCATCTGGGGTACAGTTCTCTTTGTCCACCTTGTTGATAACAAGACAGGGCTTCAATCCCATCGATATGGCCTTTTGAAGTACAAAACGTGTCTGAGGCATTGGACCTTCAAAGGCATCAACCAACAACAGCACACCGTCTGCCATATTCAATACGCGCTCTACCTCTCCTCCAAAGTCGGCGTGACCCGGGGTGTCAATAATATTGATCTTGTGGTCTTTGTATTGTACCGAAACGTTCTTAGAAACAATGGTAATCCCACGCTCGCGCTCCAGATCGTTGTTGTCAAGAATGAGTTCTCCTTTGTTCTCATTCTCTCTAAAAAGTTGACAGTGGTAAAGAATTTTATCGACAAGTGTAGTCTTTCCGTGATCTACGTGAGCAATAATGGCAATGTTTTTGATGTGTTGCATCTAGAATGGTATTGAGCGCTACGGCGGCGCAAATATAGGTTGAAAACCGCCCCAGATGTGATAAAAAACTACCTTTGTGCCGAAAACCTTTGAAACCATGAACAGAGCAGCCTTAAAACAACTTCACCATAGTGATAGTCATCAATTCTTACTTATCGCAGGACCCTGTGCTGTAGAATCAGAAGAGAGCGCTATGGCTGTGGCAGAAAAGGCTTTGGCGTTAAGCGATGCATTGAAAATTCCGTATGTATTCAAAGGAAGCTTTAAAAAAGCCAATCGCAGCCGTATCGATTCTTTTACCGGGATTGGAGATGAAAAGGCCCTTAAAATTTTAAGAAAAGTCGGAGAAACCTTCCACATACCCACCATTACTGACATTCACACCAAAGAAGATGCAGCAAGAGCCGCAGCTTATGTCGACATTTTACAGATACCCGCCTTTTTGGTACGTCAAACCGACCTTGTGGTAGCGGCAGCAAAGACTCAAAAGGTGGTCAATCTCAAGAAAGGGCAGTTTATGAGTCCAGAAAGCATGCAGTTTGCAGTTCAAAAGGTAAAAGACAGTGGAAATCCCAATAGCCTTATTACCGAAAGAGGAACCACTTTCGGATATCAAGACCTAGTGATCGACTACAGAGGAATTCCAGTAATGCAACAGTACGCTCCGGTGGTTTTAGACGTTACGCATTCTTTGCAACAACCCAATCAGGCCTCAGGAGTAACAGGCGGAAGACCTGCTCTAATTGAAACTATGGCTAAGGCCGGAATTGCCGTCGGTGTAGATGGTATTTTTATCGAAACACATCCAGACCCTGCAACTGCCAAGAGTGACGGGGCGAATCAACTACCCCTCGAGCGACTCGAAAAACTCTTAAGCACCTTAGCCCGATTGCGAGATACCGTTGTGGGCCTCGAGAACTAACCTTTTCTTAAACGTTAAGGCAATCATCTTATCAAGATAGGGCTTATCTTGTAAGAAAACATTTCTCGTGAAAACACTTTCTTTCTTTTCGGCTTTTTTGATAGCGCTTACTGGGCTTCAAGCTCAAGACCACAGCCATGTAAGTGTAAACCCTATTCACTTTCCAGATCTAGACAACTACCTCACCCTATCCACTGACCTGCATATACACAGTGTGTTCTCTGACGGATATGTGTGGCCTACTATTCGAGTTCAAGAGGCGTTAATGGACGGACTAGACGCCATTGCGATAACTGAGCATCTAGAATACCAACCGCACAGCGCAGACATTCCACATCCCGATAGAAACAGAGCTTACAACCTAGCACTGAACGAGGCAAAAGATCACGATCTTCTGATCATAAAAGGATCTGAAATTACCAGAGGTGCGCCTGTCGGACACAACAACGCAGTCTTTATTCAAGATGCAAACCCCCTCTTACAAGACAAAGCAGAAGACGCCTTTAAAGAGGCACGAAAGCAAGGAGCATTTATCTTTTGGAATCATCCTGCATGGACCGCTCAAAACAGCCAAGGCAATCCCGTTCTCAGTGCATTTCAGAAAAAGCGTATCCAATCAGACGAGCTTCACGGAATTGAAGTAGTGAATTTTGGGGCCTTTGCAGAAGAATCGCTAGCTCTAGCACTTGAACAGAACCTCACCATTCTGGCTACCTCTGACGTGCACGGTCTCATCGAGTGGGATTACAGCAATAAAGGACTGCAGAGACCTGTTACCTTAGTCTTTGCCAAAGAAAAAAGCCTTGCCGCGATCCATGAAGCCTTGATGGAGGGAAGAACGGTAGCAGCCTACAACGATTTGTTAATAGGTCGCAAAGCGTTTTTAGAACCGCTGCTTCTTAAGAGCATTGAGGTCACCAATGCCCACTACATGCCAAACACCGAGATTGTAGAATTAACCATTACCAATCAGACAAGTAGTGATTTACTCCTTGAGAACAAAAGCGCCTTTACTTTTTACGAAAGCTCTCCTGTTTTTGCACTAAAGGCTCATGATAGCAAGGTGTTGAAAGTCAAAACTTTAGAAAAACTCTCTGCATTCGACTTAACCTTTGAGGCGCTCGGAGCCTTTTATGCCCCTAAAAGCCATCCTTTACTGACCTGGAGGGTTAATGTCGACGACTAGTTTTCGTATCTTTGTCGGCTCTTTATGTTCTTTTATTTATCGGGGCCGATCTGGATT
>Ga0255760_10003926_pt1 | contig 13177 bp, 8 predicted proteins | sample 071ome_25_FD_179960 | JGI IMG/M metagenome (GOLD analysis project Ga0255760, IMG submission 179960) | Coastal salt marsh microbial communities from the Groves Creek Marsh, Skidaway Island, Georgia - 071410BT metaG (version 2) | ecosystem: Environmental > Aquatic > Marine > Intertidal zone > Salt... | reverse complement strand
ACTATCGGCCTCCCGCAACAAGCGGATAATTTCTTCTGGTTTGTGTCTTTTTTGCTTCATTGTGAGTTGTTTTGTTTATTCAAAACTTCTCACTCGCTTTGGGCCAGTTTTTCAGGCGGCGGCCAACCCATTGAAAACCGCATTGCCGCGTACACTGGGGGTTTCTGCTGTACTGGAGGATGAGCGTGGTGGCTTGTGGGTGGGGGCATCCATGCATGGATTATATCTCATCGACAGATCAAGTCATGAAGTCCGGCAGTGGAGTTCTGATGATGGAACCCCAGGAGGTTTGAAAAAGGATGACATCGTCAGTTTGATTCAGGACGAGGATGGCTCGATCTGGATCGGGACCAATGGAGCGGGCCTTCATCGATTGGATCCAGATACGGAGGAATTGCGGTGGTATGATCCGGATACCTCCTCCCCGACCTTGCAAAGTGGGCGAAGGATCCGGGCCATGCTCAGGGACTCTTTCCAGCAGTTTTGGGTAGCCACAAAAGACGGGCTCAAGCGGCTGGACACCGAAACGGGAGGTGTGGAAATTTTTCAGAAAGATCCCAGAGATCCCATGTCCATCAGTGATGACTCCATCAGGAATCTATACGAAGATTCTGCGGGAGTGTTGTGGGTGGCTACGGATAACGGGCTCAATCGCTACAACCGTGAAACCAATCAATTTACGCGCTATCTACCCGATCCCGGTGATCGGAACAAGATCAGTTCAGGGCTGGTCCGATGCATGTTGGAAGATTCGTCGGGAAGATTTTGGGTTGGCACCCGCAATGGTTTGAATTTGATGGATCGTGAGAAAGGTACGTTTGAAATCTTTGACCACCCTTCCAAAAGTTTTTCAAACGTGTTTCTGAGTCTTGTGGAGGATCCATCCGGCAATGTGTGGGCTGGCACGGGGAAGGGATTGCTTAAGGTAGGGGGCTCACTCCGCAATGTTCGCTTGTTCTCTCAAGATGATGGACTGGTCAATTCACAATTCGAATCGGGAGTTGCCATTGTCGACCGGTTTGGAAATCTGGTCTTTGGTGGCAAAACGGGAATGGACATGATTTCTCCGTCCGAATTTTCCGAAGAATCCACCTCGGCGGCTGTCGTGACTAAAATGGTGGTTGCAGGACAAACCTATCATTTTGGAGAATTGAACAATTGGGGTAAAAGCCCGCCGACCAAGGTTTTTGACTGGAAGCAGCATGACGTTGAGTTTTACTTTTCCTCGCTTCGATTCCGTGGCGTCAAGCGTTCGAGCTATCGATGGCGATTGGTCGGACTCGCTGACAAATGGGAAGGGCCTTCGAGTACGACGTCCGTGAGATACGTCAATCTGCCTCCGGGCGAATACCAATTTGAAGTGGCCACTTCCAATCAATCCGGGGAATTGGATCAGGTTGAACCGTCCGTTCATTTCAGGATCAAAGCACCCTTCTGGGCGACGGGAGGGTTCCGTTTGCTGGTTTTGATTTCATTGGGGATGGTGATCTTTGGAGGATACCGGCTTCGTGTTTATCGCATCAGCTCCAGCAATCGATTGCTTGAAAAACGCATCCGGGAGCGGACACATGAGTTGGACCTGAGCGACCGGGCTTTGAACGCGGCCAGCAACGGGATTGTTATCAGTGAATCCGATTCGGGTTCGATCATGCATGTCAATCGAACCTTTCTCGAGATGTTTGGTTTCTCGGTCGAGGAGGTTGTCGGCAGTGAAATGGAAATTTTGTTCGGTTCCGAATCCAATCGTGCCGATATGGAAACATTAAACGAAGCGGTCCATTCGGCTGTTGAGACAAAGGTGAACGTGCTCACCTATCGTAAGGATGGCTCCACCATTTGGAGCGAGATCAGAGTGGCACCGGTATGTGACGAGACTGGAAAATTGACACATCACATCTGGACTTTGACGGATGTGACATCGGTTCATCGCCATGAAACAACTCTCAGAGAGGCGCGCGATGAAGCCGAGGCAGCCAACAAGGCCAAAAGTGATTTTCTATCCCGCATGAGTCATGAGCTTCGCACACCACTCAACAGCATCATCGGATTTTCCAAATTGCTCAAAATGGCCCCCATGGGAACCCGGGAGTTGAGCAATATCGACCGGATTCATCGGGCAGGCAAACATTTGCTCAACCTGATCAATGATGTCCTGGACATCGAGCGAACCGAAAGCGAACAACTTCATTTTTCTCCCAATGGCGTTTTGCTCGTGGCCTTGTTGAGGGAGGGAATCGATATGCTGAGTCCCCTGGCAAGTGAGTTTCAGGTGGCTGTGGTTCTGGACGTGGCTTGTCCCGGTGACATACGGGTGGTTGCCGACGGGAGACGATTGCAGCAGGCCTTCATGAATTTTATTTCCAATGGCATCAAATATAACCGGGTTGGCGGAAGCTTGCTTGTCCGATGCCAACAAGAGGCGGGTGACCGGGTGGTGATTCATTTCAAGGATGAAGGGAAGGGGATTCCGCCGGAGAAAATCGCTCGCTTGTTTGTACCGTTTGATCGATTGGGGGCCGAACAACGGAGCCAGGTGGAGGGTACGGGCTTGGGCATGGCTCTGAGCAAAAAACTGCTCGAAGCCATGGGGGGAAACATTGACGTTCAGTCCGAGCCGGGAGTGGGGACCACTTTTATCGTAGGGCTGAAACGGGTGCTTCCCGGCAAAGAGACAAAAGACAAGAAAGAGGAAACATCCTTTTTCCAGAGGAAAGCATTCCCGAATCATGATGTCGTCAATGTTCTTTACATCGAAGACAATGAAGACAATTTAAACCTGGTGGAGCAAGTGCTGGAACTGCGCCCAAATATAAGGTTGATGTCCACTGCTCTCGGGAAACAGGGGATTCGAATGGCGGAAAAGAGTCAGCCCGCACTGATTCTGTTGGACTTGAATTTGCCCGATATCAACGGTGATGAAGTCGTGGTCATGCTGAGGAAGCAATCTTCCACCCGGGAGATACCCATTTGCATCCTGAGCGCCGATGCCCAGCCTTCACAGATCAATCGACTCAACTCCATGGGGGTGGTGGATTATCTGGTAAAACCTCTCGATATCACTCAGTTCCTAAAAATCGTTGATCAGTATACGGATAGCGGATCAGAATAAGCCTCCTGATGATACGAAAAGCCCACGGTGACTTTCCCGGAATGGCTTGAGCTTTGTTGGTCCTTGATTCATGGGCTTTGCAGAACAGGGCTCTCCTTGTCGAAAACAAGCTGTGTCTGTTTGGGGAATACAATGGATACCACACGATCAGCCACCCGCCAGCTACGGAACTGGTATTGGGTAAAATGTTGATAGAACCCGACCCATCCACTTTCCGGATGCTGCTTCAACCCTTTCACCGCCATAAGACTGAATGGAGACGTCAGTCCAATGCGCAAGGCTTTCGCGATCGCCTCCTTTGCGGTCCAAAGAATGGTAAACAGCAATGTTGGGTCCATTCCTTCCCCGTCCATCTCCTCCCATTCTGCCGGTTGGCAATGCTTTTGCATGGTTTGGGCACGTTTCACATCAAGATCTTCAAGGTCGATGGCCATCGGATGGGTCGCAGGGAATGCCAAAGAGGCCGCCATCGTGGAGGTATGGGTGATGCCGACCTGTAGAGGACGGTCAGATGGGAAATGAGGGACCGGGTCCTTGAAGGCTCCCATGCAAATGTTGATACCTGAATACGGGGAATCCGAACCTGTCTCAAGGAGTGCTTTTTTGGCCGTTATCCGGCCCAGCAGATAGGATGCTTGCCGCCTTTCCGCCGTCAAAGTCTTGTAATACCGTTGCTCATCGACATGTAACCAGTGCTCCGTATTATCTTTGAAAAACGGGAAGTGATTGAATCCTGCCGAAACGAGACACCCGACATCTTGCTCGTTGCTGCGCAGAAGCTTGAAGGGTTGTGGGAGCAGTCGTTGAGTGTGGGTGTTGGATGCCATGTGTGCCCAGTCTACGTTGCTTTTTCTTCCCAAGTCAAAACATGGGTTATCTGGGACTTGTTTGTTCCAAATGACTGGTTGCGTTTGTTTTCAAGAGAAACGGTTTGATTTCATTCGCCTGGCATTTCCTTAAAATCATGACAAAATGTGAGTAAGTTTCATTTTTTTGCATTGAAAAAACCGCTTATTTGTCGCATCTTCGTTCTTTAGCGGGGAATGTGGTGTTTGTAACTAATTTGTCGGCGTTCACCTTTGTTGCTCGCGTTTTTTGGTGAAGTGATAACATTGGAATAATGGCCATTTTTGAACGCATACAAGCATTCTTGAAGACTTTGACAGCAGGTGATCCTTTAGGGGGAATCGACCTTCTGATGTGGTCGGTCATTCTCTTGGGATCCATGACTGCCTGTTGTCTGGCGGTTTTCTTTTTGACTATGTATGTCTTTCGAAGGCAACGTGCTTCAGAAGTGCCGTCGCTTCCGAAAGGCCGAAAATCGCTCTGGAAAACACCGCATCCCATCCCCACTTATGTTTTTGGTCAACCCCGTCGCTGGATGGCCTTTCGCACTCGTAACCTGGGGTTGGTGCGCAATGCTCTCGGTGTTACGAATGCTGAGGTGTGTTCCTGGGAGCAAGGTCTTTGCAAGGCGACAGAACGGAACTTGTTTATCACACCGCCCATCAGGGGATGGGTGTTGGTGTTCGGGCATTTTCTTCCCAATCCTTCCGACGATGTGGATGCCTTTTACGGTTTCATGCGAGACGTCAGTGCGGTGGTGGGGGAAGTCCAATTTTTCTGCATGGACGTCGTGATGCGTGAACACGCCTGGGTGCGGCTGATCGATGGAAATGTGGTTCGTTCCTATGTTTGGTCCGATTCAACGCTCTGGAATGAAGGTAAAAGCTCCTCAGCTGAAATCTCCCTGCAAATGCATGCATTTGACTATGGATTTCAAGCGTCCGAACTTCCTGAAGACGAGCTTCACGACAAACTTGATCACAATACCAACCACGTACACGCCCTGGCGGCGCGCTGGAGTTTGGATCCACTACGAGTTGAACCCAAGGACTTTGCTTCCGAGTTTGGTTTAACTGGGGAGATGGATCGACTTCGAGTGGGTTAATTGATTATATCGTTGCCCCTATCCATCAGGGGAGATTCTTAGCAGAAAGTTGATGATGACAGATCTTTTTCCACCATTAGACGGGATTGTAGATGCTTATCCCAAAGAAATGACTCTCAAAGATGGACTGAAGGTTACAGTACGTCCCCTGGAGGCTGGAGACAGCGAAGCACTTTTCAATTTCTTCCAGGTTGTTCCTGAGAACGAGCGATTGTTCATCAAACATAAGGTTCAGGAAAAGGAGGTCATCGAAGGGTGGTGTAGCCAGATCGATTTGGAGAAAAATTTTCCTCTGGTGGCGGTCAATGCCGAGGGTCAGATTCTGGCTTCCTGCACGCTGCATCAGAATGGCTACGGTTGGAAGCGGCACATTGGCAGGATCAGCGTATTTGTGCATGTCGATTTTCGGCGTCGCGGGCTGGCTTATGCCTTGGGCGAAGAAATGATCGGAATATCCCGCCAGCTCGGATTGGAGAAAATTGAAGCTGAATTTGTGGCGGAACAAGCTCGAGCTATCCACGTGTTTGCCATGTTGGGATTCAGCGATCTGTCTTGTTTCCCCAAATACGTCATGGATATGCAGGGGAAACACCACGATTACCTGCTGATGGGCATCCACCTGGCCACTGACATTGAATACGCCGGTGTTGGCGGGTGATCTGACCCCTGGCGAAACTCAAATTTCATGTCTGCCCAAGAAGGCTATTGTCCCAACTGTGGCGCCGAAGTCCCGCCCGATGCCAAGGCTTGCCCGGAATGTGGCTCCTGCGAGGAAACCGGCTGGTCCGACCAGGCGAAATACGAGCGGATCGATGTGGATTACGATGACGCCTTTGACTACGAATCGTTCGTAGACGAAGAGTTCGGCGGCGGTAAAACCCGCCGCAAGTCACCCATGCAATGGATATGGGCCATCGTGGCGATTTTGTTGATCGCTCTTTTTGTTAAGCACTACCTCAGGATATTCTAAACCTCAGAGAGGTAGCTCCCATCCCTTGCGGTATGCTTTGTAGATATATTGATTGGCGTGTGGATCGTTGGTGATTTTCATCCGATGAGCGTCCCATTCCACTTTCTTACCGGCTCTTAACGCCACATTTCCCAATAGCACGGCTTCGGTCATTGGACCTGCATAATCGAAGTGCGACAAGGCCTTCGCTTCTCCCTTACAAGCGGCGATCCACTCATGGTGATGTGCTTTGTCGTTGTCCTGGTCACCGCCGGGCCAGCGGGGCAAGGTGGCGTCAATCTTGTCGAAATCACTGGTCTTGGCTCCGGAGAGAAAGCTGGCGCCGCCCCAATAACTCGGCACATACATGGTATCCTTGGTGCCCATCAGAATGCAGCCATTGCTGGGGAGTTCTTTCAGAGAAACCAATGAGGGATCCGGCTTGCGACCACCGTCATACCAGGTCAATTCGACGGAGCCCCGGTCCTTGTTGGCGGGGAATTTCCATTGGACGGTTGCGGCTTTGGGGGGGGATTCTTCCGTTAATCCCTCGCCTTCGCCGGATATTTCGGTCGGGTTCTTCAAGTCGAGCGCGAAAAAGGCCAGATCCATGTTGTGGCAACCCATGTCCCCAAGCGCACCCGTGCCGAAATCCCACCATCCGCGCCAGTTGAAGGGCGCATAGGACGCGTGGTATGGGCGTTCAGGGGCCGGTCCAAGCCATAAATCCCAATTGATCGTGCTGGGTGGGGTTTGCACTTCCTTCGGTCGCGTCAGACCCTGCGGCCAGATGGGGCGGTCGGTCCATATGTGCGCTTCTTTCACGTCTCCAATAACGCCAGCCCGAATCAATTCCACCAGGCGTCGACTGTCGGATTGACTGTGTCCCTGGTTGCCCATCTGGGTGACCACACCGGTTTCCCTGGCGATGCGCGTCAATATGCGGGCTTCTTCGACAGTGTGAGTGAGTGGTTTCTGACAGTAAACATGCTTGCCGGCCTTCATGGCGATGATGGCCGGGTGGGCATGGGTGTGATCCGGTGTCGATATGGTGACCGCATCGATGTGCTTCTGCTCCTTCTCGAGCATCACACGAAAATCCTGATAGACCTTGGCTTTGGGGAATTTCTTGAAAGTGCCCGCGGCCTTGTTGCTGTCCACATCGCACAACGCCACGACATTCTCACCGGCACAATATCCGATATCGACCCCGCCTTTGCCTCCCGCCCCGATGGCGGCGATGTTGAGCCTGTTGTTGGCGCCGAGTACGTTGCGAATGGAGACCCACGGAAAGGCCAGGGTGGTTCCGGCAAGCGCGCTCGATGCCAGAAAACGTCGACGATTCAAGGTTGGACGGGGATTCATGAGACGAACCCTAGCATTGCCTGGCATCATGCGTCCAGATTTCTTGAATGGATTTATTGTTTCGCATTTGTTACAATTCCGTCACCTTAGGGCCACCGCGTCGGTGGCAGTTTTACAGCCGGTGAGTGCAAGAATACTAGTAGTAGACGACGAACCGGATGCCATTGAGTTGATTCGTTTCAATTTGAAGGCATCAGGTTACGATGTGATTACAGCCGAAGATGGCGAAGAGGCTTTGTTAAAAGCACGTAAATTTTCGCCGGATTTGATCTTGCTGGACGTCATGTTGCCTGAAATCGACGGGTTGGAAGTGTGCAAGATCCTTCGTCGCGATCCCGCCACGGCCAAACTGCCTGTGGTGATGCTGACGGCCAAGGCTTCTGAAATCGATCGCGTGCTGGGACTCGAATTCGGCGCGGATGATTATGTGACCAAACCATTCAGCCCGCGTGAACTGATCTTACGCATACGAAATCTGCTCCGACGCCAGGATGAACCCGAAGGTGAAGTGGAGAGACTGCAGGTGCAGGATCTGGAGATCAACATCCCATGTCACGAAGCCCGGGTGGAGGGAAAAGTGGTTGATTTGACCCCGACCGAATTCCGGCTTTTACAAATCCTGATGGAACGCAAAGGCCGGGTACAATCCCGGGATCAATTGTTGCAGGATGTGTGGGGATACGATCAATTGATCGATACACGCACCGTCGACACCCACGTCCGGCGCTTGCGCGAAAAAATGGGCAAAGCTTCCAGCTACATCGGAACGGTCCGGGGCGTTGGATATCGTTTGGTGGAACCGGCCAACTGAGACCTGCACGTTTGAAAAAGATTTTATAAGGAGTGAGTGGTTTTCAAATATTTGTCGTTGTCGTGCTGACAACATTGGTTGTTTCCGGTTTTTGGGGCGCATGGATGCTACGGATCCGTCGGGATGGAAAATCCTCCCGGGAAGAGGCCGACGCGCTCAAGGAACAGTTGGTCTCCACCCGCGCCGACATGGAGCATCATCGTGATGCGGTATTCGACGCCATGGCCGAGGGGGTTATGCTTTGTGGACTCTCCGGCAAGGTGATATTCATGAACCGGACCATCCGGCACTTGTTTGAAATTCCTGAAAATGTCCCTGATGGCATCACTTTGCTGGAAGCACTCCGTCTCCATGAAGTGCATGAAGTGTTTGAACGCACCGTCAAAAACGGCCGCACGATGGGAGTGGAATTGAATCCCTCATCTCTGGAATCCCGCCACCTCATGTTGAACGCCGTGGTGGTGCATGACGCATCCGGCAAACCAGAAGGCGTCCTCCTGATTTTTCATGATTTCACCCGCTTGAAAGAACTGGAAAGCGCCCGGCGCGATTTCGTTGCCAATGTCAGCCATGAGTTGCGGACACCACTGTCGATGATCAAGGGTTTTGTGGAAACGGTGATCGACCATCCATCCATGGACAAGGAAACGTTGATCAATTTCCTCGGTAAAGTGCAGAAACATTCCGATCGCCTGGCCCTATTGATCGAAGATTTGTTGACCATTTCAAAACTCGAATCCGGACAGGCAACCATCAATCTCCGGGAACTCCGTCTGTGCCTTGAAATTTCCCGGGTGGTCGGGGATCTACAGCGCAGCGCCGAGAAGAAGAATATCGATCTGACTTATTCAGTTGCCAAAGACCTGTTCGTAAAAGCCGATGCCGATTTGTTGGAGCAGATCCTGCTGAACCTCATCGATAATGCGGTCAAGTATGGCAAAACAGGTGGCAAAGTGGAGGTGCGGGCCTTGCGAAATGGGGCGGATCAGATCTGTGTCAGCATCTCCGATGACGGCCCGGGGATCCCCCCGGAAGCCACCGATCGCATCTTCGAACGATTCTTCCGCGTTGACAAGGCCAGGTCGCGAGCCCAGGGGGGGACGGGACTCGGGCTCTCCATCGTCAAACACATCGCCCAAACTCTGGGCGGGCGCGTCTGGGTGGAAAGCGAGGTGGGCAGGGGATCTACATTCTTCTTTACCCTTAACTCTTCGACCGCCAAAGGCCAGTCTTCCCAAGCTTCCGCCGACGAATTAAGCTCGGCCGCTTGACAACTGATTCGTTCAACTGTATTGGTTTTATCATACAGTTAAATGAATCGAATCTTTTCAACAAAACATCACGCTGGAGTCCTTGGGTGGCTATGCCTTGTCTGCTTGCCAAACTTAATGGCTCAAAAAGCGCCATTGCTTCGCATTGAACATGGATCTGAAAGCTCATCCATCACCATTCATCAGGAGGGAGGAGAGAATACGACCTATCTCCTCGAATCTTCAACCGACCTTCGCAACTGGCAGGATTGGGCCAGATCGTGGGGGACTTTCGACACTTACGTTGACCCTCGGATCTCCAGTCAGGCGCAACGGTTTTATCGTTTAAGCTCCGCTGGTGACGAGACGCCCTGGACCAATCAGTTGGGACCGGATATTTCACCTTTCATGGCTTCACCTCGTTATGAGGGAGATTTGGGATGGGTCAAATTCGCCGCGACAATGGATGAAAAGGGGCAGATATATTTTCAGGACAGTCGTGCTTTTCCCTTTCATTACGATTTTGCCAAAGCGCATTTGCCAGCTTATGCGGGGATGGGGCCGAGTGAATTCGAACGCGTGACATTGGATCCGGCCACTCAGGAACTGTTGTTGGGTGCGCTGCTCTTTCCCGATGATCCATCCATCCGGGAAGTCGGGGTACAGTTCATCGGTCAGGAGCCGTTTCCCGTGGAATCCGTCGTGAAGTGGCTGGACCTTGTCGCGATGCGCATCCGATTGGGCGAAGGGGTTCGTATGATTTACATGCCAACCTTTGAGCAAGTGGAAGCCACGCGTGCTGCGGGCGATTTCTTCGCGGCAAAGGGCATTGCAGTGGATTCCCCCTCACGTTGGGTCACTCAGGATGGGCTTTATGCAGAAGGTTGGACCTTGGGGCGGTTGAAATACCTGATGGCTGCAGACCTGGCTGACGCATTTGCCACAGGGGATTTGAAAACCACCGACATTTTGGTGCTCGACAGTGTGCCGGCAGAAGTCCCGCCTGTGTCCGGCATCCTGAGCTTGTCACCGGCAACGCCCAATTCGCATGTCGCCATCCTGGCGCAATCCTTTGGAGTTCCGTTTGCCTATGTGGCGGATAAGGCGAGACAGACCCAGCTCAAGCAGTGGAACGGTGAAGAGGTTTTGTTCATTGCCGGCAGGAACGAAAGCGGCGTGGAGGTGCGAACGCTGAAAGTGGGGAATCAATTGAATGATGAACAAAAGTCCAGGATTCTCGCTCTCAAACAATTGCCCCCTCTTTCATATGAACCGCTGCAGGCGGTCGGTGAGATGGCTTTGCCTGTTGGTGAATTGAATCCCGGGGATATTGGCAAGGTTGGGGGTAAAGCTGCGAATCTGGGCTTGTTGCTCAGAGCGATACCGGATCACTCCCCGGGCGAAGCTGTTTCCTTCACGTTTGATTTGTGGAACGAGTTCATGTCGCAGCAACTCGCATCTGGCGAAACATTGCGGACTGCCATTGATGCGAAATTGGCGGGATTTCAATTTCCACTTCTAAATCCGGGCGAACTTTCGACGGCTTTAAGTGAAGTGCGCGATCTGATTAAAAAGGAAGCTCGCTTCAATGCCGAACAACAGGCCGCCATCTTGAATGCCTTGTCTTCCATGAGCAGCGATCGAAAGATTCGTTTTCGAAGCTCCACCAATGTGGAAGACAGCGAGCAATTCGTCGGAGCCGGATTATACGACAGTTACAGTGGTTGCATGGCGGATGATCTGGATGGTGACACGACGGGGCCCAGCGCGTGTGACGCCTCCAAGGACAAGGAACGCGGTGTGTTTCGCGCCATTCAAAAAGTCTATGCCAGTTTCTACAACGAGAACGCGTTCATCGAGCGACTGAGGCGGGGTGTGCAGGAAAGTGAAGTCGGGATGGCGGTGCTGGCTCACTACAGTTTTCCGGACGAAATCGAGTGGGCGAACGGCGTGGCAACGCTGCGGGTTGCTCGTGGACAGGATGGATTGCCTGCCTTGGTGGAGGGTAGTCTCGTGACCCAGAAGGAAGCCGTGTCTGTGGCTAATCCTGATCGATCCGCTCAGCCGGAGATCATGCGGGTGGGATTGTCCAAATCCGGTGAGATGGAGTTTGAACTGGAGCAGGGGAGTGCCCTGGTGCCGTTGGGGGCGACGGTTATGGATGGACAGGATGATTATCGTTTGTTGACGGAACTCATGGTGCAGGCTTCGGGGGCTTATTTGGATCATTTCGACACCAGGACCGAAGCATTGCTCGATTTTGAATACAAGAAAGTGGCGCCTGGTAAGCTCGTTTTGAAACAGATTCGATCGATTCCGGCTTCGCCATTCGATGGTGCGACTTTGCCTATTGCCTTCAGTGATGTGGACGCCTTTGAGGTGGTGCAGGGCGAGTTCGGAGACATGATGGCGCGCCATCGTCTGAAGTCCATTTGGAAGTTCCAGAGTTGGGGCTTGGTAGAGGATGGGTTGCCGGATGACCCTGCCGGATTGTTGAACGTGGAACTGGAATTTGTCTATCACCAACAGATCGTTCAGTATGCCGGATTGATGAGCGATCTTCCGGGCGCAGAGGTGACCCTGTCCGGTCGTGATTTGAAAGTGGATTGGCACTGGGGTGAAGACGCTTTGCGAGTGGATTACCAATTACACTTCAATTTTCTTTACGACCTCCGCCGGCGCACCACGCCGTTCCTCAATCTTGGAGATGCCGAGATTGAACTGACGGCGCGTTATGCCACGGCTCAACCGACCATGGACTTGTTTCGTGAAAATATTGGTTTTACCCGAGAGGATTCTGTGATGCTTGCCGATATTGACCCAGTCAATCGGAGCGGTGGATTCCCGAACTTCTCCTGGAAGCGCAATGTCAATTCAAGGTCCAGAGGGCTGTCCGTGAACAGTGATTTTTACATTGGGACATACAAAATCCGAGGTGAAACACCCTGGATTCTGAAGACTCCGGTGTTGCAGGGATGGGAGGATACTTCGTTGAATCTGGCTGATTACGGTACATTCTCCCTGAGCTCGACCTATTCCCAAACCTACTATCCGGGGCATCACAATTTCATTGAAACCTTGATCCTGGATCCCAAGCTCGAATCCGGAGTGGATCCGGTACTGCTCGAACGTATGGAATCTGAAAACATCCGGGGCTGGATCGTCATGCAGGACTCGGCAAATGTCAGCCCAACATTGACCAGTCGGATTTATGTATGGACCCAGGACAACCGTCTGATGATCGCCCGATGACAGCACACAGGTAGAGCGTGGCGTCCCGCCGCGCAATCCTTGTGGCCATCATGCCTGCAAATGACTTGAGAAGGAAGACGCCGGAGCATCCAACACCCCAGCCTCACCCGTAAGCGTATGGGATGTGTTTGTGGTTTATTGTGAATCCTTGGGTGTTCCTTTGAAAGAAGAGTTTGGAGAATGGATGCCCAGAGGATTCGCGTCGAGACGACCCGATCTACCTGCGGCATACTCCAGGTAGAGCGTGGCGTCCCGCCGCGCAACCCTTGTGGCCATCATGCCCGCAAATGACGTGCGAAGGAAGACGCCGGAGCCTCCAACACCCCAGCCTCACCCGTAAGCGTATGGAATGTGTTTGTGGTTTATTGAGAATCCTTGGGTGTTCCTTTGGAAGAAGAGTTTGGAGAATGGATGCCCAGAGGATTCGCGTCGAGACGACCCGATCTACCTGCGGCATACTCCAGGTAGAGCGTGGCGTCCCGCCGCGCAA
>Ga0255760_10003924_pt1 | contig 13183 bp, 12 predicted proteins | sample 071ome_25_FD_179960 | JGI IMG/M metagenome (GOLD analysis project Ga0255760, IMG submission 179960) | Coastal salt marsh microbial communities from the Groves Creek Marsh, Skidaway Island, Georgia - 071410BT metaG (version 2) | ecosystem: Environmental > Aquatic > Marine > Intertidal zone >... | reverse complement strand
TGCCGGAACATCTAAAGCAATCTCTCCGGACTTAATTCCAATCAGCCGATCAGCAAATTGTATTGCTAGGGCTCGGTCATGCATAGCAATCACAACCGTGTTTTTTTCCCCATTTATAGTCTCTAAGATTTCCTGAGCTTGATGTTCATCAACCGAAGAAACTGGTTCGTCAGCTACGAGTAGATCTCCCGGATGATAGAGTGCACGACCTACTGCTGTACGCTGTTGCTGCCCCCCAGACAGCTCCCCTACGCCGGTAAAAATCTTATCCCCCAATCTTAGTTTTTCGACGACTTTCTCTACTTCAGCGACATCATCTCGCCTGGGCCGGAGCAAGTTATGGAGGTTTCTCCATATGGAGCGACAATGCAGTCGACCCATATAAACATTGTGAAAAACAGTCAGAGCCTGCACTAGGCCAAACTCTTGGGGCACAAGGGCCGCATTGCTACCAGACCTCTCATAGATAAGTCGAAGCAAAGTGGTCTTACCAGCGCCGCTCTCGCCCACCAAAGCTATGCGTTCGCCGGCCTCTATGGAGAAATCAAGATTGGAGAGAACCGTCTGGCCGCTATAGCCCGCCGATTCTCCTCTAATTTCAATTAAAGGCACTAGTCGATAAGTTTAAGCAATTTTGCTGTGTCTAAAATTGGCTTGTAATCATCATTTTTCGCGGAAATAAAAGCTTCCCGAGGGAAAGATTTTAACAAGTCTGGGTCGCTCATGGACAACAAGGCCTTTTGCACTTTTTTAGAGAAGCCATTACCAAAACTTTGATCCACATCACCCCGTATAGTCCAATTGTAATCGGGGTAACCAGGTGTTTTCCATATGACTTTTACTTTCTTTGGATCGATGCTTCCATCCTTCAGGCCTCTTTTCCAGACCTTAAAGTTGGTAGCCCCTACCTGAAAGGCACCAGACTGAACCAATGAAACTGTTCTTGAGTGATTACCACTGAATCCAACTCTCTTGAACACCTGAGATGGTGCTTTCCCGAATGCTTGGCGAATATGATACTCTGGCATCAAACGTCCCGAGGTCGATCCTTTTGACCCGAAAGTAAAAGTCTTTCCTTCTATTCCTTTAGGGAAATTTTTTGAATAAGAGAGTCCCGTGCTCGAGTGAGCGATAAAGTAGGTCTCAAAAAAGGGATCCTTTTTTCCCTGCGCAATAGCGGTCGATCCTTTAACCAATAGCCGAGCTCGAACGCCTGACAATCCTCCAAACCAAGCTAACTGAACTTGGTTATTTCTAAATGCAGTAACCGCAGCAGCGTAGGATTTTACGGGCACATACTCGACCTTCATCCCTAATTCCTTAGAGAGGTAAGTCGCCACTTTCCCAAAACGTTTTCTTAGTTTGCTTTCATCTTGGTCAGGTATTGCCGTGAAAACAAATTTCCCGGATGCTCGGGCCTGATCAGCAGAACCAATTCCTCCGGCTACTGATAAAGCGATTACTACTGCAACAAAAGAACTTAATGATTTCATAACAACTCCCGTTTCATTAAGGGTGGTTTGATCAGTGTTTTATGTCACACTTGGTTCCAAGGCAAATTTGGTTCAAATAATTATTTCAAGGAGGCATCTATGATTTACGAAGTGAGAACCTACAGGCTTAAACCGAGAGGCGTGCCGGAATTCATAAAGATATTCGGCAAGGCCTATGAAAAGAGGAAAAACCTCTCAAAACTCTCTGCTTTCTTTTTCACAGAAATCGGAATGCTGAATGAAGTCATACATATTTGGCCCTATAAGGATGCTGGTGAACGGGAACGAAAACGAGCACGTTCAGTAAGTGAGAAAAAATATGCATGGCCTCCGAAAGTTGGGCATCTCCAAGAGCATATGCAGTCGGAAATTTTCCACCCCTCTCCAATGACCCCTGAATTTCCAAAGGGGAAGATGGGCCCGATTTTTGAATGGAGAGAATATCAAGTCATTCCAGGAATGATCGGCGAGGTATACAAAAACTGGTCCAAAGCGGTCCCCAAAAGAGAAAAGCTCTCTCCCCTTGTGATGGCAATGCACACAGAGTCCGGTGGACTCAACAAATTTGTGCATATTTGGAGCTATGAAAGCCTCGACCATCGAGCTGAAGTTCGTGCTGAGGCTGCTGCTAAAGGGATTTGGCCACCTAAAGGTCGACGAGAAACCCTCCAGATTCAAACCAATAAAATCGTTCTGCCTGCGGGTTTTTCTCCCTTGGCCTGATAACTTAGGGGCGGTTCAATGAAAAATTGAGCCGCCCTACCTCAATGATTGTTTTTAATAGATATCGATGAAAAATCGAAGAATTTCTATTATAGGAGCTGGTTTTGGTGGCATTGCCATGGGCATCGAGCTGCAGCGCGCTGGCTACTCCGACTTTAAAATTTTTGAAGGATCAACTGAAATTGGTGGAGTCTGGCGTGACAATAGGTATCCCGGGGTGGCCTGTGATGTTCCATCAGTCCTTTATTCCTATTCATTTGAACAGAACCACGCTTGGAGCAAGAGATACGCTCCGGGCATTGAAATCAAATCATATTTAGAAAATTGCGCTCAAAAGTACGGAATATCAGATAAAATTTGTTTCGGACACAAATTAAAAACAGCGAAATTCGATAATCAAAAAAGAAGCTGGAATCTCGATTTTGTGGGCCACAATACTTTTACGACCGACATCCTTATTTCTGCGATGGGTCTCTTTAATCGGCCGCGCCTTCCAAACCTCTCCGGGCTTGATCAGTTCCAAGGGGATAGCTTCCACTCTTCAAACTGGGATCATGACATAGACCTTTCCGGAAAAACGGTCGCTGTAGTTGGGACTGGGGCCAGCGCAATACAGTTTGTCCCTGAAATAGCACCGATCGTTGGCTCTTTGCTGATTTTTCAGAGGTCCGCCCAATACGTTACTCCCAAAATCGCCTCTCGAGGAGAGGATCGCTTCGACTCCTCCATAACTTTGGAGCAACGCCAGGAAGAAAGACGAGAAATTTATGAAGAAATGGTCAACAACTCTGATCGAAGATATTCGATTGAAAAAACCAGGCATGTCCAAGACGGCTTTATCGAATACTTAAAAACAGTTGTGCCAAACGACGAGTTGCGATCCCATCTGACGCCAGATTATCCCTTCGGCTGCAAACGCGTTTTGCGGTCGGACGATTGGTACCCAGCTTTGTCCCGAAATAATGTCGAATTAATTCCTCATGAGGTAACCAAAATTTTACCCAATGGGCTCGCCGCGGGGGAGCGGGAGTACAAAAACATTGATGCTATTATTTATAATACAGGTTTTCGGACTACAGAGTATCTATCACCCGTGAATTTAGTCGGCGCAAATGCGATGTCCTTGCGAGAATTGTGGAAAGATGGTGCGGAAGCTTTTCTCGGGATGACAGTGTCCGGATTTCCAAATTTTTTTATGATGTACGGTCCAAATACAAATCTATCAGGAAGCATTATCTTTATGTTGGAATGCCAGGCTCGTTATATTGGGAAGGCCATCACAACACTGGAAAGGGATAAAAAGACAACGTTAGAGGTTTTAAAAGAAAAACAAGAAAGTTTTAATGCAACTATTCAAAAACGTCTTAATGAAAGTACGATGACAACCGCGAATTGTCTGAGCTATTTTCAGACCGAGACGGGGAAAATTGTTACTCAGTGGCCAGGATCAACAGAAGACTACGCCCAAGCTACCACCAATTTCAATGTATCGGACTTCATTTGGAAATAAGATAGGACACTTCTATGTCTGGACCACTCTCTGGGATTAAAGTGCTAGATCTATCATCCGTGGTTTTCGGCCCTTTTTGTACGCAGCAACTGGGAGATCTGGGTGCTGATATCATAAAAATTGAGGCTCCTGAAGGAGACACAACGCGAACAACCGGCCCCCGCAGATCTTCGCATATGGCAGCTCTATTTATGGGCCTTAACCGAAACAAAAGATCTATCGTACTCGATTTAAAAAAAAACCAAGGCCAAGAGGCTTTGTGGCGATTAATCGATAATGCAGACGTTTTTATTCACTCCATTCGGCCACAAAAAATCGAGAAGTTGGGCTTTGGCCACTCTAACGTCTTAGCGCGTTATCCTGGCATCATTTACGCCGGTCTCCACGGCTATCGCGCAGACGGACCCTATGCGGGTCAGCCTGCTTACGATGATGTAATCCAGGGACAAAGTGGCACAGCAGATTTGATGGCCCGCCTTACCGGCGAGCCTAGATACACTCCTACAATAATTGCGGATAAGACAGTTGGCCTCTACGCCGCAAATGCGATTAGCGCTGCACTCGTTTTTCGAGAAAGAACAGGTAAAGGACAGTTTGTTGAAATACCAATGTATGAATGCATGACAGCGTTTAATCTGGTTGAGCACCTTTTTGCCGCGACATTTGATCCGCCCCTTGAAGGGGGTATGGGTTATACTCGAGTTCTGGCCCAATGGCGAAGACCCTATAAAACCAGTGATGGCCATATATGCATGCTGGCATATACAGACCCCCAGTGGAAAAACTTCTGGTCTGAAGTAGGCATGGCTGAGATGCATATTGACCCACGATTTGAGTCCCTCGGTTCAAGGTCCGAAAATATAAATGAACTATATGAAATAGCCGGGAAACTAATGATTAGTCGGACAACCGACGACTGGATCAAGACACTTAACCAATTAGAAATTCCGTGCGCGCGGATAACCAAGATAGAGGATCTACCCAATGACCCTCACCTTTCAAACATAGGATTTTTTAAGAACCATCAACACCCAACAGAGGGAGATGTTATTTTACCTGATATCCCGGTGCGTTTTTCCGAAAGCCCTGCAGAGATTGCCAAACTTCAACCCAATATGGGAGAGCATAGCAGAGAAATACTTGAAGAGGCTGGGTTTTCAGAGAAAGAAATATCGGAGATGTTTAGGTCAGGAGTTACAAAAGATTGGGGTCGATCCGGTCGGTAGGTTTGCATGTCAGAAGAATTTAAAATAATTGGTGTAGGCCTGTATTGGGATCAACTTTCGATAGGCGATCGCTTTCAAACCCTAAACAGGACGATTACGGAGCCTGATATCGTAAATTTTATCGGTGTTACCGGGATGGTTGAGACACTTTTCACCGACCTTTCATTCAGTAAAGATCACGGAGTTATATCTGGTCGAGTAGTACCGGCCGCATGCACATATACAATAATAGAGGGGCTACTCTGCCAATCTACCATGCAAACCACGGGGTTAGCATTATTAGAGGTCCAGAAGAAGATCTTGAAGCCAGTTTTTGCAGGAGATACGGTCCACGCCGAGGTAACTGTTACGGATCTTAGGCCCACCAGCAAAGGAAACAGGGGGATCGTCACAACTCAAAATGATATCAAAAACCAAAACGAAGAGACGGTTATAACATATCGCGCGGTGCGCATGATGGCAGGGACCCCCGACGGACAATAAATATGAAAGGTCTCGCGAAAAAAACTGCAATAGTGACCGGAGCCGGTTCTGGAATCGGCCGTCAAATAGCTAAAAGGTTAGCGAGCGAGGGATGTTTGGTAGCGATCTTCGACATAAATCGGAATGCTTCTCTGGAAACCGTGTCAGACATAGAGGCGTCTCACGGGACTGCAAAGTTTTACGAAACCGACATCACAAACCGTGATACGATTGACACCGCTGTTGGAGCTTTTGAGGCGGACTATGGTCCCATCAACATACTCGTAAATAACGCAGGTTGGGATTTGCCTATCCAATTTATCGAGACAGACCGAGACTTTTGGGACAAAGTGATAGCCATCAACCTATACGGCCCTTTGAATATGCACCATGCTGTTTTGCCTAAAATGATCGCGTTTGGTTCGGGCCGGATCATAAACATTTCCTCGGATGCGGGCCGTGTAGGGTCATCGGGAGAGGCAGTCTACTCTGCATGCAAAGGGGGAATAATAGCTTTCTCCAAAACTATTGCCAGGGAATGTGCAAGAAATGGTATTCAGATCAACTGTGTATGCCCTGGCCCCACGGACACTCCATTATTTGATGAATTCAAAGCGGCATCGGGTGATGGAGCTAAAATTGCCGATGGCCTTGCCAGGGCAATTCCGATGAAAAGGCTTGGAGCTCCTGACGATTACGCAGGCGTTGTTGCCTTTTTAGCGAGCGATGATGCTGGATACATAACCGGACAGACAATTTCTGTTTCGGGCGGACTGACGATGCACGGGTAGATATGGAAGATTATCAAGACATTCTCTATGAAGTTCGAAATGGCGCCGCCTGGATCATTATAAACCGACCCAAAGTATATAACGCGTTCAGAGCAGAGACCTGTGAGGAACTTATCCATGCCATCCAAAAAGCCGGCTGGGATAGGAATATAGGGGCCATTGTGCTTGCGGGAGCCGGTGAAAAAGCCTTTTGTACAGGGGGCGATCAGTCCGCGCATGAAGGAACCTATGGCGGTCGGGGAACTATCGGTCTCCCTGTAGAAGATCTTCAGAGTGCTATTAGAGACGTACCCAAACCTGTCATAGCCCGAGTTCAGGGCTATGCTATCGGAGGAGGAAATGTCTTAGCCACCTTATGTGATCTAACCATCGCCTCAGAAAGCGCAATATTTGGGCAGGTGGGACCGAAAGTGGGCTCAGTAGATCCTGGCTGGGGCACGGCTTACTTAGCTCGCATTGTTGGTGAAAAAAAAGCCAGAGAGATTTGGTATCTTTGTCGTCGCTATACAGCAAATGAGGCGCTTGATATGGGATTGGTCAACACCGTTGTTTCGGACAACGACCTAGACCAAGAAGTTGAACGGTGGGTTGCGGAAATTATGGAAAAAAGCCCCACGGCACTGGCGATTGCAAAACGCTCTTTCAACGCAGACTCAGAAAATATCCGTGCCATTGGGCAACTGGGATTCGAGGCGTTAGGTCTTTATTACGAGACCGACGAATCTAAAGAAGGCGTTAAGGCCTTTTTGGAGAAACGTCCCCCGAACTTTCGAAAATATACGAAGACAAGAGATTGACCCGCGACCAAATTTTAAAATTTGCTACAGCACCCAATCCGCAAGAACTTTTTCTGCAAGCAAAAGCCTTGCGAGATATAGGACATGGTCACGACATTTCTTTCTCCCGAAAAGTTTTCATTCCCCTTACAAAACTCTGTCGAAATGTCTGTTCCTATTGTACCTTCGCCCACCCACCGCGACGAGGTGAGTTTCCATTTTTGACACCCGATGAGGTCCTAAAGATTGCACGCGCTGGGAAGGCTGCAGGCTGCAAAGAAGCTCTTTTCACTCTCGGAGATAAACCTGAGTTACGCTACGAGGCAGCCCGGGAGGCCCTTGCCAAGCTTGGACACGCAACCACGATTTCGTATCTAACAGAAATGTGTGATTTGGTTTTCACTCAGACAGGGCTTTTACCTCACTCAAATCCCGGCGTCGTCTCTGGCGGGGAAATGAGAGACCTGCGTGAATTCACAGTTAGTCAGGGGCTGATGCTTGAGAACATATCAAGCCGCCTTACCAAAAAGGGTCAGCCCCATTTTGGATCACCCGATAAAGATCCCGATTTGCGTCTGGAAACTATCAGGGAAGCCGGTCGACAGAGCATTCCATTTACAACAGGTATATTAATTGGGATCGGAGAAACATGGGCGGAGAGGATTGATTCACTCCTGGAAATTAAAAAAACAAATGATGAGTTTAAACACATTCAGGAATTCATAATCCAAAATTTTCGTTCAAAGCCTCTAACAAAAATGGAAAATGCCAAAGAGCCTAGCCTTGAAGAGCTGATGCGTTGCATCGCGATAGCCAGAATAATTCTGGGACCAAAAATGAACATTCAGGCCCCCCCAAATCTTACCCCAGATACCTTCCAAATGCTTATTGAAGCGGGAATTAATGATTGGGGAGGTATCTCTCCAGTGACACCTGACCATGTCAATCCAGAGGCACCTTGGCCCGAAATATTAAATCTCTCTGCGCGCACAGCTGAAGCAGGAAAGAGGCTGGTAGAAAGACTAGCAATTTACCCCGAATACGCGCTCAAGCCAGAAAATTGGTTGGACCCGAAACTCCAAAGAAACGTCTCAGAGGCTGTCGACTCCTCAGGTCTTGTTCGAGAAAACAGCTGGCACCCAGGGACTGGCATAAATATCCCTGTGATACCCCATGACAGCACTCCGGGATCTCCCTACATCAAGACGGTACTGAAAAAATTGCGCCAGGGTGCTATCGCCGACCGCTCCGATATTATAACCCTATTTAAAGCGAGGGGAGACGATTTCAGAAAAGTCGCATCTGCAGCGGATGAATTAAGAAAAAAGATCTGCGGAGATGAGATTTCCTACGTAGTCAATCGGAATATAAATTATACCAACATTTGCGGCTATAAATGCGCCTTCTGTGCTTTTTCAAAGGGAAAAAGAAAACCAGCGCTTGGCGAAAAGCCATATCTTCTAGATTTAGAGGAAATAGGATATCGGGCTCAAGAAGCCTGGGAGAGAGGGGCTACGGAGGTCTGCATGCAGGGCGGGATCCACCCTACTTTTACGGGTGAAACTTATTTAAAAATTTGCGACACGGTTAAGACTTTTGCTCCCGATATCCATATCCATGCTTTCTCACCTCTGGAAATCTCTCACGGAGCTAACACATTAGGAATTTCAGTTGAGCAATTCATCTGTCGACTTAAAGATGCTGGATTGGGCTCCCTGCCAGGGACCGCTGCGGAAATTTTAGATGAGAAAATTAGAGAGAAAATTTGCCCCGATAAGATATCGGCAGGGGAGTGGCTGGAAATTATAGAAACCGCGCATCAGGCGGGTGTTCCCTCTACAGCTACGATCATGTTTGGACACATAGAAACACCAGAAAATTGGGCCGATCATCTGATCGCTCTTCGGGATCTCCAAGCCCGTACGGGTGGCTTTACAGAATTTGTTCCGTTGCCATATGTGCACATGGAAGCGCCGCTATACCATCATGGTCGGTCCCGCAAGGGCCCAACATATCGGGAAACTTTGTTAATGCACGCAATTGCGCGCCTCGCTCTGCATCCCTATTTCAAAAATATACAAACAAGCTGGGTAAAAAATGGTCGCGATGGAGCAGCGGCGTTTCTAAATTCTGGCGCAAATGATCTTGGGGGAACTTTAATGAATGAGTCTATAACCAGGGCTGCAGGAACTGAGCATGGGCAAGAATTTGATCCGGAAGAGATGGAATCCCTAATCGAAACAATGGGACGCCAACCCCGAATGCGGAATACTTTTTACAAAAATGTTAGGAGAGAAAGGCAAAACCTTGCATATTTAGCACCGCCACTATTGAACCAACATATGTATCCTGTTGAAAGCCAGAAAAGCGTTGCTTGAGAGTAAATCAATGAAAAAAATGGCCGATGAGCTCCCCATAATCGCTATCATGGGAGGAACTGGGAACCAAGGCTACGGACTGGCGTTACGCTGGGCTAAAGCAGGTTACAAAATATTTATAGGATCGCGCGACCAGAAAAAAGCGATGTTATCAGCGGAGAAGATTAATGAGCTAGTGTCCCCGGTGACTCCAGTTATTGGATCAGATAACGGGGAAGCAGCGGATTTATCGAATATTGCGATACTAGCAGTACCAGCCAGCGCACAAGTCAGCGTCGCTGATGAAATTCGAGATAAAATTAAAGGTAAAATCCTAATAGATGTAACGGTTCCCCTTGTTCCTCCCAAGATACTTCGTGTTCAATTACCCCAAAATGGATCAGCAGTTGCCAAACTACAGAGCCACTTGGGCGACGAAATCCAAGTCGTCTCTGCATTCCAAAATATTGCTGCTCATCATTTGCAAGATATCGAGCATGAGATTGATTGCGACGTTTTAGTTTGTGGGAATAAAAAATATGCTCGAGAGGAGGCTATTAAATTGGTAACGGCAGCGGGAATGCGAGGTTGGCATGCAGGTCCCATCGATAATAGCGCCGCAGCCGAAGCCATGACCTCTTTGTTATTATTTATCAACAAACATTATGGCATAGATGGAGCTGGAATCCGAATAAGCGGAAAGAAGGCATAACTATATTAATGGCGACGGATCATTCGGGGTATGAAGCGCCCGAAACACTAGAAATCATTGGTATTAATCATGTGCCTGAAATTGTCGCTGGTGACGATCTCGGAAAAATTATAAGAGATTCCATTTTAAAAAGCGGCGAGACGCTCAAAGAAAATGACATTCTTGTTATAGCTCAAAAAATTATCTCTAAAGCGGAAGGCAGAATGGTCAGCCTCTCTTCGATCAGACCCTCAAATGAAGCGCTCGGGTTTTCGGGTTTGGTTGAGAAGGACCCACGTTTAGTAGAGCTTATTCTCCAAGAGTCGGTCTCTGTAGTCGCGCATAGACCTGGGGTCTTAATTGTTGAGCATAAATCAGGACTGGTTTTAGCAAATGCGGGCATTGACAGATCAAACGTGGCGGGAAAAGACGATGAAGAGATGGTTCTGTTGTTGCCCGAAAATGCTGATCGTTCTGCAGAATGCATTCGCGAGAGTCTCGGGGGGGATTTGGGGATTATTATAAACGATAGTATCGGACGGGCTTGGCGTAATGGCACTATCGGAACCGCAATAGGGGTATCTGGTCTTCCAGGGATCGTAAATTTGAATGGAGCCATGGATATGCATGCGCGCTCACTGCAAGCGACCACTATTGGTTTAGCTGATGAAATTGCGGCGGCAGCATCGATCATCATGGGGCAGGCAGCAGAGAGCCGGCCCGTAGCTTTGGTCAGAGGCTTCTCAAAACTGACGCAAATTGGAAACGCAAGCCAGATCATTCGATCCAAAGAATCGGATTTGTTCCGTTGATTTTAGCATTAGCCGGTGGGGTAGGAGGGGCCAAGCTTATTAACGGCTTAGCAAGTATTTGTTCCCCTGATGAGCTAATCATAGGGGTAAATATTGGTGACGATTTTGTGCATATGGGGCTTCACATTTCTCCGGACCTCGACTCTGTTATGTACAAGCTGGCGGGCCTTAATGACCGTGAAAGAGGATGGGGACTTGCAAATGAAACCTGGCATTTTATGGAGACCCTCAAGCGCTTGGGCGGCCCCAGTTGGTTTAATCTTGGAGATCAGGATCTGGCCACTCACATCCAGAGAACGAGTTTGTTAAAGGCAGGAAATTCGCTTTCGATGGTCACAAACCAATTGTCTCAAGCACTTGGAATTGCCCACCAAATATCGCCAATTTCGAATTTTAGGATTTCAACCTTTGTAAAGTCAGCATTGGGAGAAATTCCATTTCAAGATTATTTTGTAAGATTGCAATGTAAGCCCAAAGTATTAGGTTTCAGATACGAAGGGGCAGAAACCGCCGAATTATTGCCCTACATCGAACAAGGCCTTTTAAGCACTCAGCTAAGAGCAATAATTATATGTCCGTCGAATCCTTTCGTCTCGATTCAGCCGATGTTGGCAATATCTAAGCTAGAGCGGCTTCTACTTAATCGACTAGCACCCTGCATTGCAGTGAGCCCAATTATTGGGGGTAAAGCGTTAAAAGGACCTGCTGCAAAAATGATGTTAGAACTCGGCTCTAGCCCTGGGCCCGAAGCCATCGCAGCCCATTATCAGGGTCTTATTGATGGACTTGTTTTTGATAAAGCCGACCAAAACGAATTAGAAAAGGTCTCGTCACGAGGGTTAGTGGGATTGGCAACTAATACCTTTATGAACAGTGACACCGATGAAAAGATGCTGGCCGAGAATGTTTTGGACTTCGCAGAAAGTCTAGCTCGGTGAAGCCCTTACTACTTATACCTGTAAAGCCCCTCGAAGAGGGAAAGTCACGGCTATCGGGATTATTATCCAAAAAGAAGCGGGCGGAACTCTCATTCCGATTGTTTGATACTGTACTCAATGCGGCTATTGAGGCAATGAAACCAGAAAACATCATTGTAGTTAGCCGCGATCTGGATGTCTTATCAACTGCAAGGGAGCGTGGCATAAGATACTGGGGCAAAGAAAAAGGAAGTAATCTCAATCAGGCTCTTTCTGATGCCATACCTGTAAGCGCAGAGAGCATCATAGCTATCCATGCAGATTTGCCCAGGGTCAGCGCAGACGATATCAGAGCAATAATAGAAACTGGCCGCGAGAACTCCATAGTACTCACGAGCGACCGCAAAGGTCTTGGTACTAATGCTATTTTTATGAGGCCACCAAAATTAATCAATTTTTATTTTGGCTACATGAGTTTCAGAAAACATTTTGAAGAAGCAAGACGGGTCGGGGTTACCCCAAAAATCTTAAAAAGAGAGGGATTAGAGTTTGATCTCGACACACCGGAAGATTATCTTCACCTATCAAGGCTATCTAACTCGGTCTAATGAGTAAGTTCTTCCCGGATCCGTTTTAACTCATCCATCTGCTCTCGGTCTTTCGCTCCAGTAAAACGAATACACAAATGGGTCGCACCATTATTCGCAAAATCCTGCAACCAAGCGATAACTTCCTTTCGGTCACCACCAAAACAATACTGCTGTTGCCTTATTAACTCGGCAGACTGCATATAATAGCCTTCAAGATAATTATCTAGCTCTGCATTGGCTTCATTTCTATCTTGGTTGACGGAAATCGTGCAATAGGCTGCCCCTGTAATTTTATTTGGATCTCTCCCTGCCTCCTCAGCGTGCTCTTTTATTCGGGCCCATTTTTCTCCCCACTCACCAGGCGTACCCGCACCTGATGGAAACCATCCGTCAAAATATCGACCAGCACGGACTAAGGCGGATGGAACGCCCCCACCACCCCATAGCTTTGGTCCACCAGGAGTGAACGGCTTTGGTGCCAAAGTACCACCTTTAACCGTCCAAAGACCGTCCCAATCCGTCGACTCACCCGTCCAAAGAGCTCGGCAAAGATGCACCTGGTCAATCATACGACGTATTCTCTTTTCAAAAGGAACGCCAGCTGCTTGAAATTCGGCTCTGATCGACGGGATATCCCTAGCCGTACCCCACCCCATTATCATCCTACCCTCAGATATCTGATCAAGGGTCGCTCCTTGATGAGCAAGTAAGACTGGGTTGCGTAACATCGGAAGAAGAACTGCAGTCCCCATTTTAATTTTAGTCGTTCGCCCAGCAATTGCCGCCATCAGGGTAATGGGGTCATGCCTAGGCTTAGCCAGAAGAGAGTCGCCAA
>Ga0255760_10003906_pt1 | contig 13223 bp, 12 predicted proteins | sample 071ome_25_FD_179960 | JGI IMG/M metagenome (GOLD analysis project Ga0255760, IMG submission 179960) | Coastal salt marsh microbial communities from the Groves Creek Marsh, Skidaway Island, Georgia - 071410BT metaG (version 2) | ecosystem: Environmental > Aquatic > Marine > Intertidal zone >... | reverse complement strand
AGAATCAGATTTAACTTGGGCAGAAACCCGATTAAAATCAGTCAGTAAAGCAAGTCGAGACCATGATCTATCATTGCTTAACAAAGCAGCATTTCACATGGCCAGAGGTGAGCAACTTATGGCTTTACAAGTCTACGGCGATATATCTCGACATGGCGGACATGCTCATGAGACAATAGCAATTTCAAGATTAGGGGCTTCTAGAATTCATTATGAGTTGGGACATGATTTTGATGCAGCTCGGCATGCATGGAATGCACATTATCACAGTATTCTATCGAATCAAATATTGATGGCCATTGAAGCAGGTACACTTTTCATCGAAATTTCGTTACATCATAGAAATGAAGATGCAGAACCCATGAGCATACAAGTTGAGAAAAGTACACCAAGAGACCTAAAGGATGAATTACCTCAACTACGGGTTCAACAAGATGACATCAAAAAGGTCTATTCTTGGTGTTTGGAACACATTGAACGAAATATTTCTGGTGAACATCGTCCTGATTTACAGGCCTTGTTGCGGATATCACTTCATCTCGACGAATTAGATAGCATGTCATTTCTTCTTCTTCATCCAGAACACGTCGAAGACACATTTCTAGCATCACTTTGCATGAGCATTGTATCAAGCGCTGAAGATGTTGCGAAATGGAATGCACGATTAACTCAATTATCACGAATTTAATCGCACGATGAAAAATATAGATTCAGATCACTGAATTCTTTTGTTGTCCACTGTTTTACAGGTGGAATATCAGTCCACCATTTTGTACATATCACCGATGTGTCGTCTACACTCCAAAACTCTCCATCGGGCCCGTTGTCTATGATGACATGAGCAACCCAACCTTCGGAATAATATTCTTTATTCCAACAATGAATAGTTCCACTGCATCCTGTCTCTTCAAGCAATTCTCGATGAAGTGCTTGTTCGGGAGATTCACCTGCTTCAACATGGCCTCCGGGAATTTCCCAACCACGGATTGGGTGCTCGACGAATAATGTTGGTAATCTCAATTGGCCTTGTTTTGAAGCACCTTTCGGCGTCACCCAAGCCAACACAAATACTGGATATTTCATAAAATCAGCCTAGATTTTTCTGTATCTCACTCAGGTATTCGTTTGCCCATTCTTCACCTTGTGCGACAAGTCTTCGTGCATAAAAGAAAGCTTCTTCCATGTTGTTGCTTGATATGAGGTCTAGTAACTTCTGTTTATCCATGGAGTCAGTATGCTCATCATCTAATTCCACAATTGGTGGGATGTGGACTTCAGTTCGTAAACGACTCGTCAGATGTTCCATCTTTTCCAAGAACGCATGACGATCTTCAACCGTAGGTGCAGACCATGGTTGTTGCTTTTTTCCATCCATTTCAGTTTTTAATCGTTCCAAGAATTCATCTCGAACTGTAAGATGAGGCCTCAACTGTTGCACATGGTCATAGCATAACCATGCTTGGTCAAACTCATTTCTCCGCTCATGTGATCGGCCTATTTGCATCCACAATTCATGATTTTGCGGTCGATGAGCAAGAAGGTGATGAGCGATTTCAAGAAATTCATCCTCAAATCCATGAATATGTAACTGCTCTAAACGGCGGGCAAAAACAATGTTCGCCCTTTGGTCTCGAAAGTCTAGCCTTTTGCACCGCTCTACGAATTCTCGAACAAGACCTTCGGCCTCAGATGAAACGATTTCATTCCACCAATCTTGTGGGTTTAATGGGTCTTTGAGTAAGGCAGCATGAACGAGTTCTTTTCCATGTTCAATATAATCGACGTCGTGGAGTTGGGTTAACTGTTCAGGGTCTCTTCCCAGAACTGAAAATAAATCTTTAATCACTGCATGGATGCCATTTTTATCATTGGTTTTGACCTTTAATTCAACCAAACATAGCCAATTTCTCGTATCTGTATAGTCATGGAGCAGTGCTTGTCTTGCATTTTGTTCCGCCCAATTCATATGCTCCTCAGAACGTTCAGCATCAGATTCAGCGAGACGGAGAAATTTCAAAGCATTGCTTCTGTAGCGATTACCGAGATTCCTTCGTGGGTGAAGAGAAGTATCGCTCTCAATCATGCCATCACGCTCAGAATTGGACAGACATGAACCCACTTTTGTCTTTAGAAGCATCTATTGTTGCATCATATCCAATTTTTGAGGTGTTCCCATCATCGTATCTTGATGGATCGAGCGAACTTCCCTTTTGATTTTCAAGAATCACCGTATCTTTATCAGGTTGCCATCTGGTCATCATCGCCCATTCAACTCGAACAGGATTCGTAATGTCAATATCTTCATCGACAATTGTAACCATTTTCATGCTCTTATGCCCGTTAAATGCAGCATGGATGGCTTTTATACCATCATCGTCGTTTTGTTTTCGAATTTTAATCACTGCAGCAAGCCATCCGCAGCCACCTTCTGACATGTGTACATCAATGCAATCAACCACTTTGGATACTGCAGATTTAATTGTTGGCGACCTTGGAAGACCCATCAACGTCTTATGTTCGGCCTCCCCTGGAATGAGGGCGTGAAAAATTGGGTCTGAACGATGTGCCACACCGTCGACTCGGATGACCGGTTCATATCGAACATCGTCAACCGTTCCAGTAATGTCGACATATGGTCCCTCTTCATCGTCCTCGAGTGTGATTTCACCCCACAATACATATTCTGCATCTGCTGGCACTGTGACACCGTTTGGTGCATTTGTGACTTGGAGAGGTCGGTCATAGAGTCTCTGGTGCAAGGCAGCGGCAACAGTTAATTCGTCTAGATTTTCATTGAATGACATCGCTGCTGCAAGCAAAACAACAGGGTCTGGTGCATTCACAATTGCAATTTTCACAGGGCGGCCTTCCTCTCGTGCATTCATGACCATGGTTCGCAAATGACGGGGTACGAGACGAACGACGAGGTGCGAACTGTCTCGAAGAAACTGACGATGAAAAGAAACATTTCGAATGCCATTGTCTTCAGCAATGATGATACTCGCAGACGAGTATCGGCCACGGTCTGCCTCCCAATGATGTGGTATTGGCAACATACTCAAGTCAACGTCATCTTGGATGTGTTCAAAACAAGGTGCATGAATCGCTTCAACAGAAGCTGGATCTTCGGGGTGCTCCATACCCCATCCAAGTGTATCGATATATTCTGACGGCGATATCCCAATGGCTTCGCACAATCGGTCTCGAGTAAGCAAATTGATGACTGCTTTGTGGCCAGGAGCCTCAACAATATTGTCAAAAACCAGCATTCCATGTTGATGTTCTTCCGAAACTCGTCTCATTTCATGAATAAGGCTCACAGACGTTGAATGATTTTGTGCTGCACCAAGATGGTCGCGAAAGGCCATGGCTTGACGAGAAGGCGAAGATGCTTGAATGTTATTCACATTTCAAATTCAAACAACTATGGGGCAAGGGATTTGGTTATATATGGGCGGAAAGTGGACGACGCTGCACGAATGAGGTTCAACCATGGGACGAGGATTATTTGCAGGTGCAAAAATGGCAAAAGACCGCCAAAAATTTCGATGGTCTGACCGACGATATAAGAAAAGAATGCTCAAGAGTCGTGAGAAGCACGACCCTCTAGCAGGTTCTACCCAAGCAAAAGGTATCGTTATCGAAAAGGTCGGTATTGAAGCGAAGCAACCAAATTCAGGAATTCGAAAAGCAGTTAAAATTTCACTCATCAAAAATGGAAACAAACTCACAGCATTTGCACCGGGAGATGGTGCAATTAATTTCATCGACGAGCACGACGAAGTCATGGTTGAAGGTATCGGAGGCCGTATGGGACGTTCGTATGGTGATATCCCTGGTGTTCGTTACAAAGTCATTCAAGTCAACGGTGTTTCACTTGATGAAATGGTCCGAGGACGAAAAGAGAAACCAGTTCGATGAGGTGATAGTATGGAAGAACAAGAAGTTGATACACGACCTATTGCAGGAATTGGGACAAAAGTTTTCGGAAAATGGGATGCTAGTGAAGTAACATGCAGCGACCCAGGTTTAGCACCATACGTCAACCTCACAACAGTTGGTGTCCCCCATACAGGAGGACGTCATGCAAATTCATGGTTCGGTAAATCAAAACTATCAGTTGTCGAACGATACATCAACAAACTCATGCGAACGGGTGCTTACACCGGTAAAAAACAAAGTGCGATGAAAGCTTTTGAGCAAGCACTCGATAAGATCGCTGAACAATCAGGAGAAAACCCCCTTCAAACCTTCGTTGATGCCATTATTCACGCAGCACCTCGTGAAGAAATCACATACATCAAATTCGGTGCAGTTGCACAACCTAAAGCGGTTGATTCATCGCCATCAAGGCGACTTGATGTTGCACTAGGAAATCTCGCAAAAGGTGCACAACAAGGCACACACAAATCGAAGAGAACATTGACTTCATGTATTGTCAATGAATTGACAAAGGCATCGAAAGGTGATGTTACTTCGTTTGCAGTCAACAAGAAAGAAGACAAAGAACGTGTTGCCGCTTCTGCACGATGAAGCAGAGTTCAACTTCGCTGTTGTGCGTTTGACTTAAGAACTCAATTCGGGTCGGCAGGAATAATCAGGTTAGGTGAAAACCATGGGAAGAAAAGAAGACAACATCAAGAAAGCAACAGAAGTTATGAACGAATTACCACAAATTCGAAATTTGTGTATTGCTGCTCACATTGACCACGGAAAAACAACCCTGTCTGACAACCTTATCGCGGGTGCCGGCATGATGTCAAATGAACTCGCTGGTGCTGCTCGTGTTCTTGATTTTGATGAACAAGAATCTGCACGTGGAATTACTATTAACGCTGCTTCCGCATCAATGGTTCACTCTGTCGAGGGTACTGATTACCTCATCAACCTCATCGATACACCTGGTCACGTTGACTTTGGTGGAGACGTAACTCGTGCTATGCGTGCTGTCGATGGATGTTTTATTCTCGCATGTGCTGTTGAAGGACCAATGCCACAAACAGAAACTGTCGTGCGTCAAGCACTAAAAGAAAAAGTGAAGCCCGTGCTCTTCATCAATAAAGTTGATCGACTCATCAATGAATTGCAAGTTACACCTGAAGATATGATGGAGAGATTCAAAGGCACCATTCAAAAAGTTAACAAACTCATCAAGCAATTTGCTCCTGAAGAATTCAAAAAGGAGTGGCAGGTTGATGTTGGCTCAGGTACCGTTGCATTCGGCTCTGCGTACCACAATTGGGGTATTACTGTACCATACATGCAAAAATCTGGTATTTCGTTCAAAGATATCTTTGAGTATTGTAACAACGAAAATCAAAAAGAACTTGCTCAAAAAGCTCCAGTCCATGAAGTCTTGCTTGACATGGCCGTCAGCAAACTACCAAGCCCTGTCGATGCACAGCCATACAGAATCCCAAACATCTGGACTGGCGACATTGATTCAGCCATTGGTAAAGCAATGGTAAATTGCGACCCAGAAGCTGAACTCGCCTTGATGGTAACAAAAATTTGGATGGACCCACACGCTGGCGAAGTCGCTGTAGGTCGAATCTACTCTGGTTCAATCAATCAAGGTGAACAAGTATTTGCTATAGGTGCAGCCAAACCAGAGCGTGTCCAACAGGTATCGATGATGGTCGGTGGAGACCGAATCGCTGTACCTAAAGTTGTAGCTGGCAACATAGCAGCAATAACAGGAATTCGTTCTGCGGCTGCTGGTGTTACCTTGTCACGAGATAAAGACTTCACGCCATTTGAAGCAATTCGGCATTATTCCGACCCTGTTGTTACGGTCGCTGTAGAGCCAAAGAGTATGAAGGACCTGCCAAAGTTCATTGATGCTTTGCGATCACTTGCAAAAGCCGACGCATCGCTTCAAGTCACAACAAACCAGGAAACTGGTGAAGCACTTCTCGCTGGAATGGGTGAATTGCACCTTGAAATTACAGTGTATAGAATTGAAGAAGAACAAAATATCAAAGTCAAAGTTAGTCCACCAATCGTTGTTTATCGAGAAGGTATTCAATCAAATAATCACGGAAATCCATTCGAAGGAAAATCACCAAACCGACACAACCGATTTTACTTTGAGGTTGAAGCTCTATCCGAAGAGGTCGTCCAAGGCCTTCGCAGTGGAGAACTGGGTGACGGCCCTGTGCGAACCTCTGATGCGAAGGAAGTCGGTTCACGCTTCGGTGAATATGGTATGGACAAAGACCTCATGAGGAAAATCTATGCCATCAACGGAACAAATGTTCTGGTGAACGATACAAAAGGTATCCAAAACCTCCATGAAACTCGTGAGTTGATTATCGAAGCATTCAACGAAGTATGTGCAAAAGGACCAATTGCTGACGAACCTGTACAAGGGATGTTTGTACGCCTTGTTGATGCAAAACTCCACGAAGACGCCATTCACCGCGGGCCTGCACAAACAATCCCTGCAGTTCGAAATGGTATCAAGGGTGCAATGATGCGAGCCCGAACGATTATTCTAGAACCAATGCAAAAAGCGTTTGTCTCAGTACCAAATGATTGGCTTGGTCAAGTCACTCGTGAAGTAACAACCCGAAGAGGCATTATTGAAGATATGCCCTCAGAGGGTGCTGTCACAACTGTCGTTGCGACACTACCAATCGCTGAAACTTTCGGATTTTCAAATGACATACGTGCTGCATCACAAGGCCGTGCGGTGTGGAATACTGAAAACCTCGGTTTTGAAATGCTTCCACCACAACTCTTTGACAAAGTCGTCGGAGAGATCCGTCAACGTAAAGGACTCAAGCCGGAACCTAATCCTGAATCATATTACGCTGATTGAATTCGATTTCATACAGGAATCGAATTGATGTATGACATCGTGGTGGAACAAACATGACCGGAGAGGGCGATGCACCTGCCAACCCTTTTGCTCAAATCGCTTCGGAACTTGACGAAAGAAAGGCAATTGCAGAGATGGAAGTTCAGCGAAACAAAGATGAAGAAATTTCAATTCTTCAGCAACGGTTTGCCGATACCATCCGGGAAATGAGTAATAGAGATGGGGCGGTATCAGTTCGAATACCTCTCAATGTGATGTCGATGGACCATCACAAAGATGCAGTCGTATCGGTTGCGTTTTCCTCCGATGATTCAGAGGTTGCTTCGTCGTCCCATGACGGCACCATTCGAATTTGGAATCCATTGACTGGTGAACACATTCGAGCACTTTCAGGCCATACCGGCCATGTCAATTCAATTTGCTACGCACCTGATGCCAAAATGGTAGCGTCTGCTTCGAGTGATGGACAAGTACGAATTTGGGATACAACAACTGGTATTTCCAGTCAAGTTCTCACACATCACAAAGAAAGAGTCAACAAAGTTGTCTTTTCACCATTGGGGAAAATGTTACTCTCATCATCACATGATCGAACAGCACGATTGTGGAATCCCGCCACAGGAGAGCACATGATGGCCCTCTCAAAGCATAAAGGGGCAGTACTTGATGCAGATTTTTCACCCGATGGCAACACGATAATGACTGCATGTGAAGATGGATTGCTTAGATTTTGGACCAATGACGGTGCTCTTATTGATGAACGAACAATACAAGTGAATGATGTGCCAGAGAAAGCAATCTTTTCGCCGAATGGCGATGTTATTGCTGTAGTTGTAAGCCGAGGTCTTCTTCGTATTTACAATACATTCTCTGGTATGGAATTAAGAACAATACAATCCAATGCAAAAAATATCGGTTGCATTCAATTCTCTCCTTACAGCGATGTTATTGCATTTGGAACATCGAACGACGACATCCAACTTTGGAATTATGCACTAGGGACAGTCATTCATTCACTTCGAAATCATAAAGGAACAGTGAGCGGACTAAATTTTTCCAACGGAGGAACAATGATTGCATCAGGTTCGCACGATACCTCTGTGAAAGTGTGGCCAGCACATGTAGCACCAGGCACCGATAACAAAATTTTAGATGCCGTCCTGAAGATGATGAAAGATGCAGGATTTAAGGTGAAAAAAGACGATATAAGTATCACAATCTCGCGATAATCATCGTTGAAGTTCAATCTCTTCAAGGAGGATATTGAGTTCAAGTTTACATTCATATTCCGAACCGTTCAGAACGACATCTTGTTCTAGAAAATCAGTATGAATTGAAAATTGACCGTCAATAAAGAGGTCATCATCACGAACATCATGCTCTATGACCTTAACATTAAGGTTCACATTTCCACCTGTTTCGATAATACCAGTAAGCAAGGTTGGCATTGGTTCCGGGGAGAATGTATCGTTGTTCCCTAAGGCGATAAAACCCTCATGAGGATATCGATGTGGCCCCTCGTGGTCGGTTACTTCAAGACTGAATTCTCCTTTACCAATAAGATCTCCAGATGTAGAAGTGTGAAAGGATTTGAGTCGAACAATAAAGAGATATTTACTCATGACAACACCTATTGAATTCTTGAAAGTTGGAAATCAGTTAATTCTCTCAAAGCACGGAGACCAGGCCCATCTGGAATACGATCCAAGCACAGGTGGGCGTGTTGGTGATAATGTTCAGCTTTTGTTTTTGCATAATCTATTGAGCCCAACTCTGATAAGGCTTCTAATGATAACTTCAAAGTCGCCTCATCAACATGTTCACCTTTGCCAAGGGACAACAAGAGGCGGTTTTTTGCATCACTGTCGGGTTGACTTAGAGCGTGGATTACCATCAATGTCCTCTTTCCTTGTGCAATATCAGAACCTGCGGGTTTCCCTAACGTTGTTGAATCAGAGAGTACATCGATCAAATCATCCATCAATTGGAAACACAAACCAAGTGAGAGCCCCCATTCCGTCATACATTGTATCATATCATCATCAGCACCCGAAAGGCGAGCACCAATTTCAGCACATGTTTCAAACATCACAGCAGTTTTACCTTCAATCATCTCGAAATAATCATCTTCTGAGACTGCAATGCGGTCTTCAAATTCAATGTCGAGTTGTTGACCTTCACTGACTTTTCGAACCATTCCTGCAATTCTATCAACCAATGCCACTATGTCATCGTTTGATACTGATTCAGCCATCACAATTCTTTCAAAAGCAATGGCGAGCATTGCATCACCTGCATTAATGGCCGTTGGTGAATCGAATTCGATGTGAACTGCATTTCTTCCCCTCCTCACTTCATCATTATCCATGATGTCATCATGCACGAGAGTGAAATTATGCACTGTCTCTATAGCTGCTCCGACATCAAGAATTCCTGAATGTGTATCTCCTACAGCTTTAGCAACAAGCCAAGGCAAAGTTGCACGTAGTCGTTTTCCTCCACCAAGAATGAGGTGCATCATTGCATCAGAAAGTCGTTCGTGACGACAAGCACGTAAACTCGATTCAATTCGTGCTTCGACAAGAGGTTTGACCTCTTGTATCGAAGTCATTAATCCCGCTCCTTTGGCATTGGGAAGCATGTGAGACACATCCCCCATATCATGAATCAAATCATCAACCAAGAGGTTTGGGCTTGACAAATTTTCAGCACATGACCACCAATTTTCATTCATAATTCGTGCTGCAATGCAACGAAACCATGGTGCAATGATTTCATCAGATTCAGAGATGAGCATTTCTTCTAATTGGTCCATTGAAACCCACATGGTGTCTTCAACCTCATTTTCATTCGGTTGCAAGTCAATGTCAGCCTGAAGATAGAGGATATGATCTATCTCTCGTTCTATCCATTGCTCATCCATACGACAAGAATACCGCATTTTAGTAATGAAATGAATATCTTCGACATTGATGCTCGAAGGGTGAATACCTAATTCTTGTTCCATTTTACGTAGAGCGGCGATTTTAGCTCCATTCTCTTCATCCATTTCATTGTCAATATGCAATGGATGAGAACAACATGAATTTGCCCAGACACCTGGAAATGTTACCTTCGAAGACGCTCTTTTTTGTAACAAGAGTTCTCCATCTGTATTGAAAAGGAGAACACTGAATGCTCTATGGAATGAACCAGGCCCATAATGTGAATCGTGTTTTGAAATCGGCCCAATGATCGTGTCACGTTCATCAACTTCGATAACTGCTTCTGCCATCATCTCGATTTGGTCTGCATCATGAGACGAATACACAGACAATTGTGTCTCGTCGAGAACAATCTTTGGGTTCGACACGACTTTTCCCCAATTCTATCGATGAGCATTCGATACATGAAGAGTTCTCTTGCATTTACTGAGCAAATAATGCAAATTTAGTTCCAATCACTGGGTCATTCTTCGATGCGTCTATCAATCTCCCAGGCACCTCACCGTTGACGAAAATGACCTCGATGCCAAGTTTGGCCAGGTCAAAACTTCTCGAAACTTTTAGAGCAATGCCCCCTGTAACATCAATATCAGAATGATGTTGGGGTGAAAAATCTCTATTTGGGTTCATGAGAGGAATGAGGAGTTGCTCCTTACCTTGTTCCGGTGGTTGCTCCAAAACACCATCAACTCCACCAAGACCAAAGACGACTCGCTTTACATCAGAAATTTCTGATGCTAATCTATACACGATGTCGTCACCAGATAAAATTCCGAATTCAGCATCGCCATCACAAACAACAACATCTCCATAACAAATAGAGACTTGATTTGCGTTCAGAGATGAAAATTGAGTCAGTTCTCCATCAAATTGAGGCCCTGTATTCCTTGCCCATACATGTGTTGGAAAAGTATGACATTCCACTCCCATATCGTCGAAGGCAGAGACGATATATTGATTCAATTCTAACATGTCTTTGCGAATTTGTACGATAGCTTCTTCTTGAGACGAACAATTCGAGAAATGGTGATTGAAATTGGATAATTTCCCCTCTGCAATCCTAAATTCCTTTGCCATGATGTGACCAAAAGAACCTGCACCGTGAACCAAAATCACTTCATAGCCATCCAACATGATTTGTTTAATTTCTTTGGCACATTGTTGAATGATATCATGGCGAGGCGAACAAAATTCTTCTTTTTCCGTGATTAATCCACCACCTAGTTTGATAACAATACGGCCGCCCATGATTTGTGGAACAAATTCTCTTTCATATTGATGACCCCGTGCATGATTGGAAGCATTGATGAACATCGAACATTTGAGCGACAATATGCCAGATGGGCCATCAGTGGATGAATTCATTCGTCACCTTCAACATATATTGGAAGAAACAGAATCAATTCCCGATAAACTCGAACGTGAAAACCGGCAATGGCAAATAGAATCTGCGATCCAAGAATCCTTAATTTTCAAAAATCGATACAATGAACTCGTACAAAATGGTGTAGACCCCGTGCACATCATCCAACCAAAAGAACGAGAGCACACAAGTCCATTGCCATCAAAAGTAGAATCACTCATTGCCGGATCGAATCACTGCAAAAAATGCAATGCACATCTAGAACCTGATATCGATTTTTGTCCGGCATGTGGAACAAAATCTTGATTATTCTTCTTCTTGTTCCCATTGTGCAACGATTTCTTGTATAATGTCATCATTGTCATCAACCTTGTACAAAAACTCGCCAGGGACACTTTCCATCAAGTAAACTGTTGTTCCAGCACGATAAATGGTGTGACCATCTGCAATAGCACGCACTGTATCGACCTCTAGAATGGCTGGTCGATCGATTCGAACATGTCCTGCCTCCATTGCATTTGCTATTGTTTTTGAGAGGTGTACATGCTTTCTGTCTCCTGCAGTAATACCGAACTGAATCAACGATTCAACTTGAGAAACCTCGCAAGGATAATACAATTCTTCTGGGATTTCATCAGTAGGTAAGTCAAGGTCTAAGTCGATAGTATGACCATATGTCGCACGAATCATTCCACCTTCGACTTGGTATCGACCTTTTCGGTCTGCGTTCGCAATAGCTTCAAAATGCCATCCTCGTAGCCAATGGTATCGATTTCTCTCCCTTTGAATTGCTTCAGATAATTCTCGAGTGCTGACCCATCCATTGATATCCATTTCAACACCGAATTTTTCTGGGTCGTGTCTTAGAACTAGTGCAAGCATTCGACCAAGCGAATTTGATTCTCTGTCACTCATGATGAATTTTCCTTCGTCATTACAATCAGGGCAATTTGTCCCTGAAAAATGCCCATGTGTCGAACATTGTCGTAGCATAAAGTGCATCGGCGGGTGGCTTGTTCATAGAACCTACGCAAAAAGAATTCGCATCTTTCAGTAAAATTTAGCGTTGGTATCAAATGCTGCATGCACTTAGCGGCACCATGGTAGATGTAGCCATCGTCGGGGCTGGTCAAACCAAATACGGAAACCATGAACTTGGTCTCAAAGGCATGTGGTCGGAAGCCTGTGAATCAGCATTCTCAAGCATTGACGGTGACTTCACTCCAAAGCAAGTCGATGAATGCATTATCGGCAGTGTTGCTTTTGGTGGTGCTCAATTAGGTAATACGGCAGCAATACTTACGGAACACACGGGTATGAAAGGCGTATCAACACGAAGAGTCGAAAATGCATGTGCATCTTCTGGTTTTGCTTTACGCGATGGTATCATGGCAATTAAAAGCGGACAAGCAGATGTTGTTGTCGTTGGCGGCATAGAAAAAATGAATGATTTGACACAAGAACGCAAACGGTTTTGGCTCGGCGTATCGGGTGATACAGAATGGGAACGATTAGCGGGCCTTACGTTTCCTGGCACGTATGCATTGATGGCACGCCGACATTTTCATGAATATGCTTCAGAGCATGACGATTTAGTTCACATCGCTGTTAAAAATCATGAACATGGTTCGAAAAACCCAAAGGCACACATCCAAAAAATTGTCGATTTTGAAAAAGCAAAAAATGGATTCATGGTAGCCGACCCCCTCACATTGTATGATTGCTGTCCAACATCTGACGGGGCTTCGTGTGTTATCCTTGCACGAGATGATATCGCTCACTCGTTTACTGACACACCTATATGGGTTCAAGGTTCAGGTGGTGCTTCGGATTACCTAGCACTTCATGATCGCCCATCGTTAACAGAGTTGCAGGCGACAAAAATGGCCTCCAAAAAAGCGTACGACGCAGCAAATTGCACTCCTAGCGATATTGATTTTGCAGAGGTTCATGACTGCTTTACCATCGCTGAATTAATGGCAACCGAAGATTTGGGTTTCACCAAAAAGGGCAGTGGTGGCCTTTTCGCTCGCGAAGGACGAGGACGACTCAA
>Ga0255760_10003896_pt1 | contig 13232 bp, 9 predicted proteins | sample 071ome_25_FD_179960 | JGI IMG/M metagenome (GOLD analysis project Ga0255760, IMG submission 179960) | Coastal salt marsh microbial communities from the Groves Creek Marsh, Skidaway Island, Georgia - 071410BT metaG (version 2) | ecosystem: Environmental > Aquatic > Marine > Intertidal zone > Salt... | reverse complement strand
AAGACAAAGGTGAGGCGCTGGCATCCTTTACCATTGCCAGAATAACCAAGGCCGAAAAGCACCCGAACGCCGACAGCCTCAAATGCTGCACCGTCGATACCGGCGCGGGTACGGTCGAAGTGGTATGCGGCGCTCCGAATGCAAGAGAAGGCCTTGTCGGCGTTTTTGCACCGGTTGGGTCCTATGTTCCGGGTATTGATCTTACCCTGACCGAAGCGGAAATCCGCGGCGTCAAATCCAGCGGCATGATGTGCTCTGAGCGGGAAATGATGCTGTCTGATGAACATGACGGCATAATCGAGCTTGCCGCTGATGCGCCGGTTGGTACGTCTTTTGCGTCTTATGCCGGGCTTGACGACCCGGTTATTGAGATTGCCATCACGCCGAACCGTGCGGATTGCCTTGGTGTACGCGGCATAGCCCGTGATCTTGCCGCCGCCGGGCTTGGCCGGCTCAAGCCGCTTAAGGAAGTGGCGGTTGAGGCGACGGCGCCCAGCCTGATATCCTGGAATATCGATCTGCCCGCCGATCAGGCGCATCTTGCGCCGCGTGTTGCCGGGCGGACTTTTGCCGGTGTTCGCAATGGCGACGCCCCTCAGTGGATGCAGCAGCGGCTTAATGCCGTGGGCCAGCGTCCTATTTCAGCCCTTGTTGATATCACCAATTACGTGATGATTGATCTGGGTCGGCCTCTTCATGCCTATGATGTGGATAAGATCAGGGGCAACACGCTGACGATACGCCTTGGCCGTGACGGTGAAGAGGTAGACGCGCTGAATGAGAAAATCTACAGCCTTGATGACACCATGCTCGTTATCGGCGATGAAGACGGGGCGGACGATCTCGCCGGGATCATGGGTGGCCAGCGCACAGGTGTTTCTGAGACAACAACAAACATGTTTCTTGAGATGGCGGTGTTTGATCCGATCAGCGTCGCCACCACTGGCCGCAAACTGAATATTCATTCCGATGCTCGCTACCGGTTTGAACGTGGGCTCGACGTCACCTCGCCGGATTGGGCGATGGATTATGTTTCCGCTCTGGTGACAGATATCTGTGGCGGTGCCGCGAGCCCTGTTGAACTGGCTGGCCCCGGCGCAGACTGGCAACGTCAGATATCGTTCAGACCTTCCCGGACCGAAGCCCTGACAGGTGTTATTGTTGAAGCGGAAAAGCAGTCCGCCATCCTCAAAGATTTAGGTTTTGAGGTCAGTGATAAAACAGCAGATACATGGCAGGTATCTCCGCCTCCATGGCGTGGCGATATCGTCGGCGAAGCTGATCTTGTGGAAGAAATCATTCGTATTCAGGGTTTTGACGCCATTCCTGAAGTGCCGCTTCCGCGGCTTTCGGTTGTTGGTCAGCCGGCGGTGAACAGCGCCCAGAAACGGCCTCATACCATCCGGCGTCTTCTGGCCGGGCGCGGCATGATGGAAGCGGTCACCTTCTCTTTTCTTGACGCGAGGACAGCTGATAAATTCGGTGGTGGTGGAGATGCCCTGACGCTTGTCAACCCGATCAGCACCGATCTTGCGGTCATGCGTCCGTCGATTGCCCCCAATTTACTGTCCGCCATAGCGCGTAATACGGCCCGCGGTGAAGCCGATGCCGCGGTTTTTGAGGTCGGGCCAGTCTTTCCGGGTGACGGTCCTGATGATCAGCGCACCCATGCCACCGGTATCCGCGTTGGTATGACGTCGCCACGTGAATGGACAGGGTCGGCCCGTCCGGTAGACTGGATTGATGCCAAGGCGGATGCTCTTGCTGTTCTTGCCGCCCTCGGGGTCAATACATCCAGCCTGCAGACCGTTGCTGAAGCACCGGAATGGTATCATCCCGGTCAGTCCGGATCACTCTGTCAGGGACGGAAAGTGCTGGCGACTTTTGGTGCGCTTCATCCTTCTGTCCTTGATGACTACGATATCAGGAACCCGGCGGCAGGGTTTGACATCATTCTTGAAGATGTGATGCTGCCAAAATCAAAGGGTCCGGCCCGGCCGCTTGCTTCTCTTTCTCCCTATCAGGCTGTTCAGCGTGATTTTGCATTTGTCCTTGATCAGGGGATCAGCGCAGAGCAGCTTCTTCGTGCCATGAAAGGGGCAGGCAAACCGCTTGTTTCGGAAGCTGCCGTCTTTGATGTTTATCAGGGCAAGGGCATTCCTGATGGCCAGAAATCAGTAGCTGTGCAGGTCACCCTGCAACCGACAAAGGCAACCCTGACCGAAGAAGAGATCGAGACCACCTCAAGCGCCATTATCGCGGCGGTGGCCAAGCATTGCGGAGGGAGCCTCAGATCCTGAGGGTTCCCCCGCTGAACTGCCCCGGTATATTTTCAGGAAGACATGCGGTTGATTGCTGAAATAACCGCCTTGATCGGAGCTTTGGTGATAGATGTGTCGATACCCGCACCAAACACGCTTTTGCCATTCTCATCGGGAACATGAAGCTCAACATAAGCCGCCGCTTCTGCCTTTGAAGTGGCACTGCGTGTGTTCTGGCCGAAATCCGCCAGACGGAACTTGAGGCCAAAGTTTTCCCGCATGCCCTTCACAAAAGCAGAAATCGGGCCATTACCCTGAGAGGTGAAGGTGACGTCTTCATCGTTATGTCGGATGGTGGCGGTTACCATTTCCACGTCACCACCACGTCCAACTTTCTGACTTTCAAAGCCAATGAGTTTGAACGGTGTATCCGGCTCAAGATATTCTTTGCTGAAAATCTCAAAAATATCCTTGCTGGTGATTTCCTTGCCGCTGGTATCGGCAACTTTCTGTACGGCTTTGCTGAGTTCGATTTCCGCACCGCGAGGAAGGCGGATATGGTGGTCCACCTCAAGGAGATAGGCAACGCCGCCCTTTCCGGATTGCGAGTTCACCCGGATGATTGCCTCAAAAGTCCGGCCGATATCACCCGGATCAACCGGCAGATAAGGGACTTCCCAAAACGACTCGTTTGATTTGGCTATCGCGTCCATTCCTTTGCGGATCGCGTCCTGGTGGCTTCCGGAAAAAGCCGTGTGAACCAATGATCCGGCATAGGGGTGACGTTCATGAACAGGGAGCTGGTTGCAGTATTCAGCGGTTTCAATCAGATGATTGATGTTGGAAAAATCCAGCCGTGGGTTGACGCCCTGGGTCATCATGTTGAGCCCGAGGGTTACGATATCGACATTTCCGGTGCGTTCACCATTGCCAAACAACGTACCTTCGACACGGTCACCCCCGGCCATCAGGCCAAGTTCAGTTGCCGCAACGCCCGTGCCGCGGTCATTATGCGGATGCAGCGAAAGGATCAGGCAGTCCCGGCGGGAAAATTGCCCTGACATCCACTCAATCTGATCGGCATAGATGTTCGGTGTGGACATTTCAACGGTTGCAGGCAGGTTGATGATTGTTCTGTTATCCGGGGTAGGCTGCCATACATCCATCACGGCTTCACAGACTTCAAGCGCGTAATCCAGTTCGGTTCCGGTGAAGGACTCCGGCGAGTACTGGAGCTGTAGTCTTGTCCCGTCAAGACGGCTGATGCGATCAGCCACCATTTTGGCGCCATCAACGGCGATCTGCTTTACGCCGGCCCGGTCTTCACGAAACACCACCCGGCGTTGCAGGGCCGAGGTCGAATTATAGATGTGAAGGATCGCGTTCTTTGACCCTCTGATCGCCTCAAAAGTGGCGTCCACAAGATGTTCACGCGCCTGGGTAAGAACCTGAATGCTCACGTCATCAGGGATATGACCGCCTTCGATGAGCTCACGGCAGAAGTTGAAATCCGTTTCGGAAGCGGCAGGAAAACCAACCTCGATTTCCTTAAATCCCATTTCCACCAGAAGGTTGAACATAGCCATCTTGCGGGCGCTGTCCATGGGTTCTATCAGGGCCTGATTGCCATCGCGAAGATCAACACTGCACCAGACAGGTGCTTCGGTGATGGTTTTTTCGGGCCATGAACGTTTGGTCAGGCCAACCTTTTCATAGGGACGGTATTTCTTATAGGCGTTGTATTGCGGGGATCGGTCTGTTGGAGTTGTCATGATGAAGCTCTGTTGTTTTTAAGTTGCGGATGCCTTGAATGGCGCGGCAATATCCCGACCCTAGCCCTTTTCAGCAGCGAGAGCCGGGCTCAACAGTCGTAGGTCTAGGTTTGTCTTCATCGATGCAATCATGCCTTTTTCTAAGGCAAGACGGCCATGGTGGTCAAGTTAATTGGTAAAACCAACATGGTGACGTAATTATTTTGTTACCAGACGTGGCATTCTGGCAGTTGCATCAAACCCCTCCAGCCCTTATTTAAGGGATGGGCCAATCCGGCTTTTTCCAGTTTCGGTGGATGAAATGACACAAATTTCCCATATCAGAAATTTTGCTATTATTGCGCATATCGATCACGGCAAATCTACGCTTGCAGATCGCCTGATCCAGTATTGCGGAGGGCTCACCGACCGGGAGATGCAGGAACAGGTTCTTGATAATATGGAACTGGAACGTGAGCGCGGGATCACAATCAAGGCCCAGACCGTTCGCCTGAACTATAAAGCCAGAAATGGCGAGACCTATGTCATCAATCTGATGGATACGCCCGGGCATGTGGATTTCGCCTATGAGGTTTCGCGGTCACTTGATGCCTGCGAAGGCTCGGTGCTGGTTGTGGATGCATCCCAGGGAGTTGAAGCGCAGACACTGGCCAATGTGTATCAGGCCATCGACGTTGATCATGAAATTGTCCCTGTTCTGAACAAGATTGATCTTCCTGCCGCGGAGCCGGATCGTATCCGTGCCCAGATCGAAGATGTCATCGGCCTGGACGCCAGCGATGCCATCGAAGTGTCCGCCAAGACAGGGCAGGGGATCGAAGAGGTGCTGGAGGCGCTTGTGCACCGCTTGCCCCCGCCGGAAGGGGATGCCGCAGCGCCGCTAAGGGCCATGCTTGTGGACAGCTGGTACGATCCCTATCTCGGGGTGATGACCCTTGTTCGCGTTAAGGACGGCATACTCAAAAAGGGCATGAAGGTAAGAATGATGGCCACCGGTGCTGTCCATACGATAGAACGTGTCGGCTTCTTTTGCCCCAAGCCTGAAGTCACCGACAGTCTCGGGCCCGGGGAGATCGGGTTCATCAATGCAGGGATAAAGACGGTTTCCGATGCCAGAATAGGGGATACGCTTACCGATGACAGGCGCCCTGCGACAGAAGCCTTGCCCGGGTTCAAGCCTTCCATTTCGGTTGTGTTCTGCGGGCTCTTTCCGCTCGATGCAGGGGAGTTTGGTGATCTGCGGGATGCGCTTGAAAAGCTCAGCCTGAATGACAGTTCATTCTCTTTTGAGGCGGAAACATCCGCGGCCCTGGGTTTTGGTTTCCGATGCGGGTTTCTCGGGCTTCTGCATATGGAAATTATCCGCGAACGCCTGATGCGGGAATTTAATCTTGAGCTTATCGCCACCGCACCATCGGTTGTTTATCGGATCAATATGACCGACGGATCAGTCCGTGAATTGCACAATCCGGCAGACATGCCGGAAGTCACCAAGATAAAAAGCATCGAAGAGCCATGGATTGAAGCCACGATCATGACGCCGGATGAATTTCTTGGGCCGGTTCTTACGCTTTGTACCGAACGCCGTGGGGAGCAGGTTAATCTAACCTATGCCGGCTCGCGGGCGATGGTTGTCTACCGGTTGCCTCTCAATGAAGTCGTTTTTGATTTTTATGACCGGCTCAAATCTGTCACCAAGGGATATGCCTCGCTGGACTATCAGATCTCGGATTACAGGGAAGGTGACCTGGTGAAAGTCTCCATTCTGGTAAATTCTGATCCTGTCGATGCGTTGGCGATGATCGTCCACCGGGAACAGGCCGAACATCGTGGCCGGGCCATTTGTTCAAGGCTGAAGGATCTGATCCCCCGGCAGTTGTTCAAAATTGCCCTTCAGGCGGCTATTGGCGGCAAGGTCATCGCTCGTGAGACGGTTGGTGCCCTGCGCAAGGATGTGACGGCCAAATGCTATGGTGGCGACATCAGCCGTAAAAAGAAACTGCTGGAAAAACAGAAGGAAGGGAAGAAAAGGATGCGTCAGTTCGGCAATGTCGATATCCCGCAGACAGCTTTCCTTGAAGCCCTGAAGATGGGGGATAACTAGATCAGGCGGATGATCTTTTCTTTTTAAGCCAGCGATGCGCCAGCAAAAGCATAAATCCTGCAATAAGAAAGCTGGGGGCTGCGGGAAGGACAAGAACGGATGAAATCCACGGATGCCACAGGAACGGCGCACAGTTCAGTGAGATAATCAGCCCGCATGGGTCAATGTAGCGGCTGATGATGCTCTCACTGATCTGCAGGCTGGTGGGGGCCCATTCAAACCAGACTTCACCGATCAGATACCAGCTCCGCCCGTCGGCCATCAGATCCTTGATCATGGCCAGAATTCCCAGCCCCCCGAATGCCAGACCAAGTATGCGTAAGATAAGTTTCATGGCTCGATTATGTCTTCTCTCCCGTGTATTGGCAAATTTTCTTGCAAGAATGTGGTAAATTTGTGCCCATGAAGTGGTTTGCCGTTGCGCAGGCGGGCTAAGTTGGGTAAACAGACTTCACAAGTTGGAGAGATGGCCGAGCGGTTTAAGGCGCACGCCTGGAAAGCGTGTTGGGGTTAACGCCCCTCGGGGGTTCGAATCCCCCTCTCTCCGCCATAAGCTCTTCCTTTCAATACCCGTCAAGCATGGACAGATACCGCCTGTACCTGATGTGATGGTGTCTTCACGGTATGATAGTCGTTTTCTCTTCTGCCTTAATCCAGCCCGGCAAGGAGAGTGTTTCTTAAGATGGTTTTTTCCTTGACCTCATGGCCGGTGAAAATGGAAAAGGCGTCAATACCCTGATGCAAGAACAGCTCAAATCCGGAAATAAACCGGACCCCATGTCCTTCGGCCAGTTTTCTGAAGGGCGTTTCTACCGGTTGGTAGACAGCATCAAATGCCCATTCAAAACGGGTTGGGAACTTATCTTCCGGTAAAGGCAGCCCCCCATATCCGTGCATGCCTGCCGGGCTGCAGTTTATAACGGCGTCGCATTCACGGATATCTTCAATATCGATGCGTTCAGCTGTTCCGGATGAATGGTGATTGAGTTCATCCACAAGTCGTTCGGCTTTGGTTTTGTCTTTGTCAATTACAGCCACTCGGGTTGCGCCAAGTTCCAAGAGTGCAAAGGCGACAGAACGCCCGACACCGCCGGCACCAATGAGTAATACGTCTCCGGCGGCTTTCTCGCCTCTGGCTGATCGGTAACTTTCCAGAAAGCCTGTGTAGTCCGTATTATATCCGGAAAGGTTTTCGCCATCAAAACATATCGTGTTCACAGAGCCGAGGCGCCTGACCGACGGATCAGAAACATGCACATGCCTGAAGGCCTGTTCCTTATAAGGGAGGGTTACATTCACGCCTCTGAAATTCCGGGCACGTGCATAATCAAGGGCTCCGTCGAAATCAAAGCCGAATTTTGCCGGAATGATCAGCTCATAGCTTAATTCCATGCCATGCTGCGCGGCAGCCAGCATATGAAGCCTGGGCGCGCTCGATGACATGATATTATCGCCGATTAATCCGAGTCGTACCGTGTTCATTTCACCTGGCTTTCATGGGCTAAATCATTCAAACCCGCTTAATGTCCCAAAGCTCGGGGAAGCCAGAGCACAATGTCCGGGAATAAGATCATGGCTGACAGGGCAACCAGCAAAACGGCCAGAAATGCCCATATTTCACCAATTATTTCGGTAAGAGGTATCTTGGCAACAGCGCTGATGACGAAAAGTAAAATCCCATAGGGCGGAGTGATTAACCCGATCATGGAATTGACCACGATCAACACTCCGAAATGGACAAGATCTATCCCGAGTAAGGTGCAAGTCGGGATGAACAGGGGGACGATAACCAAAATGATGACTGTGGCGTCCAGCACACAACCCAACAGCAGAACGAGGAAATTAACCAGCAAGAGGAAGGCAAGCGGGCTTATTTCGGCACCGGCAAACAAGGCGGAAATCATCTGGGGGATATTTTCCTGAACGACCACATAAGTCAGTATCATCGACGCACCGATAACCAACCCTACGGAAGCCGCAGAACGTGCGGATTCCACAAATACTTCAACCAGTGTTTTAAACTTGAGGGTGCGGTACAGTCCTTTGGCAACCAGCAGGGCATAGAGCGCTGCAATTGCGGCGGCTTCCGTCGGTGTCGTTACACCTGAATAAATGCCTGTCAGCAGAATGACAGGCATCAGGAGGGCAGGTGCCGCCCTGAAGGTAACAATCGGAAGCTGCCTTAAAGGAACCGCATCCTCCTGCCCGAAATTTCGCCGGCGGGATATAAACGCATTCATGCCCATGAGCACTGCACCCATCAGAAATCCGGGCACTATACCGGCAAGGAAGAGACTGCCGATTGAGGTGTTGGAAACCAATGCGTACAGAACCATGGGTATTGAAGGCGGAATGATGGGCCCGATGGTCGCTGTTGCAGCCGTGATGGCGGCGGCATATCCGCGTGTGTACCGCCCGCTTTTGATCATCATGTCAATGATCAGTTTTCCTATACCCGCCGCATCGGCCACCGCAGAACCTGACATGCCTGAAAATATAAGGCTGGCCACGACATTCACGTGACCTAAGCCGCCTCGAAAGCGACCGACAAGAGCAATACAAAAATTCAGAAGCCTGTCCGAGATTGAACCCGCATTCATAATATTTGCCGATACGATGAATAACGGCACGGCAAGCAAAAGAAAGCCATCGAACAGACGTTGAACCATTGTCTCACCGGCAATAGCAAGGTCCTGCCCGGAATATCCCAGATAGATGATAACACCGGCAAGAATAGCGTAAGCAACAGGCATGCCGATTGCCGCAGCCCCGAAGAGGGTGGCGATACCAAGGACCAATTCGACGCTCAAGAGCTTTCTCCCTTGCGATGGGTTTCCCCGGCTGATGCCAGACTGTCACTTTCTCCGGCAATCCCCATCTTAAGGAGGCTGAAAAACCTGAACCCATATCGCAGGATGGTTAAAGCCATGAACATGACAACCGGAGCAAAAAGCCATTTAATAGGGATTTTATCGCCTGTGATTGGCATTCTGAGTGTCTGGATTTTCTTCAGGTTCATCAGCATGCTGCCGAAAATGGCATCATAGGTAGGCCCGATGGCATAAACCATTACAGCCACCAGAAGCACACAAGTTGCCATGGCAAGAATTTTGCGCCACCGGCCGGACAGTGCGCTGTAGAAAACATCGAAGATAACATGATCTTTATCACGCACAAAAAAAGAACATCCCAGAAAGATCAGCCAGACCCAAAGTAGCGAGATCAGGTTGACTGTCCATCCGATCGGAACAAGGGATAACATCCAGGCTTTGAGACTTGCCAGGGGCATGAGCCAGGCAATTTTAGGAGCATAGCGCGTGAAAATCTGCAAAAGGAAAGTCACAAAAATCGCCGCCAGTATAATGGCGGCGATAAGTTCAGCGGTGCGGGAGACTTTTGATGCGACTTTTAAAAGCATTTAAATCTCCCGCACCGATTGGCTCTCTTACTTAGTTGCCAAGGGCATTGATCTTGTCCAACACGCCAGCGGGCCAGCTTTTGGCCACTTCACTTCCAACGTACTGGGCCTGCACGTGTTCCCGGAAGGCTTTCAGGTTAGGGGTGTAGATTTCAACACCCTGGCTCCGGATGAACTCGGCAAGATTATTTTCCTTGTCGAGCTGCTTCAGGCGGCCATAAGCAGCGGCGGCATCAGCAGCACGCTGTACGGTCATCTGCTGCTCAGCCGTCAGACTGTCCCACGTCTTTTTGGAAAACGCAATGTAGTTTAAGTCAACAAGATGTGAAGTCAGAGAAATCTGCTTGGTGACTTCATAAAACTTCTTGTCGACAACGGTTGGGAGCGGGTTGTCCTGCCCGTCCACCGCGCCGGTGGAAAGTGCGGTATACACTTCGTTAAAGGCAAGCGGTGTTGGCGACGCGCCAAGCGCTTTGCCGAGGAACTGCCAGGAATCCGTACCAGGCATCCGGAGATTGACACCTGCCAGATCAGCAGGGGTCATGATGTTTTTCTCGCTCCTTGGAAAGCGCAGATTCACATGGCGACGTCCCAGATACATCACGGAAAGGAGTTTAACTCCCAGTTCCTCTTCGGCTTTTTTCTTGAAAGGCTCCATCAGGGGGTTGTTAAAGACACGCACCTGATGCGCGGCATCCTGATGGACATACCCTGTTGCAAAGATCGAGAATTCAGGGAAAAACTGGGCAAGTTCCTGCGCGGACGCAATCGACATGGTGACGTTACCACGGCTGATAGCTTCCAGTTCCGTTCCTTGGGCAAAGAGTGACCCATTGTAGCCTGCTTTGTAGTCAGCAAAACCAGCTACCATTGGGGCAAAAACTTCTCGCATGGCAACGGAACGCATATCCGTTTCCGAAGCAGACGTTGCAAGCGTGAAGGTCATATCTGCGGCATGGCCGGGCAGTGATGCGCCTCCCAGCATGCCGACGGCCACCATGGCGGCCATTGCAGTGCGACGGTTGATTTTGTGTATCATCGTTTTTCCTCCTAGGTGATGAATAGGCACCGGCTAAAGCGCCGACTTGGTCAAAGTTGGCTTGGTTGTTGATATTCTTTCAGAATTTATTTTGAATTCTGCCAACTCTGTTATGCCGGATTGATTGGCAAGTTGGATGGTTTGGCCGGATTCTGCTGCAATCTGGATTGCATCAATAACCGCCAGAGCGCGCAAGCCTTCGCGCCCGGAAACCAGAGGTTTTGTTTTACCAGTGATAACATCGGTAAAATGCCTGATCTGATTGATTAGTGGATCTGATATATTGCTGGTTTCTGAAATTGCAGAAATTGGGGACCACCAATCTCTCTTACCCTGATGTTTCCATATGGTAAGGTCAGGGATGGAAAGAGAGCCCTCACTGCCGCCAATTTGATACGCACTCTCCTCAGCATAAGGGTAGACCGGGTTTTCTTGTGAGGTGAATTCCCAGCTCCATGGTGCGACAATGCTGTCCGAGACCATAACAGTTCCGATTGCACCATTTGCAAAACGTAATATCGCGGCGGCGACATCTTCATTTTCATACCCCCGTACCGAAGGGGTGATTTGGGCCTGGACATGGGTAATTTCACCGCACAGGTAACGAAGCAGATCTATCTCATGCACAAGATTGACGGAAATCGGACCTGCCCCTTTTAACTTACGCCAAGGCGCGTCATTAAAATAATCATCCGGCTTATAGAACCAGCACTTAGCATGAACAGAGCGCAAATCACCGATTTTCCGCTCCGTCAAGATAGCCTTGGCTTTCTGAATAATAGGGTTGAAACGGCGATGATGCCCCACCAATAAGGGGATATTGGCGGCCTCAAAAGCCTGCACCAGAATTTCCGCCTCCCGCAGGTTATCTGCAAGAGGCTTTTCAATGAGAGTGGGAATACCCATTTCGGCGCATTCCAGTCCTTGCTTCACATGAAGGGGTGTTGGCGTGGACAGAATTACACCGACTGGTCTCTTGGAGTTAATCATCTCCTTGAGATCAGCAAACCAGTCTACGCCCAACTCGGCCGCCTTATCCCGGGCCTCTTGGGCAGGGTCAACAATCGCGCAAAGCTTTGCCCCATCAATTTGACGGATACAATCCGCATGGCGAAGGCCTATCAGGCCAAGCCCTGCAATGGCCAGACGGATTGAAGGTTCAGCCTTCATGTCCATTTCAAATTGCCCGCCATGGATGCCATGTTTCCCCAACTTTTTAAACAATATCCCTGTTAAATATCATATATTTTCAATAATCAATGATTTTATAAGTTCTATGGCAGTATTGCGATATATAGTATGTTCAGCCAAACTTATGCTCACCCTTTGAAAGATGTGCCATTAAACGTGATGCTGAAAGATCATAGCAAACTGGGATTCCTGAACAGCGACCAACAAAAGACCGTTGCATATTCCACCTATGAAAGAATCAAATACGACATCATTTTTGGCAAACTGAAGCCGGGCGCCAAACTGAAACTTGAAACCCTAAGGAAAGAGTATTCGGCCAGTGTATCCACTCTTCGTGAGACACTAAACAGATTGGCAAGTGACGGGTTCGTTGCCGCCGCTGAGCAGCGAGGGTTTTTCGTAACGCCTGTTTCCACGGATGATCTTGGCGAGATAGCAAACCTGCGGATTTTGCTGGAATGTCACGCCTTGCAGGAATCTTTCCAGAACGGAGATGAAGACTGGGAAGCGGAAGTGGTTGGCTCCTACCACAAATTGGGCAAGGTCGAACGCCTGATGCAGGACGGTGATGAATCTGATCTGGAAACTTGGAAACGGTATGACTGGCAGTTTCATCTCGCGCTCATACGTGCCTGTAATTCAAATAACTTACTGGGACTGCACGCGACCTTGTTCGGAAAATACTTGCGTTACCAGATACTTGTTCTTACCTATCGGGGCGAAGTCGCAAGGCAGGAACATAAAGCTCTTTTTGATGCGGCCCTTGCCCGCGACAGTAAATCTGCAAAGGAAATATTAACGCTTCATATCCAAAACGGACTTACCCATACCCTCGAATACATGTGATGACAATCTTTGTGTCTTCGCTTGCTCTGCAGGCGGGCTTTGTGGTTCATCTGTATCTGTAGCTTGAAGGTTAAAGCCCCCCTTGCGAGGGGGCTTTATAAATGATGTTCGGATAATTTATGCGTTGGACGTCATACGCAGATAGGGAAGTTTGGCATCAAATTCACCAAATTTTTCTTTGGCGGCCCCATCGTCCAGCGTCAGTGCAATCACAACATCCTGGCCTTCTGTCCAGTCGGCAGGTGTTGCCAGTGGCTGGCCATACGTTTTCTGCAAGGCCTTGAGAGCGCGGAGTATCTCCGCAAAATTCCGTCCTACCGACATCGGGTATGTCATGGACAGTTGAAGCTTTTTATCGGGGCTGATAATGAAAACGGATCGAACAGAGGCGGAATCCGCGGCGGTACGTCCATCGGGCAGATATGCATCGGCCGGCAACATATCAAACTGCTTGGATACTTCGAGATCATTATCAGCGATAATGGGAAAACGGGCTTCAGCACCCGCATAACTTTCAATGTCCTTCTTCCAGCCTTTATGTTCTTCGACACCATCGACAGAAAGGCCGATCACTTTGGTGTTGAGTGCGGCCCATTCATCA
>Ga0255760_10003893_pt1 | contig 13240 bp, 7 predicted proteins | sample 071ome_25_FD_179960 | JGI IMG/M metagenome (GOLD analysis project Ga0255760, IMG submission 179960) | Coastal salt marsh microbial communities from the Groves Creek Marsh, Skidaway Island, Georgia - 071410BT metaG (version 2) | ecosystem: Environmental > Aquatic > Marine > Intertidal zone > Salt... | reverse complement strand
GGTTCGTCTCGAGTGCGTCTGCAGTCACTGTCGGTGTGTTGTTCTTGGTTTATGAACCGTCACTTTCACATGTGACGGTTGATATTTTTTTGCTATTTTTGACGCGATACCGACGACGACGACGACACATCGCGCGCGACGGACGGACGGATGATGGTTAAACGGGGCGACGACGACGACGGCGAGGACGACGACGACGCGCGGGCGACGACCTCGGAAACGCGCGGACGATGGAGACGCGCGCGCGTGGCGGTCGCGGCTTTCGTGTCCATTTGGGCGTGTTCGCTGACGTGTGCGAAAACGTGCGTCGACGTCGTCGGCGGCGCGCGGACGAATGGACGGACGACGCGACGCGATGATGTTTTACGCGCGGTGCGCGCGGGGATCGATGAGGCGCGGACGCAGAGAGATGGATTCGGAGCGTGCGTGACGCGAGTGAAGGATGGGTGCCGAGCGAGGGCGAGACGGGAGACGCGGTCGCGCGCGAGAGACGCGGAAGGGATTCGGATGCGGAATGAGGCGCGGATCGAGCGGGTGAGACGGGCGGAGAGGCGGTGTACGATGGCGGTGATGCGGTTGACCACAAAGATGCGAGAGGTGCGACGTCTTGGGGGGGTGGAGTTTTGGACAGAGGGGTGCGCGGGGGCGGATGGGGCGCGCGCGCCAAAGGCGACGATTTTGCGCGCGTTGAACGAAACGGCGGGTGAAGAGATTGAGGCGCGAGTGCGAACGGCGAGTGAGGTGTACTCGGGGGAGATTGCGAGAGAGTACGCGCGCGTCGTGCGCGATAATTTGCGGGCGAGAGGGGAGTATGACAAGGCGTATATGGACGAGAAGACGAGGCGTGCGCAAGACGCGGCGGCGAGAGCGCAAGCCGTCGTCGACGACGGTTTTGTTCGCGCGCGTGAAACGAGCGCTGAAGCGTTGCGGCAGCTTAACAAGAGTATGACGATGGATATCGGTGGATTGACGTCGTTCGATTTAGGGATTGAAAATATCTCTGCGGCGCGACTGGTTGCGTACGCCGAAGAGAGCGCGGATCGCATTCGCGGCTACGCAGATGAAGTACAGCAGTCTTCGGCGTCGCTCTTGACGTGGGTCGACGAAGTCGATGTTTCATTCCGAAACGCCTATAACTCGCTTCAAAATGAGGCGAATGCATTGGCTCTCCCGGAAGCGCCAGACTTTGAGTTTCCCACAGCGCCCGATTTACCAGATTTGCGGCGCGCCGTCGAGCTCACCGCGATGGACGCGTCCAGCTTGAGCGCTAGTATTCGAGAGTCTTTCCGACGCGTTACGCAATCTTTGTCAAATTCAATTGACAACGTCTCGCTCACCATCGATGGGGCGTTCGTTCCGGACATCACGGCCGTGATTGGTGGCGCATTACCGTTGTTTGACGATTACGATCCTCCAGACGCATTGCTCGAAAATTTGGAAAATAGCACGGTCAAATTTCACGACGCGATAAAGTCGTTCACGGAGACCGATCAACTGACTGGAAGCGTGGCGTTTGATGGTGCGCCGCGCGCAAACGTGCTTGCCGCAAACATGACGCCGCCCGGCGTCTCCGAAGCTCTACCTGATTTCAACATTTTAGGCTTGAGTATCCAGGCATACGATTTCACATCTCTCATCAACGTTATCGATGTCGCGTTTTTGGGGCTCGTGAACATTGACTGGACTTATCGCGCCATCAGGTGCATCACCGTCGTGTCGAAACACGTGCGGTACGGCAATTTGGAACTTGATCCAGTCAAGTTGATCGAGGAACGATCGACAGACACCAAGGGAAAGAAAGTGAGCGCCTTAGAACACGCCGCGCGGTTATTTGCAGATCCAATCGTCTTGGCGTCCGTGCGTTTCGCCATTCTCATGTCTGTCGCCGCTGCCGTATTCAGGGTGTACGCCGCAGCGAGACGAACGCACGTCGCTGGGTGCGTCCAAAGTAGAAATGGAACCTTCATCGCCGATTACGCGTACAACGCCATGCGTGGATACGTGAACACGGCGCACCGTGCGCAATCTATGATTTATGACTCTCAAGTCGTCCGCGACGAACTGATGGCGTGCGAAAGCGAAAGGCTATCCTACGTCGACGCGTACAACGAGGCTGAATCGAGGCGACACGAAGCGGAGAGCGCGCTGAGCGAATCGAGCAGAATCGTCCGAGCGACCGAGGTGTGCGTGCGCATAGACGATGCCAATCTACGCGGCGCGTACGACGAAGCGAGATCAATCTGTTATCCCACGGAGCCTATTGAGCTCAATGCGACGTTGATGGAAGAGTGCGTTCCGGTGAATTGCTCCACGGTGAAATCGTGCATCGGACCGATTGATGATATTCTCCGAGCGCACGCCGTCGTTGCGGCGTGCACCTCCGAGCGTTTTGCGTACAATTGGCTCTATCGATTGATGCTCATTTGTTTCGCCTACACGTCGCTCAACTATGCACGGGAGCCGTTCATCATCGCCCTCGGTCGTATCATGGCGTTGAACGATGGTGTCGATGACGTCGTCGCGCTCGTAAAATACGAGCGGTCATTCGGTGAGATTCAAGTTACAGAAAACGCAGACGTTCTCGTCACACGCGTGCTGCGCCGCCAGTACATGCGATCAGTGCTCGTGCTCGTATCGTGTATTCTACTACAAATTCCATGGGTGCTACTGTCTGGTTCGCTAAATTGACGAGTAATCTTTGGTTTTGCACGCACGAGAGAGAACGTCGGTCATTCTTGTTCGTCTTCGCTCGCCTCCTCAGCCTCCACCGGGTTGACGATAAACGTCACGGGTACCATGAATGCGTTCAAACCGCCCGATCCGAACGCGACTTGGCTTTTGCTGAGATGTAAGAGATGTACAATTTTTAGAAATCCCGTATCCGACACGGCGACTCTCGTCATGGTGACCGCCTCGTCCCCACCCCCACCGCCGCCGCCGCCGCCGCCGAGAAAATTACCCCCGACCGCCGTCGCGCTCTTCAAGAATCGATACTTGTACGCGAACGCCGCGGGTTCTCTACACGTAAACTCTGTCAGTTTACCCTCACTCGTGTCCACGTCTACGGTTAAATCGCCGATCTCTGGTCCGCTCGCGCTAAATCGAAGCGCATCCGCTTCGACGTCAATGACCACATCCGCGCACGGCCACTCTAAATCATCCACAATCTCCTTCAAAGTTGACGTCGGGAGCATGAACGCGTTCGTTTCCCCCCTAAAACTAGACTCGTCCGAGCGTTCCTCACCCTCTGGTACCGCCTCGGGCGAAATTGCTGCGTACACGCACTGCCTCAAATCCCGATCCACACCGGCCCGAGAACTCTCGAGCTCGAGCGTCAACAACCCCTCACGATTCGGCCATCGCATCCGCACCTCCGCCTCTCCATCTCTCGATGCGAACGCCCCCAAAACATCAATCAACGCCCCCAAATTCACATCAAACGCCACGCTTGTCGAGTCCCCGCCTCGCATCCCCGCCATCGCCCCCGTCTCATCGCACGCGTACGCCGCAAACGTCTCCGCCCTGAAATTCGCGCTCGCCACGCAACACTTGGACTCATCCATCGCCGTGAACGTCACCCCTCGCGCATCCGCTCGCACTCTCGCGCGTTGTCTCTTTGACAGTTTCACAGCGCTCAACGCAGCCGTTAAATTCTTCGCGTGCGCGAACGACGCATCGAGCGCGTACGTCCACGTGTCCCCGTTCGCGCCCCGTCGCCGTCGTCTCGCGTCCGTTTCGTCCTCCGTCGTCATGTCCGCCGAGATGTGACGACCCGACCGCGAACCTTCGATCGCATCTTGTTTTTTTTGAAAACAAAAAACCAACGAACAGTCTTCACTCCTTCACTCGTCGTCGGTCGACCCTCGTGCGCGCGTCGGACGCGACCGAGTCGTCGGTCGGCATGGCGACGGAGTCATCGATCGTGTCGTCGACGGCGGCGGCGCGTCTGACGCTCGGACGCGTCGGGGCAACGGGCGTGGCGTGCGCGTACGTCGCGGCGGTTCGACTCGCGAGTGGGTGCAGAAGAGACAACGTCGAGACGATGCGACGACGGTTCGCGGCGCTCACGGTGACGTGCGCGGTGGCGTGGATACCGACGGCGTTGTTGATGTCTACGTCTGCCGTCGGCGACGCCGACGCGGGAGCGACGAGATTGACGCTGACGTGGGCGTTGGGTTTGGACGCGAATCGCGTATCGGACGTGCGCGCGTGCGCGACAGGCGCGCTCATCGGTATCGCGCTTACCCTCGGCGCGCTCGTCGACGGGGCGACGACACCGAACGGACGGCTCAGAAAAAACTTGCGGAGGATTGCGAAACCGCGCACGCGCGCCGAGGCGATGATGAATTGGAGAGATTTTGCGCACGCACCGGCGTGCGAGGAATTTTGCTTTCGCGCGTGCGCGTCGTCCGCGCTTCGCGTCGCCGGCGCATCCCCCGCCGAACAAGTTTGGCTCACCGCCGCACTCTTTGCGCTCGCGCACGCGCATCATTATTTCGAGCGTCGGCTTGACGGTGCATCCATCTCGCGCGCGATTGCGGCGTGCGGTATCCAATTCGCGTTCACGGCGCCCTTTGGCGCCCTGGCGTGCGTCCTCTTCCGTCGAACCCAATCCATCGTCTCCGTCATTCTCTGTCACGTCGTTTGCAATCTCATCGGTCCACCCGCGAGGTTCAACGCCAGATCGTCTCGCGACTCCATCGTCACCGCTCTACACTTTCTCGGTCCGGCGTTTGTTCTTCGATGGGCTATCGATGGACGCGTTTGACGCGGACAGACGCGTATTCATATGCATGATTGATCGCATCGACGACACAGTCGCGCGCCCACATTGTCATTAGTCTTGTATCCACCATCGCTGTACCATGACCAAATCCACCGACGCATCGCTTCACACCGCATCATTACGATGCGGGTCAAATTTCGCCAGTCGCGCTTTCGCTCCGTCTCGAGCTCCAAGTGGAATAATTCCACGCGTGCACGCACGCATTCCGCACTCATCGGCGCGCGCAGACGACGGACGGGTTCATCGCCGCCCCGATGACACGATCGACCGCGTCGTCACCCTCATCGTCGTCGATGACGGACGACGACGCGAACGAGTCCTCGTCGTCGTCGTCGTCCGAAGACGAGGGCAGAGACGGCTACAAACGCGGTGGGTACCACCCGGTGTCCATCGGTGAACGTTTCGGTGAAAACGGACGGTACGAGGTGAAGAAGAAGCTCGGGTGGGGACACTTTTCGACGTGTTGGTTGTGTGAGGACGTCTCGGCGCGAGACGGCGGGGGAGGGACGACGACGACGACGCGGGCGTTGAAGATTCAAAAGTCGAGCGGGAGTTATACAGAGGCGGCGAGAGACGAGATTGAAATCTTAAAACAATTGAGACGAGGCAGCGAGAGAAAGGGTGGTGATGATGAAGATGGCGATGACGGCGACGATCCTTGTTCTGGAAGCGCGCAGGTGGTGCGGTTGTATGATTCGTTTACGCACGAAGGACCGAATGGAACGCACGTGTGCATGGTGTTTGACGTCTTGGGGGATAACTTGTTGACGTTGATCAAGCGGTACGACTATTTGGGTGTTCCGTTGTTGGGCGTGAAATCGCTCACGAGGTCCGTGTTGAAAGGGTTGAATTATTTACACAGGGAGAAGAACATTATTCACACCGATTTGAAGCCGGAGAACGTGTTGTTGACGTTTAAGCTTCCAGAAAAGAAGAGAAGGAGGAAGAGACAGAAGAAAAAGGCGTCCAACGCGGCGGCGGTAAGGAAACAAACGCCGACGATTGAGTCACAGATTGAGCGTTTGGATGTGGCATCAGGTCACATCGCGAGTGATTTGACGACGAATCAAAAGAAAAAGTTGAAAAAGAAACTCAAGAAGAAGCACATGAATGGCGAAGACGGTGGCGCACGGGAAGCGGAGGACGACGTCGAGGAAGCAGATGATGACGAAGAAGAAGAAGAAGAAGAAATAGAGCTCGACGACGCGACGAGAGACGAAGAAGACGAAGTCGACTGCGTCGATCTGCTCCCGTATTCAACGCTGAAGAACATGGATGCGAGGATTTGCGATTTAGGCAACGCATGCTGGGTGGATCGGCAGTTTACGAATGATATTCAGACGAGGCAGTATCGCTCGCCTGAAGTCATTCTCGGCGCCAAGTACGACACTAGCGCTGATATTTGGAGCTTGGCGTGCATTGTGTTCGAACTCGCAACCGGGGATGTTTTGTTTGATCCGAGAAGCGGTAAGGATTACGATCGCGACGAGGATCACCTAGCTCTCATGATGGAACTCATCGGTCGCATGCCAAAGCATCTCGCGCTCTCGGGCAAATACAGCAAGGAGTTCTTCAACCGCAACGGAGAGCTGCGCCATATTCGATCTCTCAAGTTCTGGCCTTGCGAGAGAGTGCTCATAGAAAAATACAACATGGCTGAGAAGGACGCTCAAGAGCTGAGCGCGTTTCTGATTCCCATGCTCAATTTCAATCCAGCCAAGCGCGCTAGCGCCGCCGACATGCTGAAGCACCCGTGGCTTCAGACTTAGACAATCACAACATACCACATACATTTAAATCACGCACATCAAAAGAATATTGTAATGCTCGCACATTTCCACTCTTCTTTAATTTCTTGTTACAAAGGCACACGTGCTATGCAGATTTCGGCGGGGATGGCAAGTTCACCGTGCGAAGCAGCCACAGCGAAACGGCGAGACCGAACCAGTGCGCGAGCATCGCGTTAGATGCCGCTTGAACGAGGAAGATATCGAGCGCTACGCCCGTACCGACCACCGGGGCGCCGTAAACCGGCATTTGTGCAGCCACGGTGAGCGTCTTGGCGAAGAGCATACCCGTCGTCGCCTGCAAACCAATTATAGTCGCGCCGATACCGATAACGTTGACCGTCAATCCGGTGGACAACGTGCGAATAACGTCCGTTCTCGGCGGCACCAGGTCGAGATCCTTCGCTCCCTTGCGGAGCTTGTCGCCGAGTCTCACGATTCCAAGAGACCAAAACGTGGTGAAGAAGCCCGCGGCCAAACCAAAGAGGATAAAGTACAGACCCGCGTCCGTGCTCTTCGTGAGACCCTTGTAGAGGAATGAAAACACGACGATCACCGCCGCGACGGTCGTCAGCACGAGCTGAGACCAGAAACCCCAGCGGCCGAGCGACTTGCATGCGCGGGCGGTTCTCGCCACCTTTCTGGAAATGTTCGCGACGGCCTCCTCGTCCGTCGCTTTCCCCGAAGACTTTTCCAAATCTTCATCCGATGCGCGCGCGATGACGATGGAGCGGCGCGCCACCGCGTGTCGCACGAGAGACTCGGGTGCGAACACCGCGTTCAGGCGCACGACGGCACCGCGAGTCGGTTGACGATTAATTGCCACGTTTTGACAAACATCGCGCTTGGCGGCGCGTGCGGACGCGCTGCGTCGGGCACCAATGGACGACGTCGCAGAGATCGTCAACATTTAGTTTCTTTACGCTCACGTTCGCGAGGAGATGCTCGACGCGGGTTTAAGCGCGTTTTGGTATGAAGATGTCAACAGGAATTTGGACTGATTTTGACACTACTTCAAGTCGTCGGGTTCGCGCAACATGTTTCTGAATTGTTTTAATTCGTCCCAATCTGGACCATCCACCGGCTGCGTGAATCTCGGGTCCAAATCACCGTCGACGCGCACGCCACCACACTCGTCGAGGTTGAGAGATTCGAAAAAGGCGATGAAATTGTCGATGTTTTGAGTATTGGCCGGATTGCTCAGATGTTCGCGTTTCGCTGAGAAGAATTGCGTAACCAGAGCGCGATAGAGGTTGAGTTTGTACTCTCGGTGAGGATCACCGACGAGTTCAAGGGGTTCAACCTCTTCGCCTCGTTGCTGTCGCTCGCTTCGCTCCATCAAGTACTCGAAACGGGATACGATTTGGTCTGGAATGCCCGTCCTACGCATCGCTGCCGACGCATAGCTATCATCCGCCACGCCAGGCTCGATGCGATAGATGAAACTGACTCGAGCGTGGGATTCATTCGTTCTTTGCTTCACTATGATGCGCATGCGCATGTGTACGAGCTGTGGCGTCAACGGACACACTTCTGGCTCGCAGACTTGTCTGTAGTGAGTCGAAAACATGGCGCAAGGTGGATCTGTCATTTCGGCGTAATTGGAGATGATCGCGGCGAGCAACGGACCGCCGTCCGGCGGGGACATTCGAGACCCGAGCTCGTCACTGAGCAAAAGACTACGATGGGTCGAGTTGTGGAACATGCGAGCTGTTTGGTTCATCTGCTGTTGCTCCACCGTCTCTCCGATATCGTCATCAGCAATTGTTGCCATGCCCGTGAAAATTCGGTCAATCAATCCGACTGTCGCCGCAGCCGCGGGAACAAATGAGCCTACGTGCGCGAGGTACGCAATCAATCCAACCGTCTGCAATTGTACGGTTTTCCCTGATCCGTTCGCACCCGTCAGGACGATGACGCGTTTTCGATCAGGCTCAAACGATAACGTCGTCGGCACGAATGGTCCATCGATGAGTTGCTCGTACAGCAAGTGTCGTCCATCCTCGATGCGTAAAACAGACTCGCGCGCAAGCTTTGGTCTCACCAGCGAAAAAGCTACCGCGGCGTCAGACAGAGCCAAGAGAACATCGATCTCGGCGACACATCGTGCCATGTCGCGCAACAGTGTGGCGTGTGCGAGTATAGACTTGCGCAGTTCGGTGAGAATCCTTTCCTGGAGATCGACGATGCTCAGCGCGACGTCACCGAGCTCTTCAGCTAATTTTAATCCACACTCAGCCTCGTAATACGCATCATCTCCTTCTGCAAAAACGAATTTCCAACGCATCTCTTCGCACACCGCGAGCGGCACTGCTCTGCCCTCGCACTTGATGAGATAACCACACTGCGGTTTGTAGACCATTTCGATTCGGTTTTCGATGCCGTCGCGCAAGAATCTGGGTATTCTAGCTTTTTCCAATTTGCCGACGTGTTTCAACAAGTACGGAAGACTGTTGTAAGAATCCACCATCTCGTCAAGCTCTGGGCATGCGCCGCGGCGGACATACAAAGTATACATCCCGTCGTCACCGATCGGTTGCATCTCATCTGGATCAATCAAGCCTTCCACGAGCTTTCGTAATCGAGGTAATCGCGCCGAAGCGCAATCGTAAAAGTCAGTCACCGCTCGCGGTAAGAAGCGTATCGTTCCAGAGGACTGAATGTCATCAACCACATCTCTGAATCGAGACACGCATCGTAAATGGTCAACGATGCGTCTCCAATCGCTCTCGGTACGACTCACGCGAAGGATACCGCCCGAAATTTTCGACAAAAATGAGTGTGGATCGAGCTTTGGCGTTCTAGCTTTACGAAGTGCATCGAACGCGGAATGCATGAAGGCTTCAATGTCATCCTGTCGCGACGTCAATGTGTCGATGTTCCGCAATGGGCGCCGTAGCCAGCTATCCAACAAACGTTTCCCACCGCGCGTAACCACCATGTCGGACAGTATTTCACTGATATCTTTTTTGATACCCTCATCGGAACCGACTCGGTTCCGAAAGACCTCTGGCACGATCACGCCGAGAGACGTAAGGGTATCTGCGTCGACGCCGCAATACTGCTCTACGTCAAACGTGGTAAAATTCGGCGGCACACGTAGACTCAAAGCCAATCCTTCGTTTCGACGCATCGCGTTTAGCAAGCCTGCGGCTGCGAATAACGCGTCGTCGCTCTCCAACGTATCGACGTGCGCCGCTAAATCTGTTTTTTCGCATCGCGCGACGTCGCACATCTCATCGAGCGCTTGACGTTTGTCACCTGGAAATATCCGTCGCGGGAGCTCGACCACCGTCATCCGAGAGTCTGCGTTCATGTCGTCAACGATGATTTTGCACCGTGACGCGACGTAAGCGACGTCAGGTGAAGCGGCGTGGATGATCGAGCCGAGCGTTTCATTGGCGCCATCTTCTTCAGAAATTTGAGCCAACGCGATGGCGTTAGCATCTCTGTCGAACATGGCAAACCCGATGCGGTTCGGCTTCCGTGAGTAGACGCACGCGAATGCTCTTGCGCGGTCTTCGATGTGGAGTCGCGATGCGTCGGCGTCGACCGCGTCAGAGTCGCTCGTGGAGGCGTCTGGCATCGTGAAGCGCGAGTCGCGTTATGGCGCGCTGTCTACATTACACGCTAAGAAGATGGTGCGAGTGGTTGCTGCCAACTCGTATCATGTAACCACGCAGGACTGACGTACTCATCAACTGGCATCGTCGGGGCTAGACGTGCGAGTCTGGAGGCTTCTTCGTCGAGCAACGCGCGCGCCGCGTCTTGCGCCGATGTCAACGATGCCTTAAGACGCGCGACTTCGTCGTTGAGATCCAAAACTTTTGCCGTGAGCTTGGCGTTTTCAGCTCGGGCCACGTTGGCAGCTTGATATGCCACTTCTTTATCCATCTCGATCGACTTGATGTTTAACTCTAGATCGGTCACTGAGCGACGAAGCTCGTGCGCTTGGTTTTCTGCTGCGCGGCGCTTGTCGATGGCCTCCTCGGAATCTCGCTCAAGGTCACTTAATTTATCCGTGAGCTTATCGACCGCTTCGGACGTGCCCTCCAACTCACGCTTTGCGTGCTTCACCTGAACGAGGAGGTCCGAGTTGCGAAGTTTGAGCACCTCGAGCTCTCTCTGCGCATCCTGTTGAGCCGCCTTGGCTTCGTTGGTTGCCGTCTGCAAAGACTCCACATTTAACACGCTCGCCCTCATGTTGGCGCGAGCATCGACGAGTTCCTCCTCCTTGAGATGCAGCTTGTGCAAAGCGTCGTCACGTTGTCTGCGCATGTCGTTGAACTGGTCCTCTTGCTCGACTTGCGCGGCGTGCAACCTTTTCACCTCGGTGTCACGCTCTTTTTGTGCCTCAGCCATGCGCTTTTGCATTTCGCTCTCCGCCTCAAATCTAGAATGAAGCTCCTCACGTCCCCTCTCAATCTCTTCTTGGTCCCTCGATCGAGACGCCTCCATCGATAGTATCTGCCCTCTGAGAGTCTCTATTTCCGAGAGCAACTCTCGCTTTTCTTTCTTCTCCTTGTCCAAAGCGTCATTGACGGCGCTCAATTCCTCGCGCGACAATTTCAACTTCTCCAGAGCTTCTTGAGCAGATTTCTCCGACTCATCTCGCACTCTCTCCATTTCAGGAACAGAGTTGCGAACGAGCTCGAGCTCGAGATCTTTCACGCGTCGTTCCAATTCGATGACTTGCTCTCGAGCCACTCGAGTGGCGTCCTTTGCGGCTTGTTCCACGCGGATGTTCGCCGTCGCCTGTTCGGCTTCCAGAGTCTCGCACCACTGCGATGTAACGGCTAAGTCTGACGCCAGTTTCTCTGCGTATTCGACAGCTTCGTCTTCGCGAGACTGCGCAGAGATGAGTTCCTCCTCCAATGCGGTGAAATCGTCGAGGATATTTTCGTGTGCGTGCGCCATTTGCACCCACTCTCTGTACAAATTTTGCACTGTGCTCTCCAGACGTCTCGCCTGCAACCCACTCGCGTGCATCTTGATGACGCGTACGACGTTATCTATCTGATCGACGGTGATTTTTGAAGTCTTATTCGACCGCGACTCGTGCTCGGGTTTGCTCTGCGGTCGGACCTCTGATCTGCGCGGTCTCTGCCTCTGTGGCGGCGCTTCTGTGCGCAGGTGCTTGACTTTCTCGCGATCGTGACTGGACACGAACGGAGACTTTTTCGTCGGTGTCGGCGTCGGAGGATTCCTCGTCCGCGGGCTAGGTTCAGTTTCTTCCAAAGTACCATCTTTGAGTTGAAGGGCAAACTTCAACAGCGCCTCTGTCTCCGTCGGAAACACGAGCGGAGACGTCGCGTCTGAATCGACGGCGCGAACGAGCGCGTCGTCGCAAACCACCATGAGCATGGCGCTCTGCAACTCCGCCATACCGCAACCCCACATCAGTCTCGTCAACGGCGAATCGCGCCAAATTTTCACTTGACGAAACGCCGACCGACCCAGATTCCGCAGAATGGTCATCATCGTCGTCATCGATCGTGTGCACCGTATCCTTGCGTCTCTATTCTCCACTCCTCCAAACAACCCGGGTGCGGGCACGTACGGCGCCAGGATGACGACATGTACCCGAGTCACCGTCACCAACTCGGTATCATTATCATCATCACTCGCGTACATCTTGAGCCGAAGCGAAAAAACCGTGTGATGTTCCGCCGTCGATTTCAAAGCTGCGTCGGCGAACGCCGCGTGCGCGCGCTCCGCCGCGCTCTCAAACGCATTCGTCCCATCCCGCGCGCACTCAATGCTCGCCACCGTCACCCCACGTTCGTGAGCATCACCACCCACTCCTTGGGTGCGCGTCCGCGCCTCGTCATCCTCCAATAAATCCTTCGCCTCGTCTCTATCCCCAGTGCCCACCGCCGCGCACGTCGCCGATAACTCCCACCTCGATTTCGGCACCCCTTCCAACCTCCCCTCGATCCCCTCGATCGTCCGCTCGATCGCCCTCGACTCCACGATCGCCTCCATCGCCCGTTCTCGCCCTCGTTCACCCCCCGTCGTCGCCACGAACGCCCCGAAATCCTTCCCGCGTTCCAGCGCGTCCAGCGCGCCTCGCGTCAACGCGTTCGCCAACGCGTCCGTCGACCCGCTCGTCTCCACCGCATCGAACCCCGCGACGGCGTCACCCTCCCGTCGCATCGGTCGTCGGCGCGGTCGCCGTCCCCATCCTCGGTGTCCGTCGTTCGCGCACGCCTCCAACGCCTCTCGAAGGTCCGACGGCGACGAACGGGTTTCTCGGCGGTTTGAGTTCCCAACCGTCGCGACGGCTAAACCATCGTCATCGTCTGGACGGGCGCGTCCAGACGAAGACGCAAAGTGTACCTCCAACCGCGTCCGGCCCACCGAGGACGACATCGACCGCCTTTCCTCGTCCTCGCGCGCCTCCTCCTCCATCCGCGCCGTCCGTCCGTCCTTACGTCAATCGGGAGTCGAACACTGGCTGGACGTTTCGAACCGATTTCAATTTCGTTTTTCAAAAAACAAAAAACACACAAAACCAAAATCCATAATTTTACGTACTACACACCACATGCATGACGAGCACCACCACACTGACTGACTGGGCACACGTGTGCGTGCGTGTACCGCGTATGTGAAGATGACGATTCATGACCCTTAAATTGTATGTAGGGGTACACGCGCGGACGAG
>Ga0255760_10003890_pt1 | contig 13260 bp, 20 predicted proteins | sample 071ome_25_FD_179960 | JGI IMG/M metagenome (GOLD analysis project Ga0255760, IMG submission 179960) | Coastal salt marsh microbial communities from the Groves Creek Marsh, Skidaway Island, Georgia - 071410BT metaG (version 2) | ecosystem: Environmental > Aquatic > Marine > Intertidal zone >... | reverse complement strand
TATCCATAGGATAGCCCGGTGGAACTTCAGGTATAAGCGGGAAGAGTCCGGAAAGAATGAGTGGATAGCTTACGAAAGCATCTACCATCCATTTCAAGGCGATTGTGAGGACTACGCTTTTACACTCCAGAAAGAAATAGGCGGCCAGGTAAGATACACAAGGCTGCCAAGCGGAGGACATGCTGTGCTGGTAAAGGACGGTATTGTCTACGACAATATGAAAAAGCGCCCCTATCCGGTGGAAGACCTAGGAACGAATCTAGGTTATATACTGGAGTATAAAGGGGAATACATAAGGAATGGCGAATGAATTTTAAGCCAGCAAACGGTAAGATACTGATCACATTAGATGGTCAGGAAGAAGAGAAAAACGGCGTTGCCTACGAGCGTAAAGAAATGCAGAACAAGGGCACCGTTGCATTCTCTGGCCATGAAGACATCAGCCGGGGTGATCGTGTTCACATCAACCTGAGCCACTGGCACGACTGGACAGAGGTTATGGGTAAGAAATTCTTCGTAACAACATACACTGGCATTAACGCAGTGTTGGAGGGTTAAGGTATGGGTTCATCTGAAGAAGAGTTCCTAATCTAATGGCATTGACTCGGAAGCAAGAGAAGTTTTGCACCGGATGCATTGAATTAGATAGTGCATCTGATGCATATCGAAGTGCATACAACACCGAAAATATGACAGATAAGCAGATTTGGGAAGAGTCAAGCAAGCTTCAGAAAAACCCCAAGGTGGCCCAAAGGCTTAAAGAATTAAAAGAGGAGCACAGAGTGAGGCATAATATTACCGTTGACGACCTACTGAAAGAGCTAGAAGAGGCGAGAACGTGCGCATTGACCTGTGAGACACCTCAAAGCTCAGCGGCCGTTGGAGCGACAATGGGAAAGGCTAAGCTGTTGGGTCTAGATAAGCAGATCATTGACCATACAAGCACAGACGGAACAATGACGCCTAAAGCAACAGTCATTGCTAAAGACGTTCAGGATGTACTGGATAAGCTTTGATATAATTTTATAGCGGATAGGGTAGCTCCTGAAAGGCAATTGGTCGTTGCTTTCCGCAATCAAATACGACCACAGCATGAGAGACCAATCATGATCGAAATTACACAATCATACCTGCAAGAAAGATTTATATACGACGCCTTTTATGGTGCGCTTGTTGAAAGGTCAACAGGTCGTTATGCAGGAACAATGGCTAAATCTGGGTATAGAATGATATCAATAGGTGGAAAAATGCAACTTCATCATAGAATGGTTGCAATCTATTCTGGATTTAGTGTTTCTGGGAAATCCATTGATCACATAAATGGAAACAGATCTGACAATAGAATTGAGAATTTAAGGGTTGTAAATAAGATTGAAAACTCAAGAAACCAGAGGCCAAAGCCAAGCAATGTTTCTGGGTTTACTGGAGTTAGCTGGGACAAAGTAAATAATAAGTGGCGAGCTACAATAAAGGTAAAGTACAAGCAAATAAATATTGGCAGGTTCTCTGAACTGTCCGATGCGATAGATGCCAGGAAATCCGCAAATTTAAAATATGGATTTCATGAGAATCACGGAATTAAATTTAATGCTTGATTGGGATGAAATGAGTGACGGCCAAAAGCAGGCCGTAAGGTTGATATCTGAACGGTCTTTTCTTAGATTTCAGCAAATATGGTTCCAGATTACACAGGGTCAAAGGTTTATCACTAACTGGCATCATAAAATGGTAGCAAGCATTGCGGAAGACGTAGTGTCACGCAAGCGAGGGAATACCATACTCAATGTACCGCCAGGCTCAACCAAAACAGAAACATGGTCTATATTCTTTCCTCCATGGTCTTCAATACAAAATATAGCGCCATCACAAAGACAGCGTTACTTGTCACTTTCTTATGCCGACTCACTGGTAAAACGAAACTCTCGCCGAGTTCGGGAAATGATCAAATCTGGCGAGTGGCAAGAGCTTTGGCCTTCTTCGTTTGGTGCAGATCAGGCTGAAGAATGGCAGCTTGTTAGCGATACTAATAAGGTTTTGTTCGAAATGGTTAGTCGTTCGGCTGGCGGTCAGATAACCGGCGGTCGTGGAGGTTACCCTGGGCCTGAATACTCCGGCGCATTGATGCTGGATGACTTTTCGAAGCCCGAGGATATGTTCTCGGCAGTTAAACGTGATAAGTACAACAGGATGCTTGTTGACACGGTTCGATCACGTCGCGGTGATAAGTCAAAAGCGCACCCCACGCCAATCATTAGCATTCAACAGAGATTACATCAACTTGATGCTACCGGGTTCATGATGAGTGGGGGAATGGGTCTTGACTTCGATCAAGTGGTAATTCCTGCCCTGATAACAGAAGAGTACATAGAGAACCTACCAGAGCCACACAAGACAAATTGCTGGAATGCCGTAAAGAATTCTGAGTGCGTGAGAGGGTATTACTCGTTCTGGCCGGAGAACGAGGATATCGGGCAGTTAATGGATCTGTGGGAGCAAAATGAATACACATTCATGTCTCAGTACATGCAGAAGCCAATAGCCCTGGGTGGCCAGATGTTCGACCCTGACTGGTGGGTTTACTATGGTGAAGGCGCAGATATACCTAAGCCGTCATTCTGGGAATATCGATTCATAACAGCCGATACTGCCCAGAAGAAAGGCCAACACAATGATTTCAGTGTGTTCTGTGAGTGGGGTGTGCATGAGGGTAAGATATACCTGATTGACATGAAGCGAGGTAAGTTCGATGCTCCGGAGCTTCGAGCTGAATTCAAGGCGTTTGTTGAGGCGTCTTTTGCTAAGAATGATCTTGTGCAAGGAAACTTGAGAAGCATTCATGTTGAGGACAAATCATCAGGAACAGGGCTAATACAGGACTTAACCTCTGAGCTTCCGGTTAATATCACTCCAATCCAGCGCAACATTGATAAGACTACCCGGGCATACGATACTGCACCACAAATTAAAGCTGGCAAGGTCTGCATACCAAATAATGAGAAGTGGGTTGTTGAGTTCGTGGCAGAGCATAGTCAGTTCACGGTTGATGACTCGCACGACCATGATGATATGGTGGATAACACAATGGATGCTGTTGACATTGGATTGTTGAAGTCTGGCAGCGCACCAGCACTGTTAATACCATCTAGACGCAGGTAATTGGCACACTCTATGCTTATACCGTACAATGCTTAAAAACTCATTCAGGCTTGACTAATGAAGAAAAGCGACAAAAACAAACAAGCGGTAGCTGTGAATAGCCAGAAAAAGAAACTGGTTGACGCAATTATGACGGTCAATGAAATGGTGGCCAATGGTCAGACCAATATGCGCCGCTCACGTATTCAGAACTTCTCAGAGTACGGCGTAGACTCAAAGCACACGAATATCTATAACGACTTCGGATATCAGCATACCCTGACGTTTGAATCGTTCTATTATCTGTTTGAGCGGTTCGCACTGGCCTCTGCCATTGTTCGATTCCCGGTAACTGAGACATGGAAGACGCCGCCACGCATTACTGATGACTCTAAATCGAAAGACCCTACGGCATGGGAACAGAAGTTAATCAAGCTGTTTGAGGAGACAGGCTTCTGGCGTGCTATTCGTGGGCTTGATGAGCGTCAGCGCGTTGGTCGCTGGGGCGGGTTGTTCCTTGAGATAACAGATGGAAAGCACCCACAAAAAAGCGTAGTTCCCGGAAGTGGTCGCTTGGTTCGTATGCGTCCGCTGTATGAGGCGCAACTAGAGCCGCGCCAGTTCGATAACGACCCATTCTCAAACAACTACGGCGATCCGATTACCTGGCAGGTTCAGGAATCTAACCTAGGCGATAGGAACGATGATACTGGACGATCATTACTAGCCAGCCCAGATCGAGTTATTACATGGGCTGAAGGTGCAGACGATGGCACTATTTACGGCAAGTCTGCGCTAAAAGAATCATTCAATGACCTTGTTACCTGTTTCAAGTTGATTGGTGCTGGCGGTGAAGGATTCTTCAAGAATGCCCGTGGTAGCCAGTTCTTTGCTATGGAGAAGGACGCCAACCTGACAAGCCTTCAGCAATTGCTAGGCGCATCGAACCCATCAGAAATTGCCGACCGATTCAATGAGATTGTAGAAGACTGGGTAAGAGGGTTTGACAAGTCGTTCACATCCCAGGGCATGACGCGCGAAACTATCTCAATCAATCTGACCGATCCGAAACCACACTTTGAGATTGCATTATCGTCTATCGCTGCGGGTATTCAGTACCCTATGACAGTATTAATTGGCCAGCAGACCGGGCGACTGGCATCCGATGAGGATCAGAAGCAAGCGGCCAAGACCACAAAAGACCGTCAAGAGAACTTTGCTGCACCATCCCTGCGCAAGGTAATTGATCATTTCATTAAGCTAAAGCTGATCGATGAACCACCGGGCGGCGTGTATGAGATTGTTTTCGATGATCCGTTTGCACCATCCGATACCGAAAAGCTGGACATGCTGAAGAAGGTAATGGAGATCAACAAGCTGGCCCGTGAATCTGGTCAGCCTACAATCTCCATGGATTCAGCTTTGGCTATGACTGGCATTGATGAGCTTAAGACAGATGATGACATTGATTCCGAGCAATTAGGCGATGATGATGTGGGTGACGAGGAGCTGTAATGCCTAACCCTCCATTGCCAACTGCCAAGGTCAACAAAACTGGAACTCATGCTATTGAGGCAAGGGTATTCAAGCAGCTTGAGAATCGATTTAAGCGCGTTCTGAATGGGATGCGCACGTATATCGATGGCTTGCAGTTTGAGGTGATGCAGGTAAACCAGAACTTCTACCAGTATCAGTTAGACGCAGCGCTGATCAACGATATTGACGCCTATATTCAAGACCTCATCGATGACATCCTGCTTGATGGTAATGAGCGAACACACCTGCTTTCTGATGCCTCCATACAGGCTTATGAGAACTCAACGGCTGATGCCATTCGGGATATGGAGATTATAACCGAGGGATCATACCCAAGGTCATACGATGGCATACGCCTAACCACTCCATTTGAGGACAGGCTGATCTATATCGGAACCCGGGCATTCGAGGATTTTAAGGGCCTCACTGGCGATATGAAAGCCAGCCTAGGAAGAATCCTTACCGATGGTATGTCCAACGGTGAAAACCCAAACCGGATAGCCTCGCGTATTAACAAGTCATTGTTTGGCGACAAGAAGAAGGGAACTAAGGGTAATCTGGCCAGAGCTAAACGAATAGCACGAACTGAGATAACTGGTGCGCACCGCCGGGCGCTATGGGATGAGAACTTCCAAGCTAACCAGATCGGTGTAAGAACAGGTCTTATGCACATATCCGCGCTAATACCTGATAGAACCCGCAAAACACACGCACAGCGTCACGGCGGGATATACACGCGAAAAGAGACTGAGGAGTGGTATCAGGAGGGTGGGAACGCGATTGCGTGCCTTTGTACCCAGGTAAGCGTATTGGTTGACTCCAATGGAAAACCAACAGACCCGAACTTCGAAGACAAAGTAAAAGCCCAGCGTAAGAAGTTCTTTGGTGTAGACAAATAGCGCCGATATCCAATATTTAATGGACATACATAAAATAATCACTATGATATTGCCATGACTGAAAGCAAGAAGCGCGGCCGACCAAAAAAGCCGGAATCAGAGAAGAAGAAATACTGGGGCACCAAGCTTGCTCCGGACGTAAGACTACACATAACGAAACAGCCTAACATGTCCGCTTATGTCGAGCGGGTAGTAAGGGCTGATATGGAGAGTAATAATGGATAGTGGAAAGCAGCCTAAAGGGCAAAGATTCGCTACTGGGGACGAGGTCTACATAAGGCCGATATATGAGCACTCAAAGTCTCATTTCAACAGCGATGTAATAACCTACGTAAAATACAGTTATTACCAAAAGTATGGTGATGGCTCTAAGGACTCATACGCTACAGGTGTTGCATCTTGGTATGATGAGTGTGAGTTAATGCCTGTAAATGGAAGGTCAATTGAAGAGTGCAGAAAGGCTTGCGAAGATTATTTTTGCATGCCTCATGAAGAAATGATTAGAAAAAAAGAAGAGTCTCTTTCTGAATGGTGTGATTTTTTTGACCCTGATGGCACTAAAAGAAAAAAATTTAGAAAGGCCATCGCTAATGCATTTAGAGAAAGCGCACTGTCAGTTAAGGAAAAGATAGAAAAACCTTACTCACTTGAAATTGGAGATATGGTTGCTACCAGCAATTACAAGCGATCCATAATAAAGACTTCTATTGACTCAGTGAATTCGGAAATATCTAAAATCGGGGAGCAATATGAATATTGAAAAAAAGGTGATGCACCTGCTAATCAACGATCTACTGGGTCACTCAGTTGACTTGGTTGACGCCACTGATAACGGATCATTCATGTTTGCAGAGGTTCAGATAGCCGGGCACTGCATTGGTGAGCTGGATATTATGGCGCTATCTCAGTATCGAGTGTGTGACTTATACCGTCACCTGGCACCAAAGGTTAAGCTGATGAAGGATAATATTGCGAAGCTGGATGGTGTGGAATGAACGCAAACCTACACTTTAAGGACGGACGAGATAATCACCGCATACTAGAGGGCCAATTCAAAGAGCTATCAGAAATGTATCTTGAGCCTAACCAGCCTCTTCCAAGCATTCACTCGGCCCAGTACGCAATGAATTACAATCTCCGCACCCTGGCCGGAATTAATGCCGAGTCTACCGTATTGATGTGTATTCAAGGTGGTAAGAAATGACAGGCTTTCTAAAGTTTACGCAATTAGTGGGCAAATACCCGATACATGCTCTGCTGGTAGTTGTCATTCTGGCCACCGGGTATCAGGCATGGCATTACCGAAACCTGTCTGACGATCTTCAGCAGGTCATTGATGATCAGGTTATTGAGCATGACTTGGCATTGAGAAAGATTGCATTGCTAGAGTCTGAGAAGTCGCTATGCGAGTCCGGCCGTGACCAGCTTAGTCAGTCAATACCTGAAATCAAGCGCACATGTAAGCGCAAGATCGATAGCGCTGTCAGCATGGCCATTGCAAAATTCGCCACGCCTGATATAAAGCCTGCCCGATCATCACAAGAGTTCAACAGGTGGGTAGATGAAAACATCAAGAATTGATTTGGCTGAGCTGTTTGAAATATCTCTACAGTGTATCGGCGTGCTGGTTCTGTTCTCTGGGTGTGTGGCTTTCTCGATACTGGCTGCTCATCAAAGGAAGTAAAAGAGCCTGAAGTTGTTTACAAGGCTGTTAATATTCCTGTTCAAGTAACACCGGATGTGCCAGATAGCCTATTGATTGATTACCCTGGCAAGTACCCTACAGCATCACCAGAAGGAGAAATCTGTTTTGCTGGTGATGAAATAAAGAACCTTCAGGAGTTGTTGCAATTCCTGAACAACCAAAACCGCAGCCTTAAGGAGTTGTTAAAGTGAAGATAAAGGCAAATGCTAGTCTTGATGGCATCAAAAGAGTAATGCGCCACGCAATGAAGCACGCTGAAGAGATATGGCTTGATCTTGGCCATGAGTGCGTAATAACAAGTGGGACTGAGTTTGATGGAAGGTACCATGATCTTGATGGTGTTTTTGATCTGTCTCACTCTGCAGGATCTTTGCATTATAGTGGGTATGCTATTGATCTCAGAACAAGATACTTTAAGGATAAAGGAAAAGAGGCGGCGCGTAGGCTATCTGACAAGCTTAGTCAGTACAGTAATGCATTTGGAAGGTTTCAGGTGATACTTGAAAGCAATCACATTCACGTTGAATGGGATGATTAGGATTGACATGCACTTAATCCGTGATATGGTGGACGAGCAACTGCAATCATTCTCACTCGATTGATTCATTGCTCTCCTTAAGTGTAAAAAACCTTTTAGCCCTGTTCCCCAGCAGGGCTTTTTTTATTCCCGATCATTATGTAAACTGGCATAAATATTGCCGGACGCATAAATCATGCCAAAGTATTCTCACATAAACTTCTCGCCTCCTGAAACGGTAAGGAAGGCATATAAGCGCGGCCTTGAACTCCATAAAGAAGGAAAGACTGGAAAAGGATTAGAAGCCTCAACCGTGTCAATGGCAAGAAAGCTTGCCTCTGGGTCAAGCGTAAGTCCTGAGTGGGCAAGAAAAGGCAATAGATTTTGGGGGCGAAATGAACGATTCCTAGATGAGCCTAAAGATAGCCATGCCTATGCCTCTGCCATGCTGTGGGGCGGTAGACCTGGAATGTCATGGTTCCGCAAGCTATACGATCAGATGAAAGCTGCCGACAAAGACAAGTCAAACAACATTCAAGCCAACGTGGTTCGTAAAGAGGGTGGCAAGTGGTTTGTCTACTCGGAAGAAGGCAAGAGGATATCAAAAGGCTATTCATCAAAAGAAGAGGCCGATAAACGATTACAGCAAATAGAGTATTTCAAAATGAAAGGCAATCAAAAGCTACGTTGTAACGTGTTGACTCAGGTCAATGCTAAAAACGTATACCGGGATGAAAAGCGCGGCGAGATCGTGCTGCGCAATGTGTGCCCTATTCGTGACGATGTTGTCATGAATGGCGGCCTTTACTCCTCTGAAGATATTGATAGATCATATCTGTCAATTGATGAGACACTGGCGCCACTTGGACACCCTACTGATGCAAGCGGTAACTTCATTAGCGCCAAGAGCGGGCAGGCTGTGCAAAACTTCTATGTTGGCGCAGTCAATCGCAATGTAACAAAGCGTGGCAATGAAGTATTGATGGATATTGTGATTAATGTCGATCAGGCGAAGGGGTGTAAGCGAGGCCCTGAACTTCTTGACCGTATCCAATATATGGAATCCTCACGCGAGCCAATCCATGTATCAACCGGACTGATGCTGACAAAAGATGAAGTGTCAGGCGTCAATGCTGACGGTGATGAGTACACCTGGATAGCCCGAAACATGGAGTTTGACCACGTTGCAATCCTGCTTGATGAGCCGGGCGCGGCAACCCCTGAAAAAGGTGTCGGCATTTTTGCCAATGCAGAAGGTCAGACAAGCGAAGTCATTGTTTGTAATCTTAATGAGGAAAAACAAGGGCTTATGGAAGATGAAGACGACGAAATTGAAATTGAACTGCCAGCAGATAAAGGAACTATAAGTAAAATCCTTGACATGCTTGCAAAGCTTGTGCCAGTAGGTAACAATAACAACGACGCAACTATCATGCCAAATTCACAAGAGGAAGAAGGCGAAATGAAAGACTTTATTATCGAACAGCTTTTAGCTGCTAACTGCGGTAAGACCAAGGAGGAGCTAGAGGGCATGTCCGATAGTGACTTCAAATCTTTTGCAGGTAACGCCATGAAAGCTGGCAAAGACACCGCTATGGACGTCAATGCGCGCATGGGCAAAATGGATGAGGCTATGAATAAAATGGCCAGCTCCGTTGAAGAAATGGCTAACCGCATGGACAAAATGGACGAAAAGTACAACGCCATGTACGAAAAAGCAGAGAAGGAAAAAGAGGCTAAAATGAACAGCCTTATGACCAATGCTGCTAAAGCGCTTGGTAAAGAGCCTGAAGAAATGAAAGACACCCCAGTTGAGATTCTGGAATCTATCGTTGCTAACAGCGGCCAAGCCTACAGCGTGAACTCTGCCTACCAGCACGAAGGCGGTCAAGATCAACTTTCTACTGAAATTCCAGACTAAGGGGGCTTATCATGGCTGCTAAAGGTAAACACGTAATTTTTCTTGGGCCTAACGAAAAGGTAAGCCCTCAGATTTTAGAAGCACCTGCTGAGAATGCTGGTCTGCTTCCTGGTATGCTGATTGGCTTGAATGCTTCCGGCAACTTCATTCCAAATGCAACGGCCGACGCTAAGGCTGCACCGATCATTGCTCAAGAGAACTATCTGGAGCAAAAGACCACTGATGATGCGTACACAGATGGCGACACTGTATACGGCATTCAGGTTCGTGATGGTGAGTATGTAAATGTACTGGTTAACGCTGGTAACAACATCACAGCAATGAACACGCCGCTGACATCAAATGGCGATGGAACATTCAAGATTGGTAATGCCGACTTGTCTGACGCTATCTTCCTGTCCGCTGAAATCATCAACGTAACTGGCTCCGACGCGCTGGTTCGTGCTAAGAAATTAGTATCATAAGGAGCTGATTAAATGAGCATGTTATTCAAAAAAGAGTTGATGACCAACTCTCAAAACAAGATGGCGATGGAGGCTCAATATAAAGAGCTTATTGCTCGCCGTGAAATGGCTAACAACCAAGAGCTGGCGCTTCACGCTATGATGAAGCAGTCTGGCATGGCCGCTAACCAAGCTGCACGTATTCCTGAAGATGTATGGCGCTTCATGGATGATATCACTGTGGACGAATTCCGTTCAGACGAAGGTGATGTGATCCTGAATGACGTAATGGGTCAAGCCAAGTCAATTCATTTCGGCAAGATCAAATACGAATACCGTCAGGCTTCAGACGCAGGTAACTACACTCGTCACTTGACTGGCCAAGCTCCAGTGCTGGGCGACAAAGTAGATTACACCTACGAATCGAGCATCGTGCCTGTTCACAGTACTGCATTCCGCCGCAGCTATCGTGAAGCGTTATCCTTCCAGTCAGAAGGCTTTGACGCGATGGTAGACGATCAGCGCGAAACTGTACGTACTCTGCGTCAGAACGTAGTTGATTACATGTTGAACGGTGGTACTGAGACATTCAACGGAACTACCTACAATGGTATTTTCGGCGATGCTAACACCATTCAGATTGACCTGGGCACTGGCGGTCAGAACTTCGACTTTACCAGCTCAAGCGCAACTGGTGCTGATATTCGTGCGAACTTCAAGACTTTGCGTGACGCGATCATGATTACGAACAACATTGTTGCTCCAATCACGTTCTATGTGTCTCGTGAAATCCTGTCTAACTTCGAGCGCTTCTACAGTGATGACTCTGGTTCTCAGGTAACTATCCTGAATGAACTGCGCCGTTTAGAACAGGTTGGTGCTATCAAGCAGACCAGCATCCTGACTGGCAACAGCATCATTGCAATGCCTCTGGATCAGCGCTACTTCATGCCTGTTTCTGGTATGGCACTGAGTACTGAAATGGTAACTCGTCTGCGTTGGAATGATGATTTCATCTATGATAACTGGATGGCATTAGGCTTCATTGTTAAGTCTGACTTCCAGGGTCGATCCGGTGTGCTTTACGCTACCACTGATAACCCTAACGCATAAGGAGCAATCAATGGCTAAGTCTAAAGCAAAGACTGAAAAGTTTGAGGTTGTTAAGTTCAACCTATTCATGAAGTCTTCTGACAACGATGAAAACGGCATGGCTAAAATTGGCAGTGTGGTAGAGCTGGAGGTGGATGAAAACGGTCTACCTGCCAAGCGCTACCACGGCAAGGTTCGCTCCTTGTCCGCTGCCAAAGCTAAGCTAGGCGCCGATGCTTCCAAAGAAGTTGCAGCTCTGAAGAAAGAGAATGCAGCTCTGAAGAAAGAAATTGAAGAACTGACCGCGCAAAAAGAGCTGGTAACAAACCCAGCCCAATAAACCATGCGCCGGGCCTCTGCATAGCACGCCCGGCCTTTTAGGTGACGTATGGCTACTATTAAAAACTTCCGTGCTGATGGCAGCACAAATATTGTCGTGCCGATCCAATCTGGCACTAATTCCTATGTAATCACTGGCATTGATCGAGCTATTCGAACGCACCAGTGGTCTATTCGATTCTTTAACACCGCAGACGTTGACGAAAATACGCCGCTGGCAACCGTTACCGCTGGCACCGTATTGTTTGAGGCATCGTCAGAGATTCGCCCGCTACGATTCCGTGAGGTTCCAAACGGTAGCTTTGATGCAGCGGATTACAACAACAACAACCAAGACGCTCCAGCAGCAGCCGGGCAGGTTGTGGCTACGCAATTAACACTGGCAAATATCGCAGGGGCTACGCACTTTATTGCTCAATATGAGGGGCAATAATGAGATACCCAGAACCTCAGCAGTTATATCCAGAACTCCCCGACCCAATTAGGCGGGGAGGTGGCTTTATACCTCAAACACGCCACTTCAACTTCTTCGACGGCGTTCAGGAGTATGTGCAATTAGCGCAGCCTGTTACGTTGAGTGGGGATTTTGAGATTGAGTTTGACGCATTATCTCGCAGCGCTTCAGCTCCTAATATGGTTTTGGGAAATTCAGCTGATAATAATAATAATGGCATATTCATAAACGCGAACGACGTATTCGCACGAGATAGCACAGGCAACACGACTTTTACAGATGGCGATGTATTTACTAGCAATATCCTGCGCCATGTCCGTATTGTTAAAATAGGCACCAGCGTGACTATATTTGTCAATGGAAGCCAGTCAGGTAGCGGAACGTCTAGCGCCCCATTTGTGCTTGATCTTTTGTGTGCTAGAAAATCAATTGTCGAGTTCGTGCTTGATGGCATCATCGCAAACGTCCGCATTACAGACAACGGCACACTAATACACAACTGGTCTATAAATGATAACTCTAATGTTATTGCTGATAGTGTGGGAAGTAACAACGGAACCCTCGTAAACCCATCTGGCGGCTGGGGATTGTTTGATAAGCAAAGTGATGGTGATTACTTGGGGCAGGAGCTGGTTGTTAATGGAGGATTTGATTCTCCTGATAACTGGACGCTGACAGACCCAACAATAACAATATCTGGAGGCGTTGCTGAGTTTTCTTCAACCCCTGCATTTAACAATATAACGCAAGACATAGGGTTTTCGTACAATACGGAATACAGAACAAATATTAATATTAGTCAGTACTCGCAAGGAAGCATCAGGATTCAGCTAGAGGGAGTGCAAGGCACTAATAGGGTATCAGATGGTACCTTCCAAGAAGACTTAATCACGGCAGCATCCGGAGCTACTAGGTTGTTTATTAGAAACACAACGGTTTCAACAATAGGCGTTGATAGCATATCAGTCAAGCAACTACTAAGGGTCGCATAATGGAAGAACAATACGAAGAACCGCAACCAGTGTACGCATACACACTAATCAGCGATCAATCTGTAGCTGATGAGTTAATGAGCGCAACGTGTAAGCCTACCGTATTAAACGGCCAGTACCTATTCACTGGCCTGCTAGACGGTGGCGAACACATCACGAAAGAACAAGCGATAGAGTGGAAAGATAAGTACTCTCCACCAGAAACCGAACTTTAAAAGAGGAAGTAA
>Ga0255760_10003888_pt1 | contig 13263 bp, 7 predicted proteins | sample 071ome_25_FD_179960 | JGI IMG/M metagenome (GOLD analysis project Ga0255760, IMG submission 179960) | Coastal salt marsh microbial communities from the Groves Creek Marsh, Skidaway Island, Georgia - 071410BT metaG (version 2) | ecosystem: Environmental > Aquatic > Marine > Intertidal zone > Salt... | reverse complement strand
TGATGACAGCAGGCGATCGACCACGCGACCATAGGCTCCGGAAGAAGTGTCTAAAAGGAAGTCGTCTAATTCAGCAACGGTGGGAGGGAGCCCGATCAGATCGAAGGAGACCCGCCTGATCCATTCTTCTTTCGAAGCTTCGCTGGCCGGTGACATGCCTTCCCTTTCCATACGGGACAGTACAAACCGGTCGACGTCATCGCGAGGCCATTCGGTCTGTGTGATTTCTGGAGGAGTGTCTTTCTCAGGAGGCGAAAATGCCCAATGCTCTTCGAATTCAGCCCCTTGCTCTATCCAGCGGATCAGGATAGCCTGTTCTTCTGCCGTCAGCGACAGATTGGATTCGGGCGGGGGCATCCGGGTCAGCGGATCATCGGAAAGGATGCGGTGCACCATTTCGCTTCGGTTGGGATTGCCGGAAATGATGGCACGATTGCGCTGACTGTTGGTCAAAGTCGCACGCATCCCTTCTTCGGTATCGAACCGCAAGTCTGTTACCCGGCCTTCGGCGTCTGGGCCATGACACGCAAAACAGCGATCGGACAGGATGGGACGAACATGCAGACTGAAGCTGATGCGCTCGGGAATGACCGCGTTTGAATCTTCAATGTGCGCCGGGGGATCGTACGCACAGCCCGAGCTGGCTATCAGCAGCGCTGCGAAGGCTCCCGAGAGCAAGAAAGATGGGTGGCGAAGAGACACGCGTTCAGTAGGAAAGCGAGAGGCAACAGCTGGAGTATAGCTGAACGGACCATGCGTGCGCAACGGCGGGTTCTCAAACCATGAGTCGGCTCGATTTAATTACAGCCGCGTGTCCGTCCAGAGCCCCTTATATCCATCCAAGGTGGATTGTGGATAATTGTTGTGTAAACCCCAAAAAACAGCCTTTCCTAAAGGGTCCATGGCCCTTATTCTCCATGCCTTGTCTGTGCCGGCCTCCCAACCCTACTTCGGCCGCCTGACCCGTTGTATTCTACCCTAGACGTGCCAAGCATTTTCAACCTGCTACGATTCCGTTCGTCGCTGATTCTCGCCATCGTGTTCTGCATTGCCAGCAACACCGATGAGTCCTACGCCCAAGCGTTGTACGAGGAAGCCGTAGTAGACATTGGAAACGTCGGGGTGACGGTCACAAATGCGGGGTTTTTCGGGAAAGCCAATGTTCGCAATAACCCGACGGGACCGCCTTCCTTCGAGTTTCCCCTGAACTCCGGGATCGAGCACCTCTTTGAATCAGGACTCTGGATCGGCGCCGTTCGATCCGATGGCGTGGTCACCGTACGTACGACGGCCATCACGGCAGGAGGGGGTTATTCACCGGGCTCCGCCGGTTATGAGACAGCTCAGGCCTCCTCCATCTTCAGCCGATCGTCGCTGCCCACGTCGGATGCGTTCACGCGTCAGTCCGTCAGTCATCTGGACCTGATTTCCGCGTTCGAGGATACATCAGCCGTCCTCCCCGGGACATCCCTTCAAATGCCGGATCCCGGTGGCCGCCTGGGCATGAAGGTTGATGTGTCGACCTACGCCTGGAATTTTCCGTTCACAGAATCATTCGTCATTCTGAACTTCGACATTGTCAATATTTCCAGCGCAGCCTGGGATAGTGTGTATGTCGGCATGTTCCACGACTTGGTGGTCCGCAACATCAATACGACAACGGATACGGGGGGTAACTTCTTCAACAAAGGGGGGCTCGGCTACATTGATAGCCTGACCACGTCCTATGCCTTCAACGCGGGAGGATTGGAAGAGACGCTCAATACGTACGGATCGATTGCCGTGCTGGGTGCTGAATGGCGGGATCCATCAACAGGCCGAACGCGCTTTTTCCATCCAGCGGTTGCAGAGGATTACATCGCAGACGGACTGACGCCGCCGACCGTCAATCCTCGTTGGTGGTTGTTTGGTGGCGGAACGGATGATTTCAGTCGGCCTGGAACGGACGAGGAGCGGTATCGGCGCATGGCGACGCCCTTTCCGAATCCTGCCCAGTTCACAACGGACGCCGAGTATCGGACCGAGCGGGATGCTTGGTACGAACGCCTGCGTTCAGACGGTACCCGCTCGGTTGGAAACTGGATCGGACTGACGCCGATTGGACCGTTCCCGAGCGTTGCTCCAGGCGATACGCTTCAGGTTACATTTGCCTTGGTCGCTGCCCAGAAGCCTGAAGAATTCCAAGGTCAGGCCGGTAAGCCCATCGACACGGCAGAGGCACAGGCTCTGCTTGCCAATAACATCGGTTGGGCGCGCAGGACCTATGCTGGAGAGGACAACAATTTCAACGGGCAATTGGACCCAGGCGAGGATGTGAATGGGAATGGCGTAATGGATCGCTACCTCATTCCTGAGCCGCCAGCTGCTCCCGGCGTACGGGTAGAGTTTGAGCGCGACACGGACGGGGAGTCCATCGTCGCGCTGTACTGGGACCGGACTTCCGAACGTTCACGAGACCCTGTCACCGGAGAACTCGATTTCGAGGGATATCGCGTTTACCGAAGCAACCCGGGTGACGATCGTTCCGGAAATATCCTGGATGCGGCCACACTTATCGCTCAGTACGACCGCGTGGGAAACCGGACCGGATTCAACAATGGTTTCAATGAAGTCGCGCTGGACGCGCCTCGCTTCTTCGACGCCGACACAACAGCCTATTGGTACCGATTCGAAGCGCCGGATCTGAAACGCGGTTGGCAGTACCTGTTTACCGTGACAGCCATTGACGAAGGCGATCCGGACGCAGGACTTGAGTCCTTTGAGTCGTCTCGGGTTTCCAATGCAGTACGTGTCTTTCCGGGAACGCCGACCGCCGAAGGAAAAGACCTTGAGGTTGGTGTCTATCCCAATCCTTATCGCGTAAATGCGGCCTGGGATGGAGGCACCTCCCGGACCCGAAAATTGAATTTTTACAATCTCCCGGATCGCGCTGAGATCCGGATTTACACGCTCGCGGGCGAGATCGTCAAAGATCTCGACCACGAGTCAGAAACCTACCGCGGCGATACGCGCTGGTACGACGACTTCAGTGCCGACAACCGGATCCAGTCAGGAGGTGAACACTCCTGGGACCTGCTGTCGGAGAACGGATTGAGCCTGGCCGGTGGACTATACCTGTTCACCGTCCGGGACAAGGATTCCGGTCGCGTTCAGCGAGGTAAATTCGTCATTATCAAGTAACTCCATCATCATCAACCCACCGAGGACATCATGCTTCGCAATTTTACCGCTTTGCTGGCGCTCGTTTTCGTGTTTGTCGGTTCGGCCGCTGCTCAGCAGGTCGTGACGGTCAAGCAGATCAACGAAATCCCGCAATCACAGATTGATCAACTTGTAGGCCTAGGGGACAATGTCACCTCAGGCGAATATCAGCGATGTGGCAGCCTGATATACAATTCCCTTTGCGGCGAGTCTGTAACGATCACTGTCGTCGTCATGTCTGACCCACTGAACTCCGGGCTGTCGAGTGTCAACTCAGAGGGCCGCCCGAGCCGAATCCATCTCTTCGTGCGTGATGTCGCTACGGATACTGAAGGTGCGGAGTACATGGGTATGCAGATCGTAGACGGTGGTAACCTCGGCTACGATGGCCTGGTTGTAGGCGACGTCGTCGAAATCACCGGGGACGTAGCTCCCTTCAACTCAACCATGCAAGTCTCTCCTACGGCAGCGCCTGTAGTGATTGGAGCACGGGACCCTTCCACGGATGCCATCTTCGATCCCCTCGTGATCACCACGGCTGACTTGAACGCAGATGCTGGTGCCGATGGCGCCATTCGCGTCAACTGGGCCAATTGGGGCAAATACCGCAGCAACCTGGTTCGCTTTGAAGGTGCATCGGCTGTTACGCGTACGCTTGGTAGCCGAGTCGACTGGAACTGGTCCTCGGATGCCGGCGCAACGTCCGTCTCCATGTACGATACCTCTCTTCGCTACCGGAACGACCGGACCGACTATCCGGTGAATTTCAACACGCGCTCCGACGACTATACGCCACCAACCCCGGGTGCCACGGTCAATGTACAGGGCTTCGCGACTTTCAACGGCGGCAGCTCTTCGGACCCATTCAGCCTGGGAGTGCCCAACGGAGCAGCCATTGCCGTGAACCCAATGGAGGATGCAGATGTAGCCGTAACAGCGTCTCCGCCGGCTGTCAATGACATCACGCTTACAGGAGGCGTTCCTTCTTCTCAGGCTCCGGTTGTCGTGACGGCTGAAATTGCAGCAGACCCTGCTCGCACCCTGACGGGCGCCAGCCTGGTTTTCACGACCACCTCCAATGCCAGTGAAACCACTGTCGCGGGCTCAGAAGGCTCAGACAACGTATGGTCGTTCGAAATTACGTCAGGTCTGACCGACGGCGATTTTGCCACGTACCGCATCGAGGCATCGGATGATACCGGCGCCACGACGGTATCAGACAACAGCTCCTTCCGGGTTCTGGATGGTGGCATCACCCAGATCTCCCATATTCAGCAGACCCCTGATGGACAGCCTGGCGATTCGCCGTTTGCAGGCCAAACGCTGGACATGAACATTACCGCAACCGTGACCATCAGCGCAGAAACAGGCATTCTGGCTCTGCAGGATGCCTCCACTGCGTGGTCAGGTATCTCGCTTGAAAGCGTTAGCGGTCGCAGCAGCGAACCTGCTGGTCTGACCGACCTGCGTCCCGGGGACGTCATCAATGTCACGATGGCTGAAATCGAGGAAGGATTCGGTCTGACCAAGCTGAATGAGGACAACATGGCGTTCACGGTCGTTTCGACGGGCGGAACGCCTTTGGATCCCGTTGTAGTTACGACCGACATCCTGCAAGACAGTGCCATCGCAGAGGCGCACGAAGGTATGCTTCTCCGTATTGAGAACCCGGTCATCACGGCTACCAATTCCGATGATCCAAGTGGTCCATTCGGAGAGTTCAGCATTTCCAGTGACGGAGATGAGGTAAACAACCTGCGTGTTGACGATCGGTCGAGCCTCATGTCCTACACCAACAGCGACCCGGGTACGATCTACAATATTGGAGAGCGTCTCGAATTCGTTGAAGGTGCGCTCTGGTATTCATTTGGCAACTACAAACTTGCACCGGAGTCATTTGACAAGATCGGTTCGGTTACCAACACAGATACCGAAAGCAATGAACTGCCAGGTGCGTTTGCGCTGCATCAGAACTACCCTAACCCGTTCAATCCAAGCACGGAGATCCGCTTCGACGTAGCCAACACGGCCAACGTCTCCCTGGCTGTCTATGACATGCTGGGTCGCCAGGTCACCACGCTGGTGAACGGTCAGATGGCCGCGGGAAGCCACTCGGTTTCCTTCGATGCCTCGCAGCTGACCAGCGGTGTGTACATCTACCGCCTCTCCAACGGCGTGGAATCGATCACCCGTTCGATGCTTCTGATGAAATAATCCTCATCGAGGCGTTTCCAGACTGCCGGACGACGGGCGGGCGCGGATCATCCGCGCCCGCCCGCTCCACCCGGCACCTCTGCTGACCGACTTGAATACCTTCCGCACCATATCAGGCTGGCTCTTCATGACGCTTCTGATCGCTTCGTGCGATTCGAGCATCACAGGGAATCCCAATGCCAACCAGCCGCCGGACACCCAGCTGAGTGTCCGGGACGAATCGCTCCTGGACAACCTGGGCGGTGACGAACGTCTGGTGAGCACGGTGCGCATTACCTGGAGCGGCGACGATCCGGACGGATTCGTCAAGGGATACGAGGTCCGCTTTTTTGATCAGCTCTTGGGAGAGAGCGACCAGGAATGGTCTTACACGACTACAACGGATTCGCTTTTCCTGCTCCCCATTCGTCAGGGAGAACGTATTTCCGACGTGGTATTCGAAGTGCGGGCGATCGACGAACAGGATCTGGCTGATCCGACTCCCGCCCGCACGGTTTATCCCATCCAGAATTCCCCTCCGACCATCCGGATCAGCCCGTTTGACCTGCCTCCGGATACCACGTTCAACGTGATGTCAATTGGCTGGATTGCCGAGGACCCGGACGGTGATACGAATCTGGCTCGCATCGATGTGAGCTTCAATGATTCCCTCAATTTTGTGGCCCTGCCGCCTGAAGTGAGCCTGGCCACCTTCGTTTTGCCTGAAACCCAACCCGGCGCCGTTGGCGAGATTGTAGACGCACAGGTTTTTGCCGGACGCGGATTCGAATCGACGGGCATCAGCGTGCCGGGCGTGCGCGTCGGCGAGATGAACACCCTGTACGTTCGTGCTGCGGACCAGACGGATACGACATCGGTTCGGGTGGACTACTCCTGGTTCATCAAGGGCAAGACCAGCAACATCCTCTATGTAAACGATTTCCGTCGGGCCACCCATCCGACTATCACACAATTCCATCTGGATCTGCTTGGCGAATATCTGCCGGCCGGCGCACCAGTTGATGTGTGGGACCTCACGACTCCGTTCACGACGGGAAGCTCCGGTAACTTCCCGCGCTCCGAACTGCTACCCTCGTCGTCTCAGCCCGGTCTGCAGCGATTCATGGAGGGATATGACTATATCTATTGGGTGGCGACAGCAACGACCGACCAGATTGTGGGCAATAACCTGCCCTTCGTAGCTCCGATCCTCGAGCCGTTCTTCGAGAAGGGGGGCAAGATGATGGTGCATTCGCCCATCCAGCTTCCCGTGGATCCGGAGGAGATCGCCACCAACGCCGCAACCCTGTTGCTGCCGCTCAACGCGCTTACCACGTTCCCGGACTCCTTGCGACAAACGCTTCGCCTGTTGTCCAACACACCGGTAATGCCTGAGTCATCACTGCCCGGTGCGTCCTCGCCACTGCCACCGCTCAAGATGAATGGCTTCGTGATCAACACGCTTCCGTATGTGGCCACCAGCTCGGCCACGATTCCGCTTTACGCCGGACAATTCCAGTACGTTACCCGCCAGGGTAACCGCCGTGGTATCTGGCAGGGGTCATCGACCATCGCTTCAATTAGCGACGACCGGCGCGTGGCATTGTTTTCGCTGCCCATGGTGAATGAAGCCAACGGAAGCCCACTCGTCGTTGGTGAAGACGGCGACTCGCAGGCAGCGCGACGAGCGGTGCATCTCATCCTCGAAAGCCTTGGATTCCCGCAATGACGTTCAGAAAGACACATATCGTCTTTCTGCTGTTGCTGTTTGCAACGGCACTCCCGGCCTTTGCGCAGGGGATTCTGTCGGGTCGGGTAACCGATGCGGAGACCAACGAAACGCTTCCGGGTGTCAACGTCATTGTCGTTGGGACCTCACGAGGAGCTGCCACCGATTTTGATGGTCGATTCGAGATTCCCGGATTGCGGGCTGGTGAGTATTCGGTCCGGGTTTCGTTCATCGGCTTCGAGACCAAGCTGTTCACCCAGATTGTGGTCCGGGATGGGGAAACGACGGAGCTGAATGTGGAGCTGGGCGTGGCGGTGCTATCCACTGAGGACGAAATCGTTGTCATTGGAGAAAAACCTCTCGTTGATGTGGAGAGCTCGGCCTCCTCGTCCACCATATCACGGGAGCAACTCGAGTTAGCGCCTTTGCGGGATGTCCAGCAGGCCGTCGCAACGCAGGTAGGGGTTGTCCGTGACCCGACAGGACTTTACATCCGAGGCGGCCGCGCTTCTGAGACGGGATTCTACGTCGACGGCGTGTCGGCCAAAGATCCGTTGGCCGGTACCGGGTTCGGACTGGACGTGGGGTCGAATGCCTTCTCCCAGATTGAAGTCACTACGGGAGGTATCGGCGCTGAATTCGGCGACGTGACTTCGGGCATCGTCGCCGTCCAGACCCAGGATGGGACGGACGATTTCCAGGGCTTCTTTTCTCACAAGCGGGACAATCTGGGCTTCAACGAGGACTCGGATGCCAATTACATGGAAGACGTCTGGGAGGCGAACTTGAGCGGGCCCATCATTCCGGGCAAACTTCGCTTCTTCATGTCAGGGCAGGTACAGCTCTCGGACGGTTTCACCCGTCAGACGGCCACGCCGGATCAGGTTCGTACCTCGCTGGTCGACGGCACCTTCTTCATGCCGCGGACAGGTAATCGGTGGAATGGCATCTCCAAACTTACATGGGAGCTCGGACCCGGTAAGAAGCTTCAGGGATCCTATCAGCGGTCACTGACGGTCAACCAGAACTCGCGCATGCTGCAGGTCACGGGAAACGACGCCGTCATAGCGCCAGGATTCCAGTACGCCTTTGTGCTGCAACCAGACAATGCCAGCACCTACGCGCATGACAACATTATTTCGTACCTGAAGTGGTCACATGTGTTGGGCGAGCAGTCCTTCTACGATGTGCAGTTCTCACGTCTGTTCACGCGTCTGCGCTCGGATGCGAATGGACGAAACTGGCGACCGGATAACGTGGACACGGAGCTGGATCCGTTTTCCATCGTGACCTATCCGGCCAACCTGTTCGTCGATTCCGAGGGCAACCCGCTGGATCCAAATGCACAATTTGTGCTACCCGGGCCCGGATTGATCAATAATGGGGGTATTGCGACACGCTTCCACGATCATTTCGCGGAGGAGTACACACTGCGGGCCACGTTCACACGCTTCTCGAAGGACCTGAAAAACCGCTTGAACGCGGGCTTCGAGGCGAAATTCAATGACTATCAGTGGATTGACGTCATTCGGCCGTGGGTAGGTGCACCTATCGGCGAAAGCGATGGAGCCAGCACCGGACGCTTGGGTGATTCCTCCGACATCTGGCGGGTGAAGCCAAGACGCGGTGCGCTTTTCGGAACGCACCAGATTCGGTATCGGGGTCTGATTGCCAATGCGGGAATCCGCCTGGAGTACTGGGCACCGGGCCGGTATGTGGATGATCTTATCGACGACGAACGCGCACCAATTCTCGAGACCGTGCGCGAAAGCTACAAGAACGAGTCCGTGTCGCTGTTCGGACTGCGAACGAAATTCCGCCTGCTCCCCAAACTGCGCGTGTCATTCCCGATCACGGAAAACCGCGTGATGTTCTTCAACTATGGTCACTCGACCAAACTGCCGCATCCGACGTTCGTGTACACGGGTCTGGATCCATTCTTCCAGGATCGGTCGTTCTTCTCGGATCTGGGCAACCCCAATCTCGACCCCGAGGTCGATATCTCGTACGAGCTTGGACTGCGCACGCAGTTCACGTCCAACGATGTCTTGAATGTGACGGCCTTCTGGCGAGACAAATTCGACTTCATCACGGTCGAGAGTGTCATCGTGCCGGATCCGACCGGGCGTGAAGTGTTGCGTGCCTTCCGCGTGAACGGTGACTTCGCTCGCGTTCGTGGGATCGAGGCGAGCTATCTCAAGCGCGTCGGCGACCGATTCAGTGGTCAAGTAGCTGCATCCTTCTCGCGAGCCACAGGGCTTTCAAGCACCAACAACGACGCCCTTTCGGAATTCCTGGCCAATGGCGACATCGATAACACATTCGAGACGCCGCTCGCATGGGATCGTCCCTTTGATCTGAAGACGTCGTTGACTTTCCAGCACGATCGGGATCAACCCTTCCTGGGCGTAAAAGGACTGAATCGTATTTCGGCGCTCTTGTCTTCAACGCTCCGAAGCGGACAGCGCTACACGCCCGTCGAATTCCAGGGAAATGAAGTCAACCCGTTCTCCGGCGAGCAGGACTGGCGCCCGATTTACTCCCAGGTAGCGGACCCGGCAGATCGATTCAGCGAGATTGGTTCGATGTGGTGGTGGTTCGACTTGTCGATGCGCAAGACGCTGACCTTGCAGGGGACCGACCTGCAGCTTTCGCTTGAGATCACCAACCTCTTCAACCAGCGCAACAGCATCATCATCAATCCGGTGACGGGCGAAGCCTACCCAGATGTCGATCCTACAGTAACCGATTTCATCGCGCTTCGTGGCAACGCCGAATACGATGTGCCAACGGGCACGCGTGATCCGCGTTACGAGGACCCCAATACGTCAGGCCTGCCTCCTTTCAACCCGGCCCGGTTCCTACCTCAGCGTCACATCATGTTTGGCCTGTCGTTCCGCTTCTGATGAAACGATTCTTCGTCATAGCGCTCCTGATCCTGTTCTCGGCTCCTGTCGCGAAGGGACAGTTACTGCCCACGTTGGGCGGTGAGCGGGCTGGTACGTCGGGATTCCAGTTCCTGAAAGTACCGGTCGATGCCCGTGGCGCGGCGTTGGGTGAAAGTGTCGTTGCCGATGCAAACGATGTAAGCGCGTTGGTCTGGAATCCGGCGCTCGCCGCCCGGCTTCCCGGTATGCAAGCCGGTTTCCATCACACGGCATATTTCGTGGATGTCACGCTGGATTTCGTGGGGGTTACGTACCGCTTGCCGAATGGCATTGCGCTCGGAGCCAGTCTGCAGACCATGAATTCCGGCGAAATGAAGGTCACCACGGAATTCGAGCCAAGAGGAACCGGAGAGACATTCCGTTTGATTGATGTGGCTGCCGGACTGACGCTTTCCCAGCAGCTGACGGATTTGTTTTCCTATGGCATCACCACCAAATACGTGCAGGAATCCGTCGCAGGATTGACGGCCAGTACCCTTGTTTTCGATCTGGGTATCCACTACATGGTAGGCTCCACCGGAGCACGTATGGCAGTGGCCGTCCGGAATTTCGGGTTCGATGGCAGCCCGGAGGGTGAACTTTCCCGACCTGTAATTGCGGACGATCCCATCCGCATCGAATCGGAATTCGAGGCGATGACGCCGCCAACCACCTTCCATCTTGGATTCGCCTACGACGTATTTGACGGTCCGGAGGGCAGCAGCCTGACACTCCTGGCTCAATTGAACAATCCAAACGACAACGCGGAGTACTGGACGCTTGGGTCGGAATACGGCTTCAACGACATGTTCTTCCTGCGCGCCGGGTATCGTTTCGGCGTAGAAGAAATCGATGCCCCGAGTCTAGGCGCAGGTGTTCACCTGCCTGTGGCCGGCCGAGCTCTCAACATCGATTACGGATTCAACCGCATGGCCCGCTTGGGCAATGTGCACCGCTTTGGACTGACCATCTCCTTATGATCCGACGTGCTACATATGGCCTCTGGATAGTTTTGCTTCTGGTTTTGGCAGGCTGTGACTCTTTGATGGGTTCCAAGCAGGATGCAGTCACGGACGAGATCTTTGAGGCCGGCAGAAACGACCCTGAGCTGCTGAACGAAGTCGAATACGTTCCCCTGTTTCCGTTCTATGAATCGGGCGCCGACGGCCTGCCTCTGGAGGAGCCACAGGATGTGTACGCGGGATTTGACGAATTCCTTTACGTGGTGGATCGTCGTGGATTACACGTTTTTGATCTCTCTGGCCGGGCAGCCAACTTCCTTCCCATTCAGGGAGGAGGGACGTCCGTGGTCCAGGATCGACTGTTCCGGGTATATGTGACTGCGAGGCGGGATACGCTTCTCAATGGTCGAAACTGGAGTCTTCCAGTTGTAATGCGCTACGACAATGTCACGACGGGCGCGCCGACGGTGGGTGACATCATCTGGCATCCGTTCGACGATGACTCGCGCAAATTCAACGCGCCTGATCCCATCGAGACCGATGAGCAGGTCTCGTTTACCGGTGTGGGCATCATCCACGACAACCACATTTATGTGTCCCGCCGTGGACCGGTAAACCCTCGTGGGACGTTCATCCTGCCACACAACACCATCATGGAGTTCGACGAAAACGGCGTCAATCTCCAGTCGATCATCACGTTGCATCCGACCCGGGAAAGCCTGCGTAGCTCTCTTTTTCCAACTGATGTGGCCACGTATGTTCACCCGCCACAGCGCTCCTTCTTCCCGCAGGAACGACACTTTTTGCTGCTCCAGTCCACACGTCTGGATGATGTCGTGAGCGGCGGATTGGCTCCTCCTGATGCCTTGCGCTATTCGGTCATTTCGGTCAGGGTGGTTCCAACATCTGATGGTCTCGAGTACCAGCCCGATACAGACAAGCTCCGTATTGCTTCTAATCCTGAACGCGGAGACGCCTTCCTGTATGACGAATTCCGGTTCTCCAATCCAACGGACATCACGGTCGCAGCAGACGGATCCAACTTCATTTTCGTGACCGATGGCGGTACGGACTCCCTGTACGTGTTCACGGGGCAAGGCGTGGAAGGCGTAACACCACCTCCAGGTTCGACATCCACCAAGCCAGTCATAGTATCATTTGGCGGTACAGGTGATGGCGCATTGCAATTCAGGACGCCCCAGGGTGTTTCTACCTATCGCCGCATCGTTTACGTGGCAGACAGCGGTAATAATCGCATCGGTCGGTACCGACTGAACACCGACTTCGAATAGGCGTCTCACAGCGACGTTTTTTGTCAATCCGGACCCCAGAACTCCATGACGATCTTGCTGCGCCGCCTGTGCGCATTGGCCATTATAATCGCGCCCCTGACATCACACGGTCAGATTCAGGATGTGGGATCGGATGCCACTTTGGATGTGGCTACGTGGAATATTGAATGGTTTGGAAGCTCCTCCAATGGACCGTCCAACGATGATCTTCAAGTCCAGAATGTGGTTGACATCATGCTAGGATCCGGGATCGATATTTGGGCCGTACAGGAGATCGCCAATCAAACACGCGTGGATGATGTTATTGGAGGGCTCCCGGATAGTTGGGAGAGCATGCTGGCCACGGACTCTGGGCAACAGCGCATCGGATTCCTTTGGGATTCTCAGGTTTTGCAGCTGCGTAATTCGACCCACTTCCTGCAGTCCTTCAATTATGAATTTGCCGGCCGGCCGCCACTCAAGGCTGAATTCAATGTGACGCTGCCGGATACGTCCTTCATTGCCACGTTTATTGTCGTCCACATGAAGGCATTCAGCGATCGCACGTCCTGGGAACGGCGCACTGAAGCGGCTCGGCGCATCAAGAATCACATCGATTTTACCAGCCTGGCCACGCAGCCGGTCTTTTTCCTTGGGGACTACAACGACGAGCTGGCGGCCTCGACCTACAACGGAGAGCGGTCTCCCTATGCACCTTTCCTTGAAGATCCAGATGACTACGCCGTATTGAGCTGGCCTCTGGAGCAAGCGGGCGGATTTTCCTTCCAGAGCGGCTCCTTCTTGGATCACATAACGGTAAGTAATGAGGCTGCAGACATGTGGGTGGAAGGGTCCACGCGCGTTCTTTCAAATCTGGTGACAGTCAACTCGTTCTATGCGCGTACGTCTGATCATCTGCCAGTGGTGGCCTCGTTCGGACCGAGCACGGTAACCAACACGGAGCGTGAATCATTACCCGC
>Ga0255760_10003884_pt1 | contig 13269 bp, 10 predicted proteins | sample 071ome_25_FD_179960 | JGI IMG/M metagenome (GOLD analysis project Ga0255760, IMG submission 179960) | Coastal salt marsh microbial communities from the Groves Creek Marsh, Skidaway Island, Georgia - 071410BT metaG (version 2) | ecosystem: Environmental > Aquatic > Marine > Intertidal zone >... | reverse complement strand
GAACCCTCTCATAGGTATCGCCTTCGCATGGCTCGGCTGGGGGCTCCTGACCCAAAACAAAAAGTGAGCTCCGCGCTTGAAGCCGGGCGGCGTCCTCCGAAGCCAACGAGTCACGAGTGGCCAACACTTTGACTAGGCGACACGATGGCGCAGTCTTGCATGAGCACCCTCAAATGGCTCGCCTCTCGCCCCTTCCATTTTTTTCGGCCCCGGCGATACCCAGCGCCTAAAGTCAAACCGGGGCGCGCCCTATGATCTGGTCGTGCATTTACCTTGAATACGCGCACACTACTTTATGCTATCGGCCGCGCAAGCAGAGCCACAGCATGCGCAACGTTCTGTGCTAGTCTCGTCCAGCCTCCAATCGAACTCAGAGCAGGACGAACCACAATGAATCAACATGCGGCGATTGATATCCCTAAACTCAAAGCGCGCTATCGCGAGGAGCGAGACAAGCGCCTTCGCACTGACGGCAACAATCAATACATCCGCATTGAGGGGCACCTGTCTCACTATTTAGAGGACCCGTATACCCCGGTCACCCCCAGAGATCCTAAGACAGACCACGTGACCTTTACCTTTATTGGAGGCGGCTTTGCAGGGCTGGTCACTGGCGCCCGACTCAAGGAGCAGGGCATCACTGACGTGCGCATCGTCGAAAAAGGAGGCGACTTTGGCGGGACCTGGTATTGGAATCGTTATCCGGGTGCGCAATGCGATACCGCGTCCTTTGTGTACATGCCGCTTCTTGAAGAAACCGGCCATATGCCCACCGAAAAGTATGCACACGCGCCAGAAATTCGAGCGCACTGCAGCAATATTGGTCGGCAATTTGGGCTATATGAGAACGCACTCTTTCACACCCAGGTCTCAAAACTTTCCTGGCTCGAGGGCAACGGGTGCTGGCAAATAGAGACGCGACAGGGTGACTGCTTCACCTCGCAATTTATCGGCATGGGCACTGGGCCTCTGCACGTGCCGAAGTTACCAGGCATCCCCGGCATTGAATCGTTCAAAGGGCATTCCTTTCACACTAGTCGATGGGATTACGGTTACACCGGTGGCTCGCCTGAAGGTGCACCCATGACACAACTTAGCGATAAACGCGTGGGCATTATTGGTACTGGTGCAACGTCTGTTCAATGCGTGCCGCACTTAGCCCGCGCCGCCAAGCAACTCTTCGTCTTTCAGCGCACACCCTCGTCGGTCGACGTTCGCGATAACACACCCACGGATCCTGAGTGGTTTGAGACCATCGCGACGCCGGGCTGGCAGCAACGTTGGCTTGAAAACTTTACCGAAAATCAGGCTGGCGGAACTGCCAAGGAAGATCTCGTGCAGGATGGCTGGACGGATCTCTCAAGGCGAATTCGCGCGCGAATCGCCGCACTGCCTCCTGGCGAACGGACCCCTCAAGCCATGTGGTCCGCTTGGGAGGATGCGGATTTCGAGAAGATGGAAGAGATCAGACAGCGCGCGGAAGAGATCGTACAAGACAAAGCCACAGCGGAAAACCTCAAGGCCTGGTATCGCCAATTATGCAAGCGACCCTGCTTTCACGACGAATACTTACAGGCATTCAATCAACCCAGTACGACGCTGGTTGATACCGATGGCAAAGGCGTGGAGAAGGTTGTTGAAGACGGCGTCATCGTCAACGGCGAGCACTTCCCGCTGGACTGCCTGATTTATGCTTCCGGTTTTGAAGTCGGCACCCCGCACACCGAGCGTACCGGTTTTGACCTTGAGGGCGTGGGCGGCGTGAAACTATCCGACCATTGGAAAGATGGCATGCGCACGCTCCATGGCACTCACGTTCACGGCTTCCCCAATGCCTTCATTGTTCAACCCACGCAGGGCGCAAATTTAATTTCCAATGTGCCGCACAACCTCACCGAATCGGGACGGACCATTGCAATGGTCGTGAAGCATGCGCTCGACCACGGGCATCAAACGGTGGGCGTTAGCCAAGAGGCGGAACAGGCTTGGATCGATTTATTACTCACAGGTCCTGGCCGCATGATTGGTTCCCAGGAATGCACACCAGGCTATTACAACAATGAGGGCCAAGAGCCAGGCCCCGCCGCGCGATTCTCTGTGGGTTACCCACAAGGCGCCAGCGCTTACTTTAAGTACCTTAAAGATTGGCGAGAATCAGGCGAATTTGAAGGACTGAGCTTTGACTGAGCCAACCGACACAACTCAGTCAATTGAGTCTTAGGACCCAAGCCCCGCCGTCAATGGGTTAGATCTTTCGGCATTAGCGCCAACTCAGCACGGATGTCAGTTGCCGAGGCGCCGACCATTAAGGTTGCCGGCTGCGTGATGGGTTGCCACGCTGCTCGCGCCTCATCCCATGCATGAAACATGGAGCCTTCAAGTGGGACGCGCACAGTGACCGACGCCCCAGGTTCAATCAATACCTTCCGAAACCCGACCAGAACTTGAGCAGGTTTCGGCCAAGGCTCATCGCCAAAGCGGGCATAAATCTGAATCGTTTCTTGGGCTGGGACTACGCCACAATGCCGGACTTCCAATTCGACGCTGAGGCCGGCCTCGGTCTTAACGAGTGAGGGCGCACCGTAATCAAACGCTGCATAGGTCAACCCATGACCAAATGCAAACAACGGCTCAACGCCATGTTGGATATACGCTCGATGCCCAACATTAATGCCCTCACCGTAACGCATGACGCCATTTTCGCCTGGATAATCAGCCATCGCTGGGGCATCACTCAGTGCCTTAGGGAACGTCTGCGGCAGCCGACCTGAAGGACTCACATGTCCAAATAGGATGTCGGCAAGCGCACGACCCATACTTTGGCCGGGAAACCAAATTTGCAGCACTGCGCGAGCCTCGGCCAACCAGGGCATTGCCGTTGGCGAGCCACTATTCAGCAAGACCACCGTGTTTGGGTTGATCTCGCAGACGCGCTGAATGAGCTCATCCTGACGACCAGGGAGTTCCATTACCTCACGATCGTGGCCTTCCGTTTCCCAATCATCATTGGTTCCGGCGAAGATCAATACGGCATCCGCCTCGCTCGCAACCGATACGGCCTCCTCCACTGGATCCATCTGTTCAGGCGGCAAAATGCCGTATCGGAATGCGCGGAAATTCTTCTCGGGATCCGGATCAGCCTCGTACTCAATACGAATTGCAACCGCAACACCTACTCGACATGCGATCGACGCGTGTCGCTCAGTGCTGCCCTGCATAAAGAATGCTTCTCCAGGCTCGCGACTGGTCGCGTTGTCGATCAGAAGCTCACCATCAATCCACATCTTTGCGAAACCTGTAGACAGCAAGCCGAAAAAATGGTCACCGTCGAGGTTCGGTAAGAATTGACCTTCGAGCGTCACTCGATGCGTTCTTGACTCAATAAAGCTCGCGGCGATCACGTTCTGAGCCATCACACGATCGAGCACAACCTCACCCTTTTCATCATAAAAAGTTGCACGCAGTCCTTGTTTGATGTGCTGACCGTCAGCGCCCTCCGACACCAGGGGTCTCAGTAGCGATCGCTCCGGCCCTGGCAAATATTTGTGTGTCTTACAGCCAATCGCGGTCGTCCACTCAATATGCGGCGCTGCGGCGGCCAGGGCAGCCATCGGCTCAGACAGCGACTCGGGCTTGAGTGACGAGGAGCCGCCGCCCATGATTCGATACTCTCTGAGATTGGGTCCAATCAACGCAACACGCTGCAGCGACGACTGGGCAAGAGGCAGCACATCCTCATTTTTTAGAAGGACCATCCCTTCTACTGCTGCCTCGTAGGCCGCTTGAACACTTTGTTGACTGCAAGAGACTTGTTCAGGTTTCTCTTCTGGCGCTTCAAAACGCCCACTCCAATCGAGAACGGTCAATAAACGACGGACTTTGTCATCAATCACATCCTCTGCCACCACGCCCTTCTGGACTGCCTCGAGCAGGGCATCGCCCCACACCGTGGTTGGGCCTGGCATTTCAAGATCCAATCCGCCCAGTGCGTTGGGCACCGTTTCTTTTGCGGCCCACCAGTCAGACATCACAAGGCCCTCAAAGCCCCATTCGGTCTTGAGAATGTCTACCAACAGATTTTTGTGCGAGCAGGCATAGATGCCGTTGATTCGGTTATAGGCCGCCATGATCGTCCATGGCTTTTCACGGAGAGCAATCTCAAACGGCTTTAGATAGACTTCTCTCAACGTTTGGGCGTCAACAGTCGATGACACGGTCTGACGTTCGAATTCGGTGTCGTTGCAAACGAAATGCTTAAGACACGCACCTACACCCTCAGACTGAACCCCTTTGGTAAACGCCCGCGCAAGCTCGCCAGAAAGCAGCGGGTCTTCCGAATAGCATTCAAAGTTACGCCCGCCAATGGGCGTGCGTTGCAAATTAATGGTGGGCCCGAGCACCACTTGAACATCTTTGTCTTTGGCGTCTTGAGCGATCGCCGCGCCAACACGCTCAATTAAGTCCGGGTTCCAGCTCGCACCCAATGCAATACCCACGGGATATGACACCGATGCCTGGCCGCCGTCCCCACGCACGCCGTTCGGTCCGTCACTCACTTTGAGTACAGGGATCCCCTTTTCAGGAATGGCGTGGGTACGCCAAAGGCTCGCGCCCGAGACCAGCCGAATTTTCTCTTCGAGCGTCAGCTGCTCAAGCGTTGATTCGAGATTCAAGGTCTCCTCCGACATCTAGCGGGATTTGATAAGCAACTAGGCCTATGGATGGCCTACCTAGTCGAGCGTCCAACCACCCACAATTTTGAAGCTGGTTTTTTCCAGATTATCTTCAAGTTCCCACATTCTGTGGATTCTGGTTTCCGTCAGTGTAAAACCAGCCGGCATTAAGATCGTGTTGTTCTTTGTCTTAATATCCTCGGCTAGCTGCATGTCAGGGCGAAGCTGAAAGAGCGATATCACGGTGTAGCGATCACCTCGTTCCCGAGGAATGTGCTGCGCGTCGTGCCCCCCTCGTTGAACGCCCTTCTGAGCCTCAAGCGTCAGATTCTCATAGTCTGTCCTGACATCCGCGTAGGGAAACCCGGCTGTTTCCTTGGCATTTTCGGACATGGCAATCAAAAGACGTTTGATCAACGTTGGCGCATTAAAGGGCTTTTGGATGAATCCGTTGACGTCGAGCGCCATGGCAGTCGCCAAGACGTACTCCTCTTCCATCGAGGTCACAACAATGCTGCTCATCGATCTGGGCGCCGGGGACTGGCCGCATCGCACCATCTTGAGCAGTTCGAGTCCGTTCACCTTGGGCATTTGCACATCTGTGATCATCAAGTGAAACGCTTGTTCATCCATCACTGACAAAGCGATTTCACCGTCTTCAGCCGCAGTGATCTTTTCAAACCCAATCATCCGCAGCAGCTTGTCCAAGACGCCGCGGATGAAACGATCGTCATCAACAATGAGGATGCTCTTTTGCTCAAACGTGTCTAAAAAGCTGAAATCAATGCTCATGAAGTAGGGCGGCTTTTACAAAAGCGCTAGTGTACTACGATCCTTTAATTGATGAGTGCCCACTCCCGCTTTTTACGCGGGCCTGAGCCTCTCTTGGAGAAAGCCAATCATATCCTCTAGCGCCTCAAACGTTGGCTGGCCTCGTCGATCAATCAAATGGTGAGTGACCACGCTATGGGGCGGCATCCCGGCGTCTGGGTTCGCTGCCGAATCAGGTAATACTCGCGACTCAAACGCTTCACCCAACGCGGCCTCATAGGCCTCGAATCGCTGCGCGGTGCAAAAGCGATCCCCCTCGAATCGATAGGCACGCACGGTCAGTGATTCATCAACCAATCGTGCCTTCACTTGTTTCAGTGCTTCAGGTTCGATGTGGAGTCCTGCGGGGTTAGTCAGGGGCAGGCTAGGTTGCGAGAGGATGGGCGCTACCACCGCAGGTTCCAGCATTAGGTTTAAAGCAAAGTTGCCGGTGAAACACATGCCCACGGCGCCCACACCTGGACCACCGCATGCCCCATGGACCTCTCGCGCCAAATCACGCAACCAATCAGTCACCGGGCTTGAGCGATGAGCGGCAAGTGCCCTGAATTCGCGCCGAATGCACGTTCTGATCATGGTCTTGATTAAATAGCCTTGCGTGGCTGGCCGTCCATCGTCACCAAAAAGGCTGGGCAACCACACCTGAAAGCCGGCTTCCTGGACGCGTTCAGCAAAGCGAATGACCAACGGATGAATGCCGGGCATTTCCGCCATGATGATCACGCCAGGGCCAGAACCCTTCACGTAGACGTGTTTTGACTGCCCTCGAAACGAGAATGTTCTGCAGTCAAAGGCCTCAAGGTCATAAGAATCACGATCATCCGTCATAACTGAGTTCCCTCTTTAACCTCTAGCGTCCCTCGCAAACCGATCCTTCACTCACGCCAATGCTCGGCGACGAAGGGACAAGGTTTTTGGAAACAGGCTAAATGCCCTCGCAAGCTCGGCCGAATTCGCTTTTCTGGAATGAACCAATTCTTCAGGTGTTGCTCTGCCGTCACGGGTTCACCGTGAGTCCACTGACCCAGGAGCGCATCCGCGGGGTTTGGTTCCCCTGGGAATGCAATCACTCGCGCCCCCTTGGGAATCGACGCAGGCTTAAAATAACGCGAGATATAACCCGGCAAACAATGAACACGGTAGTGGCGAACCCATTCGTTGGGCCAGAATTTCACGCCCCCGCGCACGTTTTGCGTGACATAGTGCTGCTCGAACCGGTACTGCTCGGCAATACCCTGAGAATCGCGCTGAAAATTCTCGAGTAAGTAGGCATGAGCACCGACCTTAAAGCGAAACAGCGTTGTTTGACCAAGGCGAGACAGCGGCTTTAGCCAATTGCGCGCCAGAATCACGTCATCATCCTCGCCCCACTCAAAGAGCGGATCGATCGCGTCGACAATCACAGAGTCGAGATCAACAAATAAAGCCCGGCCTTCAATACCCACGAGATCCTCACGCCAGATTGCGGTTTTCCGCCACATGCCAGGCACATTGACTGGCACAGGGCATCCAAGTTCTGGCAGAGGGTAACACTCAACTTCGGATCGAATGCCTGCGGTGTCATCCGTAAAGCAATGCAGCGAGAAGGGCAGCGACAAGTTCCTTGAGACCATCGCATACAAGCGATTCACATAGTCAGGCCCGTATTTGGTGCCCCATTTAAAGCAGAGGACATGCATCCGCATGGTGGAGGTGCTCTTCTTAAACGCCTTTGAGTGTAGCACCATCAGACGGAACCACTCGATCACCCACGCTTAGCCGCTAGCGGTTAGCGGTTAGCGGTTAGCGGCGCTGCGTTTGGCAATGATCCGCACTTTTCCTGACGACCGAGGTTGAGCGTCCAATTTCGAGCTTGCGCCGCACCTTCCCTGAACCCAGGCTCACAGGCTCACAGGCTCACAGGCAGTCATCTTGGTGTTGGCAGCCCTGCGAAAGGAAGCGCACTTTTTGGATCACGGCATCGGGCGATGGTTTCGAATCCAACGAATTCGCCAACCGGTCGCTGGCACGAAGAGAAACTAAGGCTGCGCTCTCGTTTTAAGTTCTCGTGCAACGCGCCAGATACGATCCTGCCCCCAACAGGCAAAAGGTGCATGCCCCCCACCCGACACTCGAAAGCTCGGCACACCCCACAAATCATGGTTCTGCATGATAGCTAGATTGCCTTCGACCTCACGGCGCCAGTCAGCCTCTGGAGACGGCGCTAAATCTCGAGATGCGCCGGCTCGATGCAACACGGCGCTGAGCCCTTTTTGACGGGTGATATCGAGACCCTCCACCCAGGCAGCACTTAGATATTGCGTCACAAAGGGCATGAGCAGACCTTCTGCACGAAGGTGAGGCAGATAGGCGTAAGCCTCGCGCACGGGTTCGCCAAATGGATCGACAATGCGCCCTAAAGGAGACCCAAAAAATCGACCTTCACGGGCGGCATCACTCAATATCAACTGACCTTTCTGCCTGGGCGCGGGAACACCCCGCATCATCATAGGCATCACCACTCGAACTTCCGTTTTTACTTTCGTTGATTCGATCAGTCGCAACACACGCTCATGACCCACAGCCGTATAAGGACTACGCAAAGACGGGAAGTACTCTAGACACACATCCGACTGCGAAAGGTCGGGTAGAACGCCCGCGCTAGGCTCCGGATAGGCCAACGACTCGCCGGTTCGCGCCAAGTGTTCTTCTTGAAGCCTCGATTCGAGCACACGCAGCCGATCAACCCCCCAATACCACTGCCCTTCAAAGTAGAACAGCGCGGATGCGTAGTGACCCAGCTTATTCCTCAGCCTATTGCCGTCACGGACGATGCTGCTGCGCTCAAAGTCCGAACACAACTGCATCACAAGTTCGTGATCGGTTGGGTCGGTAGGTTGATCAGGAAGGCCAAGGGTTGCGACCTTTTCACCCACTTCAAGCGCGGCCTCGACAAAGCTCTCAAGCGAGGTGGCAGCGACTATTTGGCGCAAGCGAGCTTCGAGCGTTCCCTCGCTTGTCGCCTGCGGAAACGCTAATCCATAGTGGCTTGCGACGTCCTCGGCGTCTCTTAGCGCCCAAGCATCCAGCCGGGTCGTATCGCCCACATAATCGCCAGCGGCTCGGCTGACGAAGTGCCAACGAAGGTTGATGTCATAGAGATCGATGAGCGTTTTGAGGCACTGAATGGTTAGAAGACTGAAGGGATCCGTGATGCTATGAAAGTAATGGATGACTGGCGCCTGATCCTTCAGACGCTTTGATCGACCTCGTTCCTTTAATCGAAGTTCCGCAGCTTCGCTGCTCATAGTGCGCATGAATTGCGAGCGAATTCGGGTCATAAGCTTCATACTGTTCGCCTACGCTCTACTATTTCCATGGCTTCACCCTTTTAGGAACCCATCATCAACGTTGAGAGAAAAGGGCCTCACAACCCGTGCCGTTGATGAGCCCAAGGAATCGATCTTTATTCGATGATTCCAAAGCATCATATTCAGCGCGGAGCGCCTGTAAGCACTTCGCTTGATAAACAAACACCGGTTGCTCCCAACGAGAGCCCATCACTTCCGTTTCAAAGGTCTCCTGCCCTGCCGCGATGGCAGCCGCATTGGCGAGCATCACTGCAGGATAGACCCGACCTATCTCATCCAATAATGGTCGCAGAGCCGCGGGCGCTGAATCCCAGACGGGCCATGCCGAGTCGGTCTCACACCCCGATAAATCATCCACCACATCGACCCACGCATAGACTCTAGGCGCTTCCTTGAGGCAGAGCGACTGAGGCGTTGGGTCAAATCCCGCAAGCTGCGTCAGTTGCGCATAAAGCGCAAAATCTGCAGCCGACGGCCGGTCACCGAAGACAAAGGTTTGTGCCTCGATCACCTCGTTCATCGCCGAAAGAAACCGGAGATAACTCGCCTCTATAGCAGCCCAAGTGACCTCATTCGAGCCCACCACATAGAGCCGTGAAATTTGCCGCTGACGAACAAAGTCGCTCGTACTGGCGAGCTGTGCATCACTTTGGTTTAAATCGCGCCAAAGCGGCAAGATGAGTCCCGCTTTCTCAATGTCCGCCCCATAGTGCCAACGATAATGAAACATCGCTTTGGTCAACCATTCGTCCGCGTAATCCTCAATGAGATTGTGGAGCAATTGCATTGCCGGGTCTGTTGGCAAGGTCTCGCGACCCTTAAACATCGTTTCAAATTGTCGAATGAGCGGAGTGGAATCCACCACAGCCTCGAGCTCGCCCGCTTCACCGGGCAAATAAAAGGTCGGCAACAGTGAGACTTTGGGTTTAGGCAACGGGCGGCCCTGCCAAGACGGCTGTTCGCCAATGATCAGTCGGTAAGGAATGTGGCGATAACGCATATAAGCCAACATTTTTCGGGTATAAGGCGAGCCAGGCGCGCCCTTCAAAACTAATGGGTCGGTCATGCGAACGGGTCTCTCAGTCAATGATGGATTTAGTTTTTTACTGCTCAATCCTCAGCGAGGGTGGGCTTATTCTTTCCTCAGTGAGGGTGGGCTTATTCTTTCCTCAGTGAGGGTGGGCTTATTCTTTCCTCAGTGAAGTTGGGCTTATTCCCTGTTTACCCAGCGAGGCTGGTAAATCCGTGGTTCCCAGACATCGGGTCAAAGGACGCCATACCGCAACGCCCACTCTGCGTTAGCCCCACGCTGACTAACTGCTTCGCCTCGATCGGGGATGACACACAGCGGGCATCGGACGGCTCACCGTTCCCTGACTGCACTCGCGGCACATCCGGCTCTAATCTTTGAGCCCTACAGACGATAAAACAGCCAAGCAACGCACCCTCGCTTGACGAAAATTCTGTCATAGAATTTAATGGATTTCATTATTTTATCGGCATCCCTCCGTGAAACTTCAAAACAAACTCTTGATCGCGATTCTCGTGATCGGCGCCGTAGGATCCAGCCTATGGCAATTTAAGCTCGACCTTTTGATGGCAGCGGTGCCGAAACTCCTGGCATGGCGCCAACCTATTGGCCCCAACATAGACGTGCCCTGGCAAAAAGGCCCAGAGGTGGCGAGCAAACCGCTGTCGGAGCGGCCTCCTAACATCATTCTGATTCTGGCCGACGATCTTGGATTCAATGACGTGTCTCTATACAACGGCGGCGCAGCAGACGGCAGCCTTAAAACGCCTTCCATTGACGCATTGGGGCAAGATGGCGTTCGCTTTAATCATGGGTATGCTGCCAACGCTGTCTGTGCACCCTCTCGTGCCAGCATTCTGACCGGTCGCTACTCGACTCGGTTTGGCTTCGAATACACACCCGTCCCCTCAGCAGGCCCACGCATCTTGCGATGGTCGAGTGAAGACAGCCCATCGCCGCTGCCTTCTTTCTTCTTCGACCGGGAAGGCCCTGCCCGAGAAATGGCAGAGATGGGGATGCCACTCTCTGAAATCACCATTGCCGAACTGCTGAAGACGCGGGGATATCACACCGCACACATTGGCAAATGGCACTTGGGCGGCAGCCCGGAATTCCCAGAGATGCTTCCGACCAACCAAGGGTTTGATGAGTCGCTTCACATGAGCGGAATGCTCTATCTGCCTGAAGACTCTCCTCAGGTTGTGAACGCCAAAATACCGGATCAACCCATTGAGCGTATGGTCTGGGCAACAGCGCAATATTCCTCATTTTTCAATGATGGGCCACGCTTTGAGCCTAGAGGGTATCTCACGGACTATTACACAGACGAAGCCCTAAAAGTCATTGAAAACCACCAGAACGAGCCCTTCTTTCTCTATCTCGCTCATTGGGGGATTCACAACCCATTACAGGCCACACGCGAGGATTACGACGCGCTGAACCACATTCAGGACCACACGCTTCGCGTCTATGCCGCCATGATTCGGTCTGTGGATCGATCCGTTCGGCGGATCACCCAGAAGCTAGAGGCGCTCGGTCTGGAAGACAATACGCTCGTAATTTTCACTAGTGATAATGGTGGCGCCGCTTACATTGGGTTGCCGGATATCAACGCCCCCTTTCGCGGCTGGAAGCTCACCCATTTCGAGGGTGGCGTGCATGTCCCCTTTCTGGCCAAGTGGCCAGATCGGATCGATCCCGGTAGCGCCTATGACGGGCCGGTGCACCACAATGATATTTTCGCCACCATTGCGGCGGCTGCAGGTGCTTCGATCCCAAGCGACCGTGTGATTGATGGTGTGGATCTTTTACCTCATCTCCGCGGCGAGACGGACGAGCCCCCACATCAGACCTTGTTTTGGCGCCAAGGCCATCAGCAGACGGTTCTGGCTTGGCCCTGGAAATTAATCCGCGAGGGCCGGCAAAGCAAAACTTGGCTCTTTAATCTCCTCGTTGACCCTACCGAGCAAACTAATCTTGCTGAAACAGAAGCGGACGTCGTCAAGACACTCAATCAACAGCTTGACGAGCACAATGCACAACAAGCCATTCCCATGTGGGGCAACTTTGTTGACTCACCTGTACTGATCGATAAACACGGCGAACAGCCTTATGAACCCGGTGACGAGTACATTTATTGGCCTAATTAACTCGCGTTGATGACCGCACGCCTGCAGGCCGCGAAAGGAGCGTTGATGTTGCAATCGTTATTCACCAAGAAAAACGCAGCGCTGTTGCTCGCTTACGGCTTCTTTATCCTGTGGTATAGCCATTTCGGAGGCCCTCTTAGCCCAGAGGCTCAAACCCACTATCTCAACCGTTTAGTGGCGCTTGGCTACAACGCCGAGCAACTCGAACGCTTGCAAGACTTTATGGCGCATGATGATGGCAATGATTTCATCATGGTTAATCTCATCAACCTGAATCCTTCTCCTCAAACGCTGCCCGCGACCGGGGAAGGTGCGCCACCTGAAGCACTCATCGATCACTACATGGCACACATGACCTGGGCTCAACTGGCAAGGGCGAGCCACCCGGTGTTTTTTGGCAGCGTGACAGGCCCCAGCATCGACTTGCTCGGTATCGAGAACGCAGAGGTATGGAGCCTTTCGGCCCTCTTTCGGTATCGAAGCCGTCAGGACGTGATGGAGATCATCTCAGATCCCCGCTTTCGGGAACGACATGAGTACAAACTGGCCGCCATGCTTCAAACCATCGCAGTTCCCGTGACGCCCCGCCTTCAGCTGAGCGATCCGAGGTTTCTTTTGGCAATCGTGTTTCTCATTTTTATCGATCGAGGGGGCCCTCGGCGAAGCGCTTGAAGATTTCGGCCCGTCTGCAGCATGCTAGGCACTAAAGAGACCAAAGGGCATCACATGCGGGCCTTATTTTTCACATTCTTTCTTTGCCTGCCAGCCGGCTTGATTGCTGACAGTCTGCGCAGCAACTTACTACTCATCATTGTTGACGACCTGGGCTACGGCGATCTCGCAAGTTATGGGCATCCCGTCATTCAGTCTCCACACCTTGATCAGCTTGCTGCTGAGGGCATTCGATTTACCCAGTACTACGCCGCTTCCGCACTGTGCTCGCCATCTCGGGCAGCGATTCTCACCGGCCGTCATCCCTACCGAACCGGAATCCAAAGCTGGATTCCCGCCAATACGGGGATTTATTTGCGGGACGAAGAAATCACACTCGCTGAACTTTTGAAAGCAAAAGGTTACGCCACCGCACTCATCGGTAAATGGCACTTAAACAGCGAGCTCGACAGCCCAAAGGAGCCTCAACCCAACGATCAAGGGTTCGACTACTTTTACGGACACAATGCATTCCAAACACCCACAAACAAAAACCCCGATAACCTATTTCGAAACCGGAATCA
>Ga0255760_10003869_pt1 | contig 13303 bp, 13 predicted proteins | sample 071ome_25_FD_179960 | JGI IMG/M metagenome (GOLD analysis project Ga0255760, IMG submission 179960) | Coastal salt marsh microbial communities from the Groves Creek Marsh, Skidaway Island, Georgia - 071410BT metaG (version 2) | ecosystem: Environmental > Aquatic > Marine > Intertidal zone >... | reverse complement strand
CCGGTCAAATGCAGCAAGCGGTCCGACAAGGTCGTCTTGCCGTGGTCGATATGAGCAATAATGCTAAAGTTCCTGATAAATTTGGTTTCCATGCCAATACTACGTAGCGCCCAAAGAGTAATCACGATCCGCCACAATAAAAGACAAAACACACACGAGGGAGGATCAGTCTTAACTTTTGTTACTTTTTACGGGTTGCTAAGTTTGAACCACAGATGCTCGCAGATTGACGCAGATGTTGAGAAGGAGTAGAGCGGATGATGGAATATACCTTTAAGCCCCATGTCTTGAATTTTGATCAGCGATTTTTTTTGAGCATGAATCTGCACGGTCTGAAATCAACTTTGCGAGTTCATCCAAAAAGCGATTTTGTTCATGTGCTTGTCCGGGCATTTCAGATCTGGTTGCATGTGCGGCTTTTTTCAGTTTTTCTGATGCGGTGTAGAGGCGATCGATCACAAAATCTTGATCGAACTGCCATTCTTTTGCTGCCTTTTGCCATTGCTTTTTACCGATTTCCCAAAGGCGGTAATGTCCGCCTATTTTCATGGCCAGTTTTGTTTTTCTCGGTTCATATTGTTCATATGGCAGGATGGATATCAGGTCATAGAGTGGTGCCAGTCGCACCTGCCCCTTGCCGGCAATCAATAAACTGAAATTCTTGGCATGCGCATCTGTGCCGCAAACAAGATAATTGAAAATCAAAGCGTCCAGCAACCGAATGACATCTTCATGCGGTTTACTGGAATGGTTTCGGATTAATTGGAAAAGTTCGGTGGCAGATGGTCCACCTTCGTTTTGATATTTTTTCTCGGGTGGCCTTGACAGCGCTTGGCAACAATCTTCCTGATGGATGCGGATCATTTTGTCCGTGAGCTTGATGCGATCATAGCGCTCAACGATGATGACGGGGGTAGTTCCAATTATCTCAGTCCAGGATGCGGCTGCTTTCAGGCCCATTGAATGGGCCAGTTTCAAACAGTAGTGTTCATTCAGTTCAAACGAATCAAAGTTCCCTGTGTTTGGTTTGATAATATGCGTCGTCGGAGTGATTCCCTTCGGAACTCCCCACCGATTTTCAATCGGGTCACGATAAAGTGCGGTTTTTACTTGCGCACCTGCGAGACTGAAATGTCCTTCATCCCCATACTTTCGAGACGCGCTGCCATCCTTCCCGAGTCTTTCGATTCGTTCGACGAAATCTTCCTCGGTCAGCCAGTCAACTCCGGACGGAGGTGAATGACTCAGCCATTTGGGCAAACGGTCCGGCGGAACGAATTGGATGCCGCCGGCACATTCCTCGCCAATGTGTTCCAGCAGTTTGAATGGATTGTGGCGGGAGACTTGAAATCTTCTGCTCCATTGATTCAACACAGCATCACTGTCTGGCAATAGACCTGCGACAAAAGGACGCACGACCTGATCAGTGTGATCTTTCTGTGCCAAGGGCATTGATAACGAAATAGGGAAGGCGGCTGGATCTCTCGTCCACTCCTCGGTATAAGAAAATCTGGCCAGGTTCTTCGCGTAATGCAGTTGTCCAACCCTTTTCCCGTTGTAAAGAGCTTCCAATACTTCCTTCTGGTTTTCGAATGCAACTGACATTTCAGTTCAATGATTCAAGGTTTCCCGGACTTCAGAGGCCTACGATGGAGTCCAGATCAATGTCCATCGAATCAACCTGCTCCTTGTCGGAACAAACATTTCCAACCTGCAGCACGATATCCAGCGTTTTTAACGTACGCAAAACAAGCCCAACCTGCGCCGTCGCCTTTCCCCGCTCGAATTGTGAAACCCATAGTGATTTGACTCCTACCCTTTCAGCGAGTTCCTGCTGAGTCCAATTCCGTTTCCTCCTTTCAGAACGGACCAACGCACCAAGTTCGATAACTGAGGTGATAAACATAATCTTCATCGTAAAAAACAATGCGAACGCATGCAAGATATTTTTTAATTCGATCGCATGTAAAACGAATATCTATTCGATCGCATAAGTTGCGCTTCAAGGGAAGTTGGGGGTTGAATTTCAGGTTCAGAACTTAGGCTATTGGTCAAAGGTGTGAGACTGAGTTTGAGAGGGTACAAAGGATCAGGCCGCATTGCTAGGTTCCCGATCTCGGCTCTTGCCTAAAGATTGGGTATTGAAATCCATAACAAATTGAATTTGTCATGGTACCGGCGGAGGGGCTCGAACCCCCACTCCCTTGCGAGAACCAGATTTTGAGTCTAGCGCGTCTGCCAATTCCGCCACGCCGGCATGCGTTGCAGGAGGTGGAAGTTAATGGGCCGGGCCTCTTTTGGCAAGCTCAAGTTTGTCGTTTCTTTGTCTGTATGGTGCTTCTGGCAGGTGTTTTGAGGGATTTTCTATCTTGGCCTATCGGCTCTCAAGGGGCATAGTGTGTCGAATTCCATGAAAAACAAAGGTTTCACTCTGATCGAATTGTTGGTCGTGATCGCTATTATCGCCATTCTGGCTGGCATGCTTCTGCCCGCTTTGGGGCGTGCCAAGTCCAAGGCGAAGACCATCAAATGCACCAATAATCTGAAGCAGGTTGCTTTGGCGACCATTATGTATGCGGATGATCATGAGGATAAGGTGTTACAGGTGCTGGGCCCTGGCAAACCTTATTGGTTTCATGCCATTGCTCCCTACATGGGAGACAGTTCTTACGTGGATGATCCCCAGCTAAGCTATGAGGGCTCCATGCAGACGATCATCTGTCCTTCCATTAAGAGTCGTTCCAAGCAGGACGGTCCCGGCGACAGCAAGACGAACTGGAGTTTCTGGTGGGGCAATTTCGCCAAGAGCAAGGCGGAGGGAAGTTACACGATCAATTCATGGATGCAGTGGCCGATGGGCAGTTACTATGAGCCTTCAACGGACGAGGAACGGAATCGTTATTGGGGCATGTATATGAACAGCAGCGCCAATGTGCCTCTGTATGGGGATGGTAACTGGGTGGATGCCTGGCCGCGCGCCGAGAATACGCCGCCGCAGAATTATGATGGCGGTGATAACACCCAGGGCATGCGACGTTATTTTGTGGATCGCCATGACAAGGGGATCAACCTTGCCTACACGGATGGGCACATCGATTACATTCGGTTGCAGGAGTTGTGGGTGCAGAATTGGCATCGTGGGTATGAACCGCGCACGGATGTGCAGATGCCGGCTGCGGCTCGGTGATTGTTTTTTGCTCACACGAAGGCACTAAGGCACGAAGTTTTTTTAGATTTGTTATCATTCATCTTCGCTGCGTTGGGATGGCTATGGGATACTTCTTGCACGGAAAAAGCGTTGGGTGCCTTCGAGTGTCATTTCCACTTGAGATGGGAGATCGGTGGAGGTGAACCGGGCGGAATCGGTCCAGGTTTCAAAATCTTCTGTGGTTTCAATGATCCAATCGGTTTCGGTGAATCCGCCTACTTGAATGATCAGACTGGATGGTGTGGTTCTTTCCAGTGACAAGCGAAGGTTGGGTTGAGGTGTTTGTGCCAGGCTCAAGACGGTAAATCCTCCTGGGATGTCCAATCCTCCGGGACCCGCCACGGCGATGCGATAGGTCTCACCTGCTTGTGCGGGGAAGGTGAGTTCTGCCACAGGTTGATCTCGTTCGTATGCATCTTCTGCTATCAATTCCAAGTCTGTCAGAATCGTTCCCTTGTAAACCCCCAGATTGGTGCCGAACAAGCTGCCTCGTGTGGAGATTTGAACTGGACCGGTGGCAGGGGCCGACCATTGCCACCAGACGGAGTTGCTGGAGGATCCGAAAAAGTCGTTGATGGCTCCATGATTTGGTTCTCTGGGTTCGGTGCCTGCATGGGAGCTGTCCGATGTGGCGATGAGTTGGGTGCCTGACAGGATGGCAGGGTTTTCAAATGCATCATTGGGCCGGGTGATCGAGAAGGAGACGAAGGCCTCATTACTCAAGTAGCTGGCTGCTGCGATTTGATAGGTGACGCCTGCTTTGGCATGAAACGTGGTGGGATTGTTGGGTGATTGGTTGTTGAATTCCGCTGTTGTTTTCAGTGATGAAAAAGTGTCGCCTTCATAAAAAACGATCGCAAGCATCCCGGAAGATCCGGCAAAGGATATTTCGTATTCATCCGTTGAGGGCGCGGTCCAGGACCACCATAATGATCCGGCGCCTCGATTGGGGTTGTGGAGCGGTTCGTTGTCTTCGCGGGTTGAATCTGTCAGGTCCCCGGTCAGATTGAATCCGTATCCTTTCAGCAAGGTTCGGTCGGCAAAGGCATCGTTGAGAAATGCTCTGGGACGAAATCCAGCGACAAAAGGTCCGGCCATATTGATGGCGGAAACGTTGTCCGCACATTCTTCCGGCGGTGAAGCAGTTCCCAACTTGTCTCCGTTCAGCTTCACGATTGGGTTTGAAAAGTAGCCGATGCGTTCACTGAATCGACTTTGGGCCATGATGGTATGCACGCCTTCTCCATTGACATCGTAGAAGCCACCGTAGGCGCAATCGGTCAATCCGGGCAGTCCGTTCACATTGCCGCGATCATGTTCGGCGCCGAGTTGTGGGCGATTTCGTGGGCCAGAACCCAATCACCGTAGGCCTTTCGTCGCACGATGACGTTGAACGCTTTTTCGCTGAAGGAGGGATCCAGCGTGGTCAGGCTGTTGGCCAAGCCAACATTGGAACCGCTGTCGTTGTCGAAGATGTAGGTGACGATGTCCGCGCCGTATAGATCCCGTAGCCCTTGTATCTCGTCCAGATTTCCATCCTGCGATTCGCGAATGGCCCGTAGGTTGGAGGATGTGGAAGTACCCGCCTGGTTTTCCTTAGAGGGAACCGTTCCCACCAGATGGAACCGAACATCGCTCAAACTGCGTTCATGCGCTGCATTCATTTCCCGCACCGCTGCCATGGCGAGTTGTTGCATGGCTTCGGGTCCGTTGCCGGCCAGGCCTGCTTCCGGGGAATAAACGATCAGTAAATCAATGACAGATAATGCGCTTGCTGGCAGGGATGAACACAAACAGATCAATCCTATTGGAATCCATTTAAGAAATCGGTGTGTTATCGTCCTTTGCATGACTGCACCTTGCCTTGTCATTCGAAAAGAATCAAACGATGAACGGATGTATGTTGGACTTCGGATGCCAAATCCTTTGCAAACACGGTTTCAACGACTCATTCCAGTTGGGTGTGCTCTAAAAAAACTTTGCGCCCTTCGCGGTCTTGGCGCCTTTGCGAGAAAACTGATGGAGGGGGCCAAATTCTCCTTTGGTTATTCATTCCAGTTTCGCACTTATCAGCGTGAGAGATTCTTGCATCGAACCTTTGAAAGTTCAAAAGGCTATCAATGGCTGCTGGTTTTTATCGCAAAGGCGCGAAGGCGCAACGACGCCAAGGATGTTAAAAAAGTTCTCTCCTGACGCTCATGGGGTGAGTCGGGACGCCCTCAATAACGTCCCATGACTTTATTGACCTTATGTCATCGGATGCGTGAAGACTTTTGGGATTCCCTTTGGGAGGCATTTGTCTGTTGGTGAGCTGTGAGGAACGGGCCAGGGACGACCCGTTTCTACCTTGGGGGATTGTTAGACGGCTTTTTGGATGATTGTTTGGATTTCGTTGTCGGTCAGTTCGATGGGGTTGCCTTTCATGCTGCTGGCGTTTTTAGATTTTTGGATCAGTTCCGGCAGGTGCTCGTTGCTGAATCCGTATGTTCCCAGGTCTGGGATGTTGAACCGGGCTATGGTTTCGAGCACCCAGTTCAACATTCTCTCGAAACATGCGTCGGGCTTACCGTGTGCCATCATGACCAATTCATCGAAACGCTGAAGGCATGCGTGATCCGGGTGACGTTCTTGGATGGCCCGGTGGTTTACTTCCAATGAACCTGGAAGAAGTGCGGCACAAATGGCCCCATGGGGCGCACCCGGGAACATGCCGCCAAATGGCCCGGCGATGCCGTGCACCGCACCCAGCCCAGCATTGGCCAGGGCCAAGCCTCCAAGCAAACTGGCGAGCGCCATGTCCGTTCTGGCTTGTTTGTCTTCCGGTTCATCCACGACGGTTTGGATGGATCGTGCGGCGAGTGGGATGCCCTGACGGCAAAAGGCGTCCGTCATCGGATTGGCTTTGCACGAAAGGAATGGTTCGATCAGCTGAGTCAAGGCGTCCAATCCGGTCGCAGCTGTGATGGTCGGCGGGCATGAAACGGTCAGGGCCGGATCCACTAGTGCCACATCGGGCAGCATGGATGGATGACGCATGCTGACTTTGACTTTGTGATCGGTGGAAGAAAGGACGGCGTTGCGTGTCACTTCGGATCCGGTGCCTGCTGTGGTAGGTACTGCGACCATGGGGAGGCCTGGTGATTCGAAAGGTTTACCGTGGCCAATGACCTCCAGGTAATCCATGACCTCGCCGGTTTGTCTGGCCATGATGGCAATGGCTTTGGCTGCATCGAGCACACTGCCTCCACCCATCCCCAATACCCAATCGAATTCTTTGCGGGCTTTCCGGCTGCCGGCTTCAATGGTTTCTATGGAGGGTTCGTCAAAAACCTGAAAGCACTCTACCGTGTATTGATTCTGTTCGAGAAGTTGCAGGCAAGGATGAATGCGTTTCGGCTTGCTGCCGCAAACCAACAACACGCGCGACCCAAACCCGGCTGCCAGTTGTGGCAGTTCCTGCAGGCGGTCCCATCCAAAGACAATGCGTCCTGCTGTGGCAAAATCAAATGGTGGCTTACCAGGCATCGTCGCCGGGGAAACAGTTTTCAAATTTAATGCTGTGACGCGGTTCAGCCATCATGGGTTCGACCGTTTCACGCCAGGTGAGGTAATGTTGGGTTTCCTTGTGCCGAGCCGGAGCTTCCGCATCCCGATAGGCTTCCACCAGCACGAACCGGGTTGGATCGTCCTGTTGCTGGACGACGTCGAATCGTGCGATACCGGGTTCCTGAACGCTGTTGCGTGCATTTTCCAGCGTGGCGGTTTTGAATGCTTCCACCTGGTCTTCCTTCACATGAACAAATACATGAACAACTAACATGATGCGTTCATTGAATCATAGACCCTGCAATAATCAAACTGGATTTGCCCGTTTGAGTTATATCTCACACTCGTCCCGCTTTCGGGACTTAAGTCACAAAGCCACGAAGAAAGAAGATGGTTCGTGGTGGACTCATTGCGCCTCCCACTTCGGGGGCATTTATCCAAAGGAAGGTGGAAGTCCTTTGGGATGTTTTTTGCGGATCTCTTCCATCAGGGCGGAACTGACCGGATCTTCGTGCGCCGGATTGCAGCCGGAATCGTTCAGTAATTCGGGAAGGGATTCCATGGTTTCCACCACGGGTTTTCCGACCAATGTTTCGGCCAGTTGCATGACTTCCGCGGCCGAATCAAAGACGGCCACGCGGTGGCGCAATTCGTGAGACATCAGGAAAAAGATATAAAGGTGCATCCAGGTGCCGCGCTTGGTCAGCACAAAGATGCACTCACGAAGCTCTGGATCACCGGGAGCGCTGCCGCTTTGAGAGACCATGAAAGGACCACGTTTTTCGGGATGATGCGTGGTCTTGCTGATTTCCAGCAAATGAAAATCATGAAATGAGTTGGTGATGGTTTTGGTTGCGTTCATGTGGTTTATTCATCCTTTCCGCCTTCCAACCCCAACCGGACGGCGCCATCTTTGGATTCCTGTTTGGCGGATTCCACGGGTTGAATGGATTCAGATGGTATGCGTCGAGTCGGTGGCATGGGGATGTTTGCGCAATTGTCCTGCACCAGCGACCCCTCCACAATTTCGAGTTGAACGTTTTTCATCTTCCAGTCGGTGGCATTGGATATTTTTCCCGCTTTCCTGGCTTCGATGAAGACGTTTTCGAGAGTTATGTTGCGCATGAGTTTCTCCGGGTAGGCGTTGGCATAGATGGCCTGTTCCGCATCGGTTGCCTTGATGTTGGAAATGACAATGTCGCGCACTTCAGGGATGCCGCGCTCGGGTGGTTCGACGTGTGTGGTCATGATCTTCCAATGCTTGGGAATGTTGTTGGGGTCCACATCGTCGGGTAGGGTGGGGTAGCTGTAGGAGGGATACCAATTCAATTCAAAATGGAGGGGATAAGCCACACCGGTCATTTCGATGTTTTCAAGATGGATGTTTTCGATGACACCGCCCCGGACCTTGGCGGATTTGATGCGGATGCCGTTGGACGTTCCGTAGGCTTTGAAGTTGGATACATGGACATTGCGGATGCCTCCGGATGTTTCGCTGCCCAGGGTCAGCATGCCGTGTCCGGATCGCGTGATGCAGTTGCGTATTGTGATGTTCTCGGTGGGGCGGTTCACGCGTAATCCGTCCGAGTCCCGTCCGGCTTTCAGCCCGATGTTGTCGTCGTTGCAGTCGATGTCGCAGTTTTGGACAAGGATGTTGCGGGAGGAATCAATGTCGATGCCGTCGGAACTGGGCCCGAAACCTCCGATGTTGGCGCGGATGATGACGCCGTCGATGGTGACGTCTTCACTGTAGGTGAGTGTGACACTCCAGAAGCCGGACCGTTTGACGGTCACATCATGGATTTCGATGTTCCTGGAATTGTATACAGCCAGGGCGCGTACGCGTTTGCAGTCATAATCAACGGCCCACCGCAAATCGCGTTTGCGGTAATCGGCCAGCATGCCGCTTTTGCCGTCCTTGCCCCAGAACTTGTACCACCAATAGGTGCCATTGCCGTCGATGACCCCTTTCCCGGTGATTTTTACATTATCCTGTTCGTAAACATTCACCAGAGCGGTCGGCCAGACCATTTCCACACCGGCAACACGCGTTGGGCGTTCAGGGTAGAGGGCGTCATCCTGAATCGCCTGGATGACCGCGCCTTCGGGTAGATGAAATTCAAGACCGGCTCTGATGAATATCGCTCCGGACCGATAGATGCCCGGATTGAATGTGACCCGGCTGTTTTCCTTTTTTGCAGCGGCGTCGATGGCTTTTTGAATGGCCTCGGTGCAAACCGTTTTACCGTCGCCGACCGCGCCGAAATCCACCACATTAAAATCCTCCGCCTGCCCTGAAAAAGAACAAACGGCAACGGCCATCATCCAAGCAACTAATCTGATCACATTCATCACCCTTCACCGTGATCCAAACCCAACTTCCTTGCAAGCCTCACCTTGAGGGGAACGCCCATTTGGGCGCAGTTCAAAAATAGAAACCCACAACCGGAGGGACAAGCTTCGCCTTGGTGCCACTTCAAACTCCAGAGCTTTGGAACCCTTTTCAAGCTGCAATGGAAACACCACAGTCATTCGATGAACAATAGTCTCCCCGCGTTCCATTCCTTTTGCTCAGAGACGTTTTCAAGGGGAAAGTTTGGGGCGAGGTGGAACTCTCCCCTCCATTGCCTAAAAAATGAACTGCGCCCCGTCCATTTGCGGAGCGGAATATTCTTATGCCAACGCTATTCCGTTCCTCATGACGAATGCCCCATCTGGTGAAAGGCAAGGCCTCTGGAAATTGTGGGCTGCTTGAGTATGTGGACCGTATCCAAAGCGGTGTCGAGCCACTCGCAGTCCATATTGGCTTCAGCTTTGATTGATCGTTTTCTGTTTTCCTACCGGCTTCTGGCGATGAGATATCCATCGTATCCTTTGGACCCGACTGTTTGGATCCCGGTGCAGTCAAGGGTTGGATTGTCTGCCACGAGTTGATTGAATTGCCGGACGCCTTGCACTCTGGGATCGGTGTGGTTTGGTTCGATGACGGCTCCGTCCCGGACGACGTTGTCTGCGATGAGGACGGATCCCGGCCGCATCAGTTTGAGAATTCCGGGGAGGTAGTTCGGGTAGTTTTCTTTGTCGGCGTCGAGGAATACAAAATCGAATGGCGCTTCGTTTTGCCCGGCGAGTTGGTCTAGCGATTCTAATGCGTGGCCTTCCAAAACTTGCACTTTGTTGGAGACTCCGGCGTTTTGCAGGTTTTGACGCGCGATTCGGACATGTAGGGGTTCGGCTTCAAGGGTGACCAGATGTCCGTCATCGGGCAAAGCTCGGGCCATCCAGATGGTACTGTAGGCACCGAGGGTGCCGAGTTCCAGCACGCGTTTTGCGCCGGAGAGGTGAACCATCAGGTGGAGCCATTTTCCCTGGGGAACAGAGACTTGGATTTCCGGGAGTCCCGCTTTTGTGCTATCAGCCAGGACGGCATCCAGAATAGGGTCATGGTCGTGCAATAGGTCGGTGAAGTAGGCGTCTACGTTGGTCCAGGTTTCAAGGGTCATGTGGGTATGCTTGATGGTTGGGTGGGAAGGTTCAAGTTATTTGCAAAAGGTATTGTCGTGCATTACCGATTGACACAGTCGTTACATGCGTTATTTTTATGCGTTATGAAGAAATACTCAATCATGCAGGCTCAACATAATCTCGCGAGTGTTTTGCGAGAAGTAGAAGCCGGTTATGAAGTAGGCATTACTCGACGCAAAAAACTTGTTGCTCGGCTCCTTCCACCTGAACAGCCTGAAAAGGTCCAATTTCCGGATTTTGGAGAACGAGCAAGAAGTATTTGGGGGGGGGCAACACAAGGCACGTCCTCTGATGATCTCCTCAATGAAACGCGAGGTGATTGGTAATGCGGTATTATGACACGGGGATAATCATCAAACTGTATACTGAAGAACCCGAGTCGGAAGTCGTTCGTTCTTTTGTCTTGGACGATGGTGAGCCTATTTTAATCAACGATTTTCATTTGAGTGAGATGACTTCTGCCATCAAGTTGAAAAAGTATCGAGGAGAATGTAGCACATTACAGGTAGAGCGGTTGCTTTCCTCCATTGATGAGGATCGAAATAAAGGTGTGCTTACTTTCAAAGGAGTGGATTGGCCTGAAGCATGGCGGATGTGTCGTTCTCTTGCCTTGGAATATGCACCTTCCTCAGGGTGTCGCACCTTGGATACATTGCATGTTGCTTGTGCTATCCTTTTGAAGGCAGACAATTTCGTTTCTTCTGACAAAAGACAATTGCAATTGGCGTCTTTGACGGGTTTCAAAGTGATCAATCCTACAAGTTTTTGATAGTCGTTTAATTATTGATTCGTTGGATTCATATTTACCGAACTTTGCTTAATTTGCCGGATTGATTTGGGCAAAGGAACATTTCGCCAGATGTTGGTGCGGTAAGGACGGGTGCCGATGATGAAGGTTTCAATCTCGGAAAGGGGCACATCGAAATGATGTGTTTCCATACGAGTTTCGGCTCCTTGAAAGCCTGATGTACTTTTTCCCGTTCGATTCCTCATCGCACCGTTCTTGGTGACTGCTTTGATGTCAAAAGCTTTTGATCGCATTCCTTCTTGATGAACCGAAATGGAAATGAATGCTTCTTCACCGTAGTTTTGTCCCACACTTCCAAGCATACTGCCATGTGCCAAGGATATGCTCCCACTAAAGGGGGGATTTAACTGCTGAGATTCTTCCATGGGCCCAACGGTGTATCGCAGCTCTATGTCGATATGGTCTGGGATTTGGTTGAATGAACCGGGGCTTAGAGTCCAATATTTCCATCCCTGCATGCCATTCTTCGCATTTGCGTTAGAACTGCCGTGTGCGATGTTCATGTCTGATGATACGATATGATTCCCTTCCAGGTTCAAGAGTCTAACTTGTGAATCAGAAGCGCGATCGAATGCAGGGTGCGAAAACCACATGTATAAGAACCTTGGTTCGGGATCAAGGTTTTGGGCATTCACTTCCATTCCGGCAGGTGGTACTGCTGAGAGCCAGTTCAATTTCGCTTGATCATCTCCTATGCGTGAACCATCCAGGTGCCAAACGCTATCTGATTGTATCTCCTTCCATTCATCCTGCCAGGCGAGGAATTCGAGAACTGGAGGTAGGTCCAGTTCCTCTTGAGTGAATGTTCGAGTGGGTGGTTCCGGAACAAGTTTTGGAGCTCCTTGTTTGGGCTCCTTTTTAATATGCGCCCACAGGACATATTCCCATCCATCACGATGTCGAAAGTGCGCGAATTCGGGAGCAGCGCCCTCGGGTAGAAACGACCAGCGTTTGGCGTTTTGCTCCAAGTCTCGCAAGCCGGCTTGAATTTCTTCTTCGTTGAGTTCTTTGGGAAGGATCCAGGTGAGGATGTTTTGATCTTTCACGCCGACCCACTGCTTGCGAAGACCATTTTGGCGCCAGAATGCGTTGGGAGCTTCATCGTTGGGGCCGGGAACCAAGGCTTGAGTTAGCTCTATTCCATACCCGGGGTGTTTATCTCGTTCGAAATAGACGGCTAGCCAATGCTTATTCTCGGCGCGGTGGATCTTGATGAATTTAAAAGCGATGCCGGGTGCATTTGGTTCCGGAAGCACGCGAGGAGTATGTGCAGGAACCGTCGAACGAACATCGCGGATGATCTTCCACAAAACAGACTGGGGCCAAACGATCAGTATGCCCAGAACAACCAATGTGGTGATCAGTGCCACCGGCTTGGTGTGTTTGAGTGAAAATAATTTCAGGGTGTCTTTACCAATCATTTGCGCATCGATGCCTTCTTGCCTGGCCCATTGGGTGGTGCAGAGGAGTCGGCGTTGCATCGTCCAGATCAGGGGAAGTGTTGCGAAGAAGAGTAAAATGGCGGTGATAAAAACCAACGCGTCCCATTGATCAGGTGTCTGTCGAACGATGAGAAATGAACCGAAGCTTAATACCGAAATCCAAACACCCGTCAAAGCGCCCATGAAGTTCAATTCCGCGCGTTCTTTTCGAGTCATGTGTGATACGATTTCACGAACCTTTGGTGAAGAGAGCGGAGAGACGAACCACGTGGAACCTTTGTCGGGTGTCGTGGTGTTGTTCGTTGGATCGCTTTCTGGCTGTGGAGGTGTTTGAAATTGATAATCCTCGATGCGCCATTCCCCATCTGGTTGTCGACTGCAGATGATGGATTCGTGAGCTGATTTTCCGTTTTCAAATTCAGTCAATATGCGCTGCTCAAACCGGACGTTTGGTTCAATGAATTCCAGTGAAAGTGTCTTGCGGGAGATTGCTTTGCCGAATGGCTTCCTTTCGGTTTCCAGTTTTTGAATCCATCTTTCCTGTTGTTGCGTCTCTTTGAAAGTAGGCGCTGATACGAACCAGCACTTTTCATATTCTCCCTTTTCCAGCAAATTCCAAAATGCCTGGACCGACCTTGCGCTGCTTCCGGGGTGTTTGGGGGGAGTGTGATGTTTAACAGCCCGTTTAATAAGTGCCAATTTGGAAAAACCGAATGATCCGAATCTCGTCCCGCTTGGATTTCATCAAACCGCACAATAAAATGCTCGAAATCA
>Ga0255760_10003859_pt1 | contig 13323 bp, 13 predicted proteins | sample 071ome_25_FD_179960 | JGI IMG/M metagenome (GOLD analysis project Ga0255760, IMG submission 179960) | Coastal salt marsh microbial communities from the Groves Creek Marsh, Skidaway Island, Georgia - 071410BT metaG (version 2) | ecosystem: Environmental > Aquatic > Marine > Intertidal zone >... | reverse complement strand
GGCTCATCGTCGACGCCTCGTCGCTTGGGGTTCCACGCTTACTGGTCCCGTGGGCGCCGGATTAGCGGTGGCCGCGTTGGCGCTCGTCAGCTCTGGGAAGCCCTCCGGGAGGCGCCAGAAGCGACTCAGGGTCGGCCCCCAGACCTCCGATTCAAAGGCACAGTGCAGGCCCCTCGCCTCGGGCTCTAGCCCATTCTCCGCCCGGGAGGCCAGCATCTGCGGATCAAGGGGCCATTCCCGGTAGCGTTGGCCGTCGCTCGCGAGGACCTCGCAGGTCAGCCCGGTAAGCTCAAGACCGAAGCTCACCTCCCGAGCGTTGGTTTCGGGCAGTTGATCGAGCACGGGCCAATAGCGCCGGATGAGCTCGCCCTTCTCCAGGCGCCAGGCGACGCGCTGGAGCTCCCCGCGCGCCGGGGCGTCCTCGGCTAATCCCTGCTCGCCCCGCCGTCCTGCACGGGTGAGGATGAGCTCGCCGGCGGACAGCGCGAGGGCCGGGAGGGGGTCGCCATAGCGATCGCGCACGGGTCGCTGTACCCACTGCTGAACATCCTGTTCAAAGCGGAATAGGGTTCGCACCAGAGCGCCCAGGGCCGCCTCCCGGGTGCCCAAGCTCTGGCTTTGGGTGACCGCATCGCGCAGGAGCCGCGCCGAAGCGGCGCCAATAATCGCGAAGATGGCGAGGGCCACCAGCACCTCCATGAGGGTGAAGCCTTGGTGCCGGCGGTGAGCGGTCCGGTGGATCATGGCGGGGCCAGCCAGGACGAGGACAGGCTGGCGGCGGGGGATCCTTGGTCCCCAGCGGGCCAAACCCGAAGTTCGACGGAGAAGAGTCCGGGGAGATCCGTGGGTTTCGTTTCTGCCTCTAGTCTCCAGCGACGCCCGGCAAAGAGCGCTTCTCCCTGTCGTCGTCCCGGGCTTGCCCCCTCCTCAAAGTCCAGGCCCCAGCGCTCCAGCGTATTGCTCGCGAGATAGGTTGCGAGGATGCGTGTCTCCGCCTGGCCCTGAACCATGGCGCGGTCCCCAAGGCGCCCCTGCAGGGTCAGCATGGCCAGGGCGAACACCGCAAGAGCGACCAGGACTTCAACCAGGGTAAAGCCCCTTCCTCGAGCCCTAGCCATGGGCCGCCCCCTCCCGCACCACGGCGGCAAAGCGCGTGCTTGCCGGTTTCTGCGATTCCGGAGCCTCGAGTTCGGGCAGGGCGATGCCATCGCCCTTCAGGTCCAGCTGCTGGCTGCTGGCTTTGTGCTCAAAGCGAAGCCAGAGGGCCGTGCCCTCCCCGCTCGGGAAAAATAGCGCTGCCCAGGGGGATGGGGTGGCCGGTTGCCCTTCCGGGCTGAGGCTCGTGAGTGTGAGATCCACCTCAAGCTGCTGGGGCGCCAGGCCGGCGCGGTCCCGGAGCCGGTGCCAGGTCCCGTCCCGCGGGTGCTGGCTATGAAATTCGTAGCCCTGCTCCGTGATCTTCAGCGCGAGCACGAGCCCATCGGCGAGGGCCTGGGTTTGGGCGAGATGAACGGCGCCCTTAAGGACCTCTCCGGCCCGCTGGAGGGTTTGCTGCCCGTCATCGGGACGGGCCTGGAGCATGGCGAGCCCCGCCAGCAGCCCAATAACCGCGACGGTCACGAGCAGCTCGATGAGGGTAAAGCCCCGGGCCATGCTAGGGGGTTTCGAAGGCAATATCCGCCGCGCTCCCCTCGCCCCCCTCTTGCCCGTCAGCGCCCAGGCTGTAGAGCTCAAAACGCTCCCCGCTGCTCAGATACTGGTAGGGCGTGCCCCAGGGGTCCGTGGGGAGGCGCCGTAGGTAGCCGCCGCTCTTCCAGCGCCGGGCTTCGGGGTAGCCCGAGGGCTGGGTCACGAGCGCTTGAAGACCCTGCTCCGTGCTGGGATAGGTGAAATTGTCCAGACGGTAGAACTCCAGCGCATTGGCAAGGGCGTTTAGATCGCTCTCGACGGCGGTGCGCTGCGCCTGCTCCTGCCGACCGGCGATGTTCGGCACCACCAGCGCCGCCATGATGCCGAGGATGACCACCACCACCATGATTTCGATGAGCGTGAAACCGTCGGCCTTTCGTTGCCGGCCCCGGGGAAGGGAGCCAATGCGAGTACGGAGGGGAAATCGGTGCATGGGGCGCTCCTTAAATCGCAAGCTGATTCAAATTCAAAATGGGCAGTAGGATCGCCAGCACGATCATAAGGACGAGCCCACCCATGAAGACCAGGGTGAGGGGCTTTAGGAGCTCTAAAAAGGCCGATACGAGCCGCTCGTTATCCCGCTCAAGGTGCCCCGCTACGCGCTCGAGCATGCCTTCAAGCTGCCCCGAGGCCTCTCCGCTCGCCACCATATGCAACATCAGCGGAGGAAAGTAGCCGACCTCCCGAAGGGCCTGGTGCAGGCTCGTGCCCTCGGCCACCGCCTGCCGAGCTGCAATCAAGCGCTGCCGAAGCACGCCATTGGTCAGGACGTCCGTAGCAATGCGGAGCCCTTCCAGCAGCGGCACGCCACTCCCAGACAAAATCGCTAGGGTACTGGCGAAGCGGCTGGCGTGGACCCCCTGGGTGAGGCGGCGCCAGGGGGCACCGGTAAGCGCGAGGCGCTCCACCCGCGCTTTCACCGGGGGCACCTGATAGGCCCGGTAGGCCCCGAAGGCCAGGGCCACGGTGGCCAGCAGGACCCAAAGGCCGAAGGCTTCAAGAAAGGCTGCGAGGGCCAGCAACCCCTGCGTTAGCAGGGGCAAGGCCTGCCCCGTTTCTGCATAGACCCCGACGAGCTCGGGAACCACATAGGTGAGGAGCCCCAGCACAATGGCGAGGGATAGGACGAGTAGCAGCACGGGATAGAGCAGCGCCATCTGCAAGGTCTGCCCCGTTTCCTGGCGCCGTTCCGTAAAGCGCGCCAGGGCGTCGAGCACGCGATCGAGGTGCCCGGCCTGTTCGCCCGCAGCCACGGTGGCGCGGTAGAGATCATCGAAGGCCGCGGGGTAGGCGCCGAGGGCCTGGGCAAAGCTTTGACCTTCAAGGATCCGGCCCCGAACCCCGAGCAGCAGGCTCTGGGCCCGGCCCTGGTCGGCCTGGGCGGCGGCGGCCCCCAGGGCTTCCTCTAGGGGTAGGCCTGCGGCAAGGAGCGTGGCGAGGTGGCGCGTGACGAGGGCACGTTCAAGGGGAGCTAGGCGAGGCCGTCGTTCAAAGAGGCGACCCCGGCTGGCGCCTTCCGCCGCGGGGGACACGTCCATGGGCGCCCAGCCCCGGTCCCGAAGGAGCTGGCGCACCTGGCGAGGGCTATCCCCCTCTAAAACGCCTTTTTGCTCTCGTCCAGCCCCGTCGAGAGCCCGAAAGTCAAAAGCGCTCATCCGTCGTCCCGGGTGACGCGGAGCACTTCCGTGAGCGTGGTTTCCCCGGCCAGAATTTTTCGCTTTCCATCTTCGAAGAGCGTTTGACCGTGCTGGGCTGAGGCCTCAGCGAGGGCCTGGGCCGGGGCGTCATCATGGATCAGCTGGGACAGGGTGCTATCGATATTTACCAGTTCGTAGATCCCCGTGCGTCCCCGGTAGCCCGTGCCGGCACAGGCGTCGCAGCCGACGGCGTCGTAGAGCATGGGCGCATCTTCTCCGAGCCCTAGGAGCGCTCGGGTGCGGGCGTCCGCAGGCGCCGCCACCTTGCAGTGCCCGCAAAGCCGACGCACAAGACGCTGGGCCAGCACAGCGCTCAAGCTGGAGGAGAGAAGATAGGACTCCACTCCCAAATCTCGAAGGCGGGCGATGGCCCCGAGCGCGCTGTTGGTGTGCAAGGTTGAAAGCACAAGGTGCCCCGTGAGAGCCGCCTGGATTGCGATCTCCGCCGTTTCCAGATCGCGGATTTCCCCGACCATCACCACGTCCGGGTCCTGGCGCAGGATAGCCCGAAGCCCTCGGGCGAAGGTCATCTGTGCCTTGCTGTTGACTTGGGTTTGGCCGATGCCCGGAAGGTGATACTCGATGGGGTCCTCCACCGTCATCACGTTGGCGCTTTGCGTGTCCAGGGTGCTCAGCGCCGCGTAGAGGGTGGTGGTTTTTCCCGAGCCCGTGGGCCCGGTTACCAGGACGATGCCGTGGGGCCGGCGTACCACCCCTTTCAGGGTCGAGAGGGCGTCCGGCGCCATGCCCAGCTTTTCAAGCTCGAGGCGTCCCGCCTGCTTATCCAGAAGGCGGAGCACGACCCGTTCGCCGCTGGCCGTGGGGAGGGTGGAGACGCGCACGTCGACCTCCCGCCCCGCCACCCGAAGGCTGATGCGCCCATCCTGAGGCACCCGCTTCTCCGCAATATCGAGCTTGGCCATGACCTTCAAGCGAGAAACGAGCAGGGGCGCCAGGGCCCGCTTGGGGCGAACGATTTCCCGAAGTACCCCATCGATGCGGAAGCGCACGGCCAGTATGTGATCGAAGGTTTCTAGGTGGATGTCCGAGGCGTCTTCCCGGATGGCTTCCGAGAGGATGGCGTTCAGGAGGCGAATAATCGGAGCTTCATTCTCTTGAGCGAGGAGATCTTCCGTTTCCCGGACCTCCTCTGCGAGCGCTGCCAGATCGAAGGCATCGCCGAGATCTTCCACCATCTGCCGAGCTGCGGAGCCTTCCCGTTCAAAGGCGCCGCTAAGCCTCGCCTCGAAGGCCTCTTCGGTCTCGCCGGTCCAGCTGATGGGGCCGGGCGCACGGCGCTGGGCCTCGGCGATCGCCGGCGCCTGGGCCGAGGGGCGGAAGTAGCCTTGCGTGGCACCCTGCCCGTCCAGCACCAGCAATACGCCGTGACGCCGGGCATAGGTAAAGGAGAGGAGCGGGCCGGCGTTTGCCGGGGCCGGAGTTGGCTCGGGGGCGATTGTGCTTAGGGGTGCAGTTTCCGTCATAGCCATAGGCCCGCCTCAGTGAGATCCTCATAATAGCAAGGGGGGGCAAGGCCCCTCTATGGCAATTGCGTGACAGGAGCGCCCCATGCAAGCACCCCCTTCGGCTCGCGGCGGCGCCCGCATGGATCTCAACCTCTATCGCGTGCTCGATGCCATCTACGCCGAGGGCAGCCTGACGAAGGCTGGCCGGCGCCTGGGTCTTTCCCAGCCCGCCACCTCTCACGCCCTTGCGCGGCTTCGGGACGTCTTCGGGGATCCGCTTTTTTTGCGCTCGGCTCATGGCATGGTACCCACGGCCTTGGCCAAGGATCTCATCGGTCCCGCTCGGCAAGCCCTCCGTCTCCTTGAGAATCCCTTGAGCGCTGCCCAGCCCTTCGAGCCCGCGGGCGCGACCCTGCGCTTTCGCATCAGCATGAGCGATTTAAACGAAGCTCGGCTCTTACCTCGGCTGGTGCAGCTGCTCCGGGACGAGGCTCCGGGGGTGACCCTGGAAAGCTTCTCCGTGCCTCGGCGAGACCTGGTGCAGGCCCTTGCTACGGGGGCGCTTGATCTGGCCCTGGATGTGCCTCTGCTGTCCGATCCCCTCGTGCATCATGCGCCCCTGGGAGAGGATCGCTATGTCTGCGTCCTGCGCCAGGGTCACCCCCTCGGCGCCCAGGCCCTCACCCTCGAGCGCTTTCTCGAGCTTGACCATATCCACCTGTCCTCCCGACCCCGGGGCCTCGGCCACGTGGATCTTGCCCTCGAGCGCCTGGGAAAGCGGCGGCGCATCATGCTGCGGGCCCAGCACTTCCTGGTGGCGCCGGAGGTGCTCATGACCTCGGACCTTGCGCTCACCGTTCCTGAAAGCTTTGCGGACCACATGGCGCTGCGCTACCCCCTGCGCCGGGAGCCCCTGCCCTTTCCCCTGCCGCCCCTGGAAAGCCATTTGTACTGGTTATCCCAACGGGACGCCGATCCCCCTCTCCTCTGGTTCCGCACCTTGCTCGCCCAGGTGGCCCGGGGCCTAGGGAAATCACGTAAACTTGTGCCATCCACCGGGGATTGAACAGCATGATCAAAGCGTTTGCGGGGCAGCACCTCCTTAGCGTCCAGGACCTGAGCCTCGAGGCCGTGGAGACGGTGTTTTCCGTTGCCGATCGCATGGTGCCCTTCGCTGAGCGGCGCATGGTGACCCGAGTGCTCGAGGGCGCCATTCTCGGCAACATGTTTTTCGAGCCGAGTACGCGCACCCGCGTCAGCTTTGGCTGTGCCTTCAACCTCCTCGGCGGCGAGGTGCGGGAAACCATCGGCATGGAGAGCTCCTCCCTGGCTAAGGGGGAATCGCTGGAAGATACGGCTCGGGTGCTCTCCGGCTATAGCGACGTTATTGTGATGCGTCACCCCGAGGAAGGCGCCGTGGATCGCTTCGCCCAGGCGAGCCGCGTTCCGGTCTTGAACGGCGGAGACGGCGCTCGGGAGCACCCTACGCAGGCGCTGCTTGATCTTTACACCATTCGCCGCGAGCGCGCGGCCCTGGGACTCAGCCTAGAGGGGCTGCGCGTCGCCCTCATGGGGGACCTTCGCTACGGTCGTGCCGTCCACTCGCTGGTGCAACTGCTGAATCTGTATCCGGCGATTGAGTTTCATCTCATTAGCCCGCCCGAGCTTGCCTTGCCGCCCGTGTACGAAGAGGCGCTCCGGTCCCGAGGGCATCGGGTGTTTCGTCACGACACCCTGGCGCCGGGGCTGGCGGCAGCGGATATCGTCTACGTCACGCGCACCCAGGAGGAGCGTTTCCCGAGTCCCGAGGAGGCGGCGCGCTACCGGGGCCTATTCCGCCTGAATCAGGCGGTCTACACGGAGCACTGCGCACCGCAGACGGTGATCATGCATCCCCTTCCCCGGGATTCCCGGGCGGGCGCCCAGGAGCTCGACGCGGATCTCGATGCCCACCCGGCTCTGGCCATCTTTCGTCAGGCGGACAACGGCGTGGTGATTCGCATGGCGCTCTTCGCCCTCTGTCTTGATGTGGTGGGGGAAGTGGAAAAGGATCTGAAGCCGGTGCGCTGGTACACGGGCGGGCGCCGGCCCTAGGTCGCTTCCTAAGGCAAAAAAAGCCCGGCATGGCCGGGCTTTTCAACAACTTAAGGGCTAAAGCTAGATTTTAGCTTCAAGCTCCGGGACCGCCTGGAACAGATCCGCCACGAGGCCGTAGTCCGCCACCTGGAAAATCGGCGCGTCCTCGTCCTTGTTAATCGCCACGATCACCTTGGAGTCTTTCATACCTGCTAGGTGCTGAATGGCGCCGGAGATGCCCACGGCGATGTAGAGCTCCGGGGCAACGATCTTACCCGTTTGCCCCACCTGCATATCATTCGGGACGAAGCCGGCGTCAACCGCGGCCCGGGAAGCGCCCATGGCAGCATTCAGCTTGTCCGCAACCCCTTCCAGGATCTTGAAGTTATCCCCACTGCCCATGCCCCGGCCCCCAGACACCACCACCCGGGCGGCGGTGAGCTCGGGACGGTCGAGCTTGACGATTTCTTCATTCACGAAGCTGGAAACCCCCGCGTCGTGGGCGCTGCTCAGAGCCTCCACGGCTGCGCTGCCGCCGGTCGCGGGCACGGGGTCGAAGGCCGTGTGACGCACCGTGACCACCTTGACCGCATCGGAGCTCTTCACCGTGGCGATGGCATTGCCCGCGTAGAAGGGACGCTTGAAGGTGTCCTCGCTTTCCACGGAAATAATGTCGGACACCATGTTCACATCGAGAAGCGCGGCGACCCGGGGCATGGTGTTCTTGCCGTTGGTGCTGTGGGCGGACAGCACATGGCTGTGCCCCGCTGCGGCTTCGGCGATGAGGGGGGCGACGTTCTCGGCCAGCTGCTTGCCGTACACCGCGGCGTCGGCGCAGAGCACCTTGCTTACGCCGGGTAGCGCGGCCGCGGCGTCCGCGGCAGCGCCGCAGCCTTCCCCGGCGACCAGCACGGTGATATCCCCACCGATGGCCTGTGCCGCCGCCACCACATTCAGCGTGACGGGATTGAGGGCGGCGTTGTTGTGTTCTGCTACAAGAAGAATACTCATGGCTTAAAGCTCCCTAGCGCGCCCTTAGATAACCTTGGCTTCGTTCTTGAGTTTGTCGACGAGGGCTTCCACCGAGTCAACCTTGATGCCGCCCTGGCGCTCCGCCGGGGGCTCGACCCGAAGGGTTTCAATGGTGGCCTTGACCTCCACGCCCAGCGCTTCCGGGGTGAGCGTATCGAGTGGCTTTTTCTTTGCCTTCATAATGTTCGGCAGGGATGCGTAGCGCGGCTCATTGAGGCGCAGGTCCGTGGTGACCACGGCCGGAGCCTTCAGGGCCACGGTCTGCAAGCCGCCATCCACTTCCCGGGTGACGTTCACCGTATCGCCGGCGATTTCAACCTTAGAGGCAAAGGTGCCCTGACCAAGCCCCGCGAGGGCCGCAAACATCTGCCCCGTTTGGTTGTTGTCGGCATCGATAGACTGCTTGCCGAAGATCACTAGCCCAGGCTGCTCTTGGTCGTAAACGCCCTTCAGCAGCTTGGCGACGGACAGGGGCTGAGGGAAACCGTCGGTTTCCACGAGGATGGCGCGATCGGCACCAAGGGCCAGCGCGGTGCGTAGCTGCTCCTGGCACTGGGTCGGGCCCACGGCCACGGCGACCACTTCCGTTGCCTGGCCGCTTTCCTTCAAGCGCACGGCCTCTTCGATGGCGATTTCGCAGAAGGGATTCACCGCCATTTTGACGTTGGTGAGGTCGACGTCGCTGTTATCGGCCTTGACCCGCACCTTGACGTTGTAATCGATGACGCGCTTGATCGCGACGAGCACTTTCATGGGCCACTTCCCATAGCAAGGGGGCCCGAAAGGCCCGTGGACAGCAAAGTAAGGCACATAGGGGCGCCTCAGGAACGGCGCGTATTCTGACCCTGGCCCCCAGAGGGGTCAAGGCAAGGGGCTGGCCCCGTGATGGAGCCCCCCTGCCCCGTCGTTTATACTCGGGGCTCACGGGAATCGCTCGCAAGGGCCTAGCAAGGGAGAGAGGCGTGGACGCCGTAGAACGGGAAGCGATGGAATTTGATGTGGTCGTCGTCGGCGGCGGGCCTGCGGGGCTCTCGGCGGCCTGCCGGGTCATGCAGCTGGCTCAGGCCGCGGGGCAGGAATGGTCCGTTTGCCTCGTCGAAAAAGGCTCGGAGATCGGCGCCCACATTCTGTCTGGCGCCGTGGTCGAGCCGCGGGCGCTTGATGAGCTCTTCCCGAACTGGGCGGCAGAGGGCGCCCCCCTTAATAACCCGGTCACCGATGACGAGGTTTATTACCTCCCCGATGGTGACCACAAGGTGAAGATTCCGGGCTTTTTTGTACCGAAGGCCACCCACAACGAAGGCAACCATGCGATCAGCCTGGGCAATCTGTGCCGGTGGCTTGGGGAGCAGGCCGAAAACCTCGGGGTGAACGTCTTCCCAGGCTTCGCCGCTAGCGAGATCCTCTATAACGATGATGGCGCCGTGGTCGGCGTCGCGACCGGCGACCTTGGCGTGGGTCGGGATGGTCAACCTAAGGGCTCCTTTACGCCGGGCTACGAGCTTCGCGCGAAGTACACGATTTTCTCCGAGGGCTGCCGCGGCCACCTGGGCAAGCAGCTCATCAAGAAATTTGAGCTCGACAAGAATGCTGGCCCGCAGCACTACGGGATCGGCTTTAAGGAGCTTTGGGATATCCCCGCGGAGCAGCACGTGCCCGGCAAGGTGGTGCATAGCATTGGCTGGCCCCTCGCGGAAACCGCCGGGAACACCGGGGGTAGCTTCCTTTACCACCTCGAAAACCAGCAGGTGGTGGTGGGGCTGATCGTGGACTTGGCCTACAGCAACCCTCATGTCTCGCCCTTCGATGAATTTCAGCGCATGAAGCATCACCCACTGTTCGCGGAAACGCTCAAGGGTGGCACCCGCGTGGCCTACGGGGCCCGGGCCATCGTCAAGGGGGGGCTCCAAGCGCTGCCCGAGCTCACCGTTCCCGGTGCGGTGCTCGCCGGCGACGACGCGGGCTTCCTGAACTTCCTCAAGATCAAGGGCAGCCACACGGCGATGAAGAGCGGCATGCTTGCCGCCGAGGCCATCGTCGAGAAGCTTGCGGCTGGAAGCGAAGGGGGTGAGACGGTCCCGGCCTTCGCCGAGATGTTCCAGGACAGCTGGCTCTACGAAGAGCTGTCCGAGGCGCGCAACGCCGGGCCTGCTATGCACAAATTTGGCATGCTCGCAGGCTCGGCTTTTGCCTGGGTGGACCAGACCCTCTTCGCCGGCAAGCTGCCCTTTACCCTGAGCGATAAAACGCCCGATTACGCCACCCTGAAGCCCGCCAGCGCCTGCAAGGCGCCGTCCTATCCCAAGCCCGATGGGGTGCTCAGCTTCGATAAGTCCTCTTCCGTCTATCTCTCCAACACAAACCACGAAGAGGATCAGCCCTGCCACCTTCAGCTTGCGGATCCGGACCTCCCCATCCGGGAGAACCTGCCCCGCTTTGACGAGCCGGCGCAACGTTACTGCCCCGTGGGGGTTTATGAGGTGGTGAAGGAAGCGGACGGTCCGAAGTTTGTGATCAACGCGCAGAACTGTATTCACTGTAAAACCTGCGACATCAAAGATCCGGCGCAGAACATCACCTGGGTGACCCCGGAGGGTGCGGGCGGCCCGAACTATCCCAACATGTAAAGCAGCACCTGATCGACAAAACGGGCCTGCGGGCCCGTTTTTCGTTGCGGCGCTTACACCGCTTCCGGGGCGCCCTCGGGCACAAGGGGGAAGCGTAGTCCCGCACTGACCACGGCGAAGGGGGGTTCGCTATCGGCCAGGGAGGCCAGGTGATAGTAGGTAGGTCGATCCAAGCGAGCCCATAGCTGTCCTCGCACAGGAAGCACCACCCCACCCCCCGCCGCCTCGTCGCGCGCCACCAGGGGATGGGTGGCATCAACAGGAACCCAGTCGCCGACGTTCGTCTTCAGCATGAGCTGCTGCCCCGCCCCCTCCCCGGCCACCTCTAGATCAACGGCAAGGAAGGGGGTGTCCTCCACCGAGATGCGCAGCATCTCCGCGGGCGTGACCAGCCAATGCCCTTCTTCATCGCACCGCAGGATCGAGGCGAACAGCGCCACCAGCGCCGGCCGCTTGATCTCTCCCCCCTCATGGAACCAACGCCCGTCCCGGGCAATGGTCATGTCGATGGTGCCCCGGCGGCTGGGGTTCCAGGCGTCTACCGGGGGGCGCTTTTGCCCGCTGGCTTCCGCGAGGCGGTCGGTGAGGGCTTCCAGGGTCAAGCGAGGGAGGGTCACGGTTGGGCTCCTAGCCGCCAATGAATTTCATCACCATGGTTCCACCGGTAAAGGCGACGGGTTGCTTAGCCTTGAGGGTCGCTTCAAGAAGCGCCGGCAGCTGCGCGAGGGCCTCTTCCCGGGGTAGCGCCAGCAGCGGCCGGAGCGCTTGCTGGGCGGAGGAGGACAGGCACCCGTAGAGATCCCCCTCCGAGGACAGGCGAAGGCGGGTGCAGCTTGAGCAAAAGGGCTCGGACTCGTTGGGGATGATGCCGAAGGTGCCCCCGCCGGCCACCGCAAAGCGCCGCGCCGTGCTATCGAAGGGAGCTTCCGTACGCTCGAAGCTGTGGTGCTCGCCAATCAGCGCCAGGATTTCTTCCATTCCGATGAAGTCCCGATCGAAGGCGGCGCTGTGGCTCAGATGGCCCATGCGCATGAGCTCGATGTAGCGAAGCTCCATGCCTCGGTCTAGGGCATAGCGAAGCATGGGTTCGATTTGGCTGCGATTGCTCGATCGCACGGGCACCATGTTGAGCTTCACCTTCAGCCCGGCTTCAAGGCAGGCGTCGATGGCGGCCAGCACCGTGGCCAGATCGCCGCCCCGGGCCAAGGCTCGGAAGGCCTTGGGGTCCAGCGTGTCGAGGGAAATATTGATGCGCTTAAGGCCGCTGGCCACGAGCAAGGGCACCTTGGGTCCGAGGAGCTGCCCATTAGTAGTGAGGCTCACGTCCTCGAGCCCGAGGTCCATGATGCGGGGGAAGAGGTAGTCGAACTTTGGGGTCACCAGGGGTTCGCCCCCGGTTAGGCGCAAGCGATCGATGCCCGCCCCGAGCACCAGCAGCTCAATGGCCCGGAGCATTTGCTCAGCGTCGAGCTCCCGGTCGGCGCGGAGTAGCCGTTTGCCATCGGGTACGCAGTAGGTGCAGGCGTAATTGCAGGCTGCCGTAAGGCTGACCCGAAGGTTACGGAAGCGGCGGCCGAAGCGATCTACGGGCCCTGGAGCGGGTGCGGTACTCATGAGGGCAGTATGCCACGGGCCTCTAGGGCATCGCGAAGCCGATCGACGGTGCGCGCCTGCCAGAAAAAGCGATTGCTGCCCTTCACCAAAAGCTGAGCCCCCGGGCTTAGGGCGTCTAAGATTGGGGCGAGGTCGAGGGCCTCCGTGCTCGGCCACCAACCCCGGCACCGTGGCCCGAGGCGCTCGGCCAGGGGCTTCATGAGCGGCCCGAGGAGAAACACGCCATCGAGTCCGGCGAGGGGCTCTTCCAGGGCGCTATGGAAAGCGGGCGCGTCCCCACCCAGTTCGAGCATGTCGGCCAGTAAGGCAAGCTTAGGCCCCTTTGCTCCCGCGGCGTGAAGATCGCGCAGGGCCAGGCGCATGCTTTCCGGATTGGCGTTGTAGCTTTCATCGATCAGTACGCAGCCCCCTGCCTCCAGCCGGGAGCCGCGGCCCTTGGGGGCGGGCACTGCTGCCATGGCGGGCACGGCGGGTGCCAGGGGCAGTCCCGCCGCCTGGAGGCACGCCAGAATGGCGGTGGCGCTCCGTTGCCGGTGCTCCGCACCGAGGGGCTTTAGGTCGACGCCAGCGCCTAGGCCCTGAAGCACCCCAGCGTCATTACGGGAAAAGTCCGCCGAGGAACCCTGCCCTCGGTGATCCTCGAAGGTCATGATCCGCTGACGCTCTGGAGCGCGATCTTGGGGGCAGACGAGCACCCCCTCCGGACCGAGGCCTGCCGCAATGGAGAGCTTCTCCTCGGCGATGGCCGCTAGGCTCCCCAGGCCCTCTAGGTGCACGGGCAGGATGTTGAGCACCAGGGCCACCGTTGGTTGCACTAGCTGGCTTAAGGGGGCGATCTCCCCGGGGCGATTCATGCCCAGCTCAAAGACCGCCGCCGCGGAGGCCTGAGGCATTCGGGCCAGAGATAGGGGGACGCCCAGGTGGTTGTTTAAGCTGCCTTCCGTCGCGTGTACGACGTCGGCGCCGAAGTGTGCCTGAAGGGCTGCGGTGAGAAGCGCCTTGGCCGTGGTTTTCCCCGAGGATCCGGTGAGGGCGAAGACCGGCCCAGAGCAGCGCTGCCGAGCCCCTCGGGCAAGGGTCCAGAGGGCTTCGAAGGGATCGGGGACGACAATTTCCCGAGCC
>Ga0255760_10003856_pt1 | contig 13327 bp, 13 predicted proteins | sample 071ome_25_FD_179960 | JGI IMG/M metagenome (GOLD analysis project Ga0255760, IMG submission 179960) | Coastal salt marsh microbial communities from the Groves Creek Marsh, Skidaway Island, Georgia - 071410BT metaG (version 2) | ecosystem: Environmental > Aquatic > Marine > Intertidal zone >... | reverse complement strand
TCGCCGGTAGGGTCAAGGAAATCCTCGGGGAGGTCATTGATAAAAATTTCGCTGCCGGATGCCATCACTGTAATCCAGCTGCAGAAATTCTCAAGCTGTCGAACGTTGCCGGGCCATGGAAGACTGGTCAGGAATTGACTTGTTTCTGCGCGCAGTTCCTTTTTCTCTGCATCCATTTGCTTGGCCGCCCTGGCCAGAAAATGTTCCATGAGTGCTGGTATGTCTTCCCTGCGGTCAGCAAGTTTGGGCAAATGGATGGGTATTACGTTTAGACGATGATAGAGATCCTCCCTGAACAGGTTCTGCTTGACACGCTCTTCCAGATTCTGGTGGGTCGCGGCGATGATTCGGACATCGGCCTTGATCGGGGTCAGGCCACCGACACGGTAAAACTCTCCGTCAGATAGAACGCGCAGTAGACGGGTCTGTGTTTCCATCGGCATATCGCCGATCTCATCCAAGAAAAGTGTGCCGCCATCGGCCTGTTCAAAACGACCAACCCGCATCTGGGTGGCGCCGGTAAATGCGCCTCTCTCGTGACCAAATAATTCGGATTCAATCAGATCCTTTGGAATGGCTGCCACATTCAGAGGTACGTAAGGCTCTTCGGCCCTAAGGCTGTGCCTGTGGAGTGCCTGTGCAACCAGTTCTTTGCCCGTACCACTTTCACCCTTGATAAGAACAGTAATATTGGAGTGCGATAGGCGCCCTATAGCCCTGAACACTTCCTGCATGGAGGGGGCTTCGCCAATAATTTCTTTGGCCTCAACATTGGCAGACTTAATCTTTTTGCTTTTATGTGTACTAGCATGCTTAACGGCGCGACTTGCAACAGAGATGGCCTCTTCAACATCAAAGGGTTTAGGCAGGTACTCAAAGGCGCCTTTTTTGTAGGACTGAACAGCACTGCCAAGATCGGAATGTGCTGTCATGATTATCACTGGTATATTCGGGAAAGATTCCTGGATCTCCTGGAGTATTTCTAGGCCATTCATGCCCGGCATGCGAATATCGCTGATTATGGCGTCGGGCTGAGTTGTTTTTAGTTTTTCGAGCAGGCCGTCGCCGCTCTCAAAGCTTTCGTTGTTGAAGCCAGCCTTGGTAAGTGATTTCTCCAGCACAAATCGTATGGATTGATCATCGTCAACAATCCAGATTAGGTTGTTTTCAGCCATCAATAGGATTCCTCATTATACAAGGGGTTCTCATCCGAGATAGGGAGTGACAGCATGAAGCGTGTTTTTCCATTCTGGCTATCAAACTCAATAAGCCCGTTGTGGTTCTTGAGAATATTCTGTGACAGAGACAGACCAAGACCCGTTCCCTCAGCACGACCACTAATTAACGGGTAGAAAATATTCTCGGCTATTTCGGAGCGAATCCCCGGACCGTTATCAATGATCTCAATACGTGCCACGAGTTTGTGCATGACAGGTCCGATCGTGACCTGGTTTAAAGTGCGAGTCTTGATAATAATTTCAGGATCTTCAACGTTTGATTCTGTCAGTGCCTGCATGGCATTCCTGACAATATTCAGAACTGCCTGTATGAGTTGGCTAAGGTCGCCGGTAATTTCAGGGATACTTGGATCGTAATCCTTGATTAGAGTGATTGAGCCGCGTGTTTCGGCAACCACCAGGTTGTAAACTCGTTCGAGGATTTCATGGACATTAATTATTTGTAGCGCCGGTTTTTTATACTGCCCGGTGAGTCTGTCTATGAGCCCGACGAGACGGTCAGTCTCCTCGATAATGACATTGGTGTAATCTTTCAGGTCCTGGTCTTGGAGTTCAGAAGCCAGCAGTTGCGCCGCGCCCCGAATTCCACCAAGAGGATTCTTGATTTCATGCCCGAGCCCCCTAACCAGGCCTAGGGTGGTTTCGTGATTGGAAATCAGCAATTCCTTGCGCGTGATATTGTAAGAGCGATCCAGTTCTTGGAGTTCTACCATAAGGTAGGTTTCATTTTTATAAATTATGCGGCTGGCAGAGTAATCGACGGTCATCTTGTTGGTGTTGGCCTTGGTAATCACAACTTTCCTAGCTATGAAGGTGATGCCGTTGTCTATAACTTGTTTCAAGGAGGTGGCCAGCGGTTTTGAATTCAGCAAAATTGAGCTGATAGGAAGTAAATAACAGTGCTTCTTGCTGTTTTCCAGGAGGGCTTCGGCAGCGTCGTTCATGTATAGAAGACGCAGCTCTTTATCCAGCAACATTATCGCTGTTGTCAGGTTATCCAGTAGGCTGGTGTTTAATGCATCAGTATCATTCAATTGATGCACCAGCTCACCAGGGTCCAGTCCGATGTTCATGCGTGTTAAAACTCATATCTTAGGGCATTTAAATGCAGCTTTTTATCAGCAAGCAAATAACGAACCAATTAATAACCCACTGATATTTATATAGGTATTTATATTTTTCAAAAGTTATTGCACTATATTAGCGCATATATCCCAAAAAGGAACATTGATACGCACCTAAATTGTGCGTTTACCGCCCTTATGTCTCAGGAAGTTGGCACGCGATTTATATATAATTCTGGCGATTTAATCCGTAGCATTCAGCATCTGTTCCCATGAAATACTTGGTCAAATATTCACCGGAAATGACCATCAAGAGTCGCCCGGTGCGAAGCCGTTTTGCCAAGCAGTTGAAAAATAACCTCGTCGTGCTGCTGGGGCGCATTTCTCCCGAAATAGAAATTATTGGCAGATGGGATTACATTCAGATCAATGTGCCTGATTCGCTTCAGTCTGAGTTAGACCACATTGAGCAGATACTGGCCTCCACACAAGGCATCTGTTTCTTTGAGGAAGTTCAGCATTCCAAGTATGAAGATTTGGACGATATCTTTGCTAAAACCCTTCCGATATACAGGGACAAACTTGACGGTAAAACCTTCGCTGTACGTTGTAATCGTTCCGGGAATCAACCCTTTAATTCAATGGATGTTGAAAAATTCGTCGGGGAAGGCCTGAATCACAATACGCAAGCCGCTGGTGTCAATCTTAATAACCCTGATGTCGTGGTCAAAATTGAGGTCAGGAATGAAAATCTTTTCGTTGTTGAAAAAACACACCGCGGGTTAAACGGCTTTCCCATGGGATCTCAGGACGGAGTGCTGTCCTTGATCTCCGGCGGTTTTGATTCCGCTGTTTCCAGTTACCTTTCGATGCGCAGAGGTCTTTTAACCCATTTCTGTTTCTTCAATTTAGGCGGAGACGAACATGAAATCGCCGTTAAGGAGGTGGCGTTGTACCTGTGGATGCGCTATGGCTCCACCCACCCCGTGCGTTTCATTACCGTGCCATTTGAAGAAGTAGTCAGAGAGATCCTAGAAAAAGTAGATAACTCCCAGATGGGCGTGGTGTTAAAAAGAGTGATGCTCAGGGCGGCAACTCGGGTGGCTGAAAAAATGAATGTAGAGGTGCTCGTTACGGGGGAAAGCGTGGCGCAGGTCAGCAGTCAGACTTTGCGTAACCTGTCAGTCATAGACAAGGTCACCGATGCACTTGTCCTTAGACCACTCGCGATGATGGAAAAACAGGATATAGTCGACCTAGCAAGGTCTATTGGCACCGAAGAGTTTTCCGCGGTTATTCCCGAGTACTGCGGCGTCATTTCAGTAAATCCAACGACCCGGGCCCGCATGCATAAGATCGAAAAACAGGAAGGGCGGTTAGATCTCGCTGTGCTAGATGTTGCTGTTGAAAATGCTGTGTCTGTTTCAATAGACAGGATTGATTTCGAAGAAGAGCGTTCATGTAAAGAGGTCAGGATCGTTGCTGCTCCCGAATTTGGTGAAGTAATCCTGGATATTCGACATCCGGATGAAGAGGAAAAACAGCCGCTCACTCTGACCAGCAATGTCGTTGAGAAGATTCCTTTTTACAAGTTGAACTCGGCATTCCCCTCGCTACCCGCTGAAACCGACTACCTTCTTTACTGCTCCAAGGGGCTGATGAGTTCACTGCATGCCGCTTACCTGCTGGAGCAGGGCTTCGACAATCTAGGCGTTTATCGTCCTGGCCCGTAGACAAACTACCTAATACCTATCACTGGGCATTACCTGGCTATACAGAATCTGTATAATGCCCTGCAATTTTTTGTGAGTAATTTCCTTGATCGAGAAAATTAGAAATATCGCCATTATCGCGCACGTTGACCACGGCAAAACGACACTGGTGGACAAACTGCTGCAACAGTCCGGTACTCTTGAAACGCGTGGCAAAGAAATCAAGCGTGTTATGGATTCCAATGACCAGGAAAAGGAACGCGGCATAACGATCCTGGCTAAGAACACGGCGGTTAACTGGGGTGAATACCGAATCAATATTGTTGATACACCGGGTCACGCTGATTTTGGCGGTGAAGTGGAGCGAGTGCTTTCCATGGTAGATAGCGTTCTATTGCTGGTGGACGCCGTTGAGGGCCCCATGCCGCAGACTCGGTTCGTGACCCAGAAGGCCTTTGATCGCGGTTTGAATCCCATTGTTGTAATTAACAAGATTGACCGCGAAGGTGCCAGGCCGGACTGGGTGATCAATGAGGTATTTGATTTGTTTGATCGCCTGGGTGCAACAGATGGGCAGCTCGACTTTCCTGTTATCTATGCTTCCGCACTGGAAGGAAAAGCCGGACTGGAAGCCGATGAAATGCAGGACAACATGGAATGCCTTTTCCAGCTAATTGTTGATAACGTGCCGCCGCCCCGAGTTGACACTGATGGACCGCTGCAGCTACAGATTAGCGCCCTGGATTACAACTCCTATGTAGGTGTGATTGGTGTAGGTCGAATCACGCGCGGTAAGGCCAGGACTAATCTGCCGGTGACCGTTGTCGACAGGGAAGGACATACGCGCAAGGCCAAGATTGGCCAGGTCAAGACTTACCTTGGACTTGAGCTTGTTGATGCAGAGGAAGCTGAAGCGGGCGATATTATCTGTGTCACCGGCATAGATGAGCTGAATATCAGTGACACTCTCTGCGATGTGGATGCACCTGAAGCATTGCCACCCCTCTCAGTCGACGAGCCAACAATCTCAATGACTTTCCAAGTAAATGACTCGCCTTTTGCTGGCCAGGACGGTAAATACATTACCAGCCGTAACCTGAAGGAGCGCCTAGAAAGAGAGTTGATACACAACGTAGCCCTGCGAGTTGAGCCGGGCGAAAGTGCTGAAAAATTCAAGGTATCAGGCCGAGGAGAGTTGCATCTTTCTGTGCTGATAGAAAGTATGCGTCGCGAGGGTTATGAGTTGGCGGTATCGAGGCCGGAGGTAGTTACCCGCGAGATTGATGGAGTGCTTAATGAGCCCTACGAACATCTTGTTGTAGATGTTGACGACGAGCATCAGGGCTCGGTAATCGAGGAACTGGGCAGTCGCAAGGCTGAAATGCAGGACATGAATGCCGATGGCAAAGGCCGCATCAGGATTGCCTTCATTATTCCAACCCGTGGCCTGATAGGGTTTCGCACCCAGTTCCTGGGATTGACCTCGGGCTCTGGCATCATGACCCACGTCTTTGATCATTACGGCCCGGTCAAACAGGGCCAAATTGCCAAGCGCCAGAATGGCGTCCTTGTGTCGATGGTGAAAGGCAAGTCTTTGGGCTATGCACTTTATAACCTGCAGGATCGCGGCAGGCTTTTTATTGACCCTAACAGTGAAATCTACGAGGGCATGATTGTTGGATTGCACAGCAGGGACAATGATCTGGTGGTAAATCCAACTAAGGCCAAGCAGCTGACCAATATTAGGGCGGCCGGAAGCGACGAAAATATTCTACTGACTCCTCCTATCAGGCATAGCCTTGAGCAGGCCATGGAATTTATAGAGCAGGATGAGCTGGTGGAGATTACCCCGCATCATATCCGCCTGCGCAAACAGTTCCTTACTGAAAACGAACGTAAACGCCGCAGTCGTGGCGGCGAACTGCGTGGCGCCTAAGGTGAGATCATGCTGGCCCTGATACAGAGAGTTTCAAGTGCAAGTGTCGAAATAGAAAGCCGGGTAGTTGGCGCCATAAGCCAGGGGCTGCTTGTTCTGCTGGGTGTTGAAAAGGAAGACACAAAAGAGCAGGCCGACAAGCTTCTGAAAAAGTTGCTTGCTTACCGTGTCTTTTCAGATGCCGTAGGCAAAATGAATCTCAGTGTCTCAGATATTGGCGGCGGGCTGCTTATTGTCTCCCAGTTCACCCTGGTGGCTGATACTGAAAAGGGTCTGCGGCCAAGCTTCTCCAGTGCCAAGCCTCCAGCGGATGCCGAGCAGTTATACCAGTATTTTGTGGCGCAGGCTGGATCAGTTCATGCAGAGGTGGCAACGGGTGAGTTCGCTGCCGATATGAAAGTTTCACTGGTTAATGATGGGCCGGTGACCTTTATGTTGAAAAGCTAAAAATTTCAGGTAGCCGCCTGGCTGCTGTCCTCCTCGTCAGCTTCCTCCTCATCTTCACTGTGAAGAATCCTTCCGGCAAAAATTCCCAATTCGAAAAGCAACCACATCGGTATCGCAACAAAAGATTGCGATAGAGGATCCTGTGGAGTCAGGAACATGCCGGCCACGAAGCAGCCAATGATGACATATGGTCTTTTTTCTGACAGTTTTTTCGGCGTTGTGACGCCGGAAAAAATAAGGAGCAGTGTGGCAATGGGTATTTCAAAAACAAGACCAAACACTAGGAAAAGCGCCAGCGCAAAATCAAGGTATTCAGTGATATCGGTCATCACCTGAACGCTGTCGGGTGCACTGTTTACAAAGAATGGAATGACAAACTTGAATACCAGGAAGTAAGCAAAGGATATTCCAAAGTAAAAGAGGATGATGCTTGATACCAGGATCGGAAAGGCAACCCTGATTTCATTCTTGTAAAGACCTGGTGCGATGAATGCCCAGGCCTGGTGAAGAATGACAGGGACGCCTATAAAGATCGCCGCATAAATTGAAGTCTTGAAGGGGATCATGAAAGGCGAGGTGGGTGAGGTCGCAATCATGCTCGAGCCCTCGGGCAAGACATCCTGCAGTGGTTTGGCGATGAATTCGTAAAGCTCATTGCCAAAAGGAAAAATGCAGAGGAAGAAAATGACAATCACTAGAAAACAGCGAATGAGCCTGTCGCGCAGCTCTACCAGATGCGCTATCAGCGGCTGTTCCGTGCTGCCTACTTCCTGCTCCTGTGTTTCGTTTTCGCTCATATCTTAAGTAACAATCTACGACTTGTTTGATTCGACTTTAGCGTTATCTGATGAGGGCTCCGGTGAAGAGTCCTTTGTAATGCTGGCTGGTTTTTGCTCTGGCGGTGCCGTGTTGGTTTCACCGGATGCCAACATTTTTTCTGGGTCCGGCGAATCAGAAGCCTTGTTCTCCTCGGTAATGTTACCGAAGCCGGATAACTCTTTTTTCAGGTTAAGGTCATCCTTGATGGAGTCGGTTTCACTTTTAATGGATTCGATAGATTCAGTTACCTGGCTCTTGGTGTTGTTGAACTTTTCCATGATGGCTTCGTTGCGCAGCTGTCTGCGAATCTCGTCGGCGCCGACTTCCTGCTCTATTTCGCGTTTGATGTTATTGAAGCTTCTGCGCAGACGCCCAATCCATAACCCAAGAGTTTTTATGGCGCCGGGCAGACGATCTGGTCCAAGCACCAGTAGGGCTACCACGCAAATAATGATTAATTCAAAAAAGCTGGGATCAAACATTGGATACCAGGATCAACGCAGGAAAATGGAGCAGATAAATTGCTTTGATATATGGAGCGGATTCAGACCTGCTTTTCTTCAGCGGGGTCCTCTACTTTTTCCGCTCTAACATCAAAAGTATCATTCTCGTCTTCGATCTGAGCTTGTGCTTTCTGGCTGTTGCCATCTTCTTCCTTCATGGCACTTTTAAAACCTTTGAGGGCACCGCCAAGATCAGAACCAATATTCTTTAGTTTTTTTGTACCAAACACCAGAATCACGATCACCAGGATGATGAGTAGTTGTGTTAGGTTAACTCCGCCAAGTCCCATGATTACCTCCTAAATAAATTCTTTATCGTCTGTGTCTATTAATGACGCATTGTAACAGTCTTAACTCTGGCCACGGGAAGCTTTTTCTTCTAGCCCGCTTACGCCAAAGCGCTTTTCCAGCTCTGCAAGAACAGCATCTGGGCCTGTGTCCAGTTTTGCCAGCATGACCAGCGTATGAAACCAGAGGTCTGCAGTTTCATGAATAAGATGAGCCACGTCACCTGCCTCAGATTCACGTGCTGCCTCAATTGTTTCTTTAGCTTCTTCGGCCACCTTGGCCAGGATTTTTTCCAGCCCCCTGTGGTGTAGCTGGGCGACATATGAGGAATCAGGATCTGCTGATTTTCGCTCTTCTATTATTGCTGCCAGTTTCTGAAGTGTCTCACTCATAATAATTTCCGGGTTCCTGAAGTTGGTGTTCAGGAATCAGCGCTGTAAATTTCTTTTGGGTCTTTCAACACGGGTTCGTTTTCTACCCATTGACCATCCTCGAGTTTTTGGTAGTAGCAGCTTTCCCTGCCGGTATGGCAGGCAATACCTCCCAGTTGCTCAATCTTGAAAACAACGCAGTCATTGTCGCAATCCAGGAAAACACCGTGGAGTACCTGGATATGACCGGACTCCTCACCTTTCTTCCATAGTTTCTGCTTGGAGCGTGACCAGTAAACCGCGCGGTTTTCCTCTACAGCAAGCTGCAGAGCTTCCCGGTTAATCCAGGCCTGCATCAGGATCCGGCCACTTCCCCAATCCTGGGCTATGGCTGGGATCAGGCCATCACTGTTCCATTTGATCTGGTCTAGCCAGTCTGTGTTCATTTCAAGTCCGCTTCAATTTGGAGAGGCAAAGAATACTTTATTTTGGGGTTTGCAGTCAGAATTCAAGCTGAATGCGTGCCGGGAGTAGCCTTTTGCCATCAGGCTATTTCCTTAAAAAAAGCAGGGCGATGCCGGCTGTCGCCAGGATCAGAGTAGCTGCAGGCCTCTGAGTCAGCATGTCGCTTATATCAGGGTGCAGGTAAAGACCGGCTGCAACCAAGGCGGTGATTGCAAATCCGGTATGCCGTCTCTTTCTTTTGGCTACTTTCATCGCCTCAATTGTGCTCTTTTCCTGTTCAAGGGACACGGTATGTTGACGGTAATATTTCACTTCCTGGAGAGTTTCATAGATCAACTCAGGCATCTCTGGAAGCGCTTCAAGCCATTCAGGGATTTTCTCGCTTATTTTCTTTAGGTTTGCCAGGGGGGATAAGCGTTCCTTCTGCCATTGCTCAAGGAATGGCAGGGCGTTTTCCCAGAGATCCAGATCCGGGTATAACTGTTTGCCAAGACCTTCGATGTTCAGCAGCGTTTTCTGGAGAAGTACCAGTGAAGGCTGAACCTCCATATTGAAGCGGCTTGCGGTTCGAAAAAGCTGCAGCAACATCATGCCGAAGGAAATATCTTTCAAAGGCTTCTGGAAAATTGGTTCACACACGCTGCGCATAGTCGCCTCGAAAGCATTCACAGGCGTGTCTGGCGGCACCCATCCGCACTCAACGTGCAGTTCTGCCACTTTTCTATAATCCCGTTTGAAGATTGCCAGGAGGTTTTTAGCTAGGTAGTACTGATCGTCCTTGCTAAGCGTGCCTATGATGGCGCAATCGAGCGCAATATATTGTGGCGTTTCAGGTGTGTTTCGAGAAACATACACGTTCCCCGGGTGCATGTCGGCGTGGAAAAAGCTGTGATTGAAAACCTGTGTAAAAAATATCTGCACACCTCGCTCGGCGAGTGTCTTCAGATTTATACCCGCTGCTTTCAGCTCTTCAACCTGGCTTACGGGTATGCCATATATACGCTCCATAACCAGAACATTAGGCCTACAGAATTCCCAGTAAACCTTGGGTACATAGAGTAAGTCGGAGTCTTCAAAGTTTCTTGCCAGTTGCGTGGCGTTGGCACCTTCTGACACCAGGTTGAGCTCGTCGTGAATGATGTAGTCGTAGTCTTTCACGACCTCAAGGGCTCTCAGGCGTTTACCCTGGTCAATATTGTTTTCAACGAAATGGGCGATGGTTTTAAGTAAGGCAATGTCCTGGTCAATTATTTTCTCTATTCCCGGCCTGATCACCTTCACTACGATTTCCTCCCCGCTTTTAAGTGTGCCTGTATGCACTTGGGCCACTGAGGCAGATGCCAGAGGAGTGGGTGAGAAACTGCCAAACAGGTTTTCAATACTGTCGTCTAAAGCAATTTCAATAAGCGAGACAGCCTGTTGTTCATCGAAGGGGGTAACATTGTCCTGCAGGCTTGCCAATTCATCAGCAATATCCTCAGGTACCATGTCGCGGCGGGTCGAGAGCAGCTGCCCAAACTTGACAAAAATAGGGCCTAGCTCTTCCAGCGCCATTCTCAGGCGGGCACCTCGATTTAGACTTTTCAGATTAATAGCCGCGGGCAGCGGAAAGGCAAGCAGCCAGGAGAGCAGGCGCGCCTGGCCGAAATTAGCGAACAGTTCTCCGAGGCGATAGCGGTTTGCTACCCTGTAGATTTTGAGAAGTCTGAGAAATCTAGCCAATTCAGATTCAATTCCTGGAAAAAAGGGTCGGAAACCATATCAAATCTGGCCAAACCAGTAAATTAGCGCCGTGTAGCGGATAAATGTGCGCGTGGGTGCCCGAGAAGTAATTTACTCGGCAGTTTGACTTAGCATGCGATCGATTCTGCCGGACAGGCGGTCAACCCGCAGGCGAAGAGCATCAACATCCGAACAGAAAGACTCCAAATCATTTTTTTCAGGGAACAGTTTCTTTTCGGTGATCAGGAAATGACTAACATCTTCCCGGACGCTAGCAGAGGCTCTTTCAAAAAAGCGCCTGGCCAGATCTATTCCATCGGCAAGCAGTTGAGTAGGGATGTCTCCGATGACATGACTAAGCTGGTATTCCCAGTCAATGTCCAGGTCTTCCAAAATTTCCTGGGTGCCGGAAAGCACACCAGTATTGCCCGTCACTTTTATGCCTTCGCTATGCATGTAGGCACTGTTTCGAGTTACGAGTAATTTCAGCAGCGATGCAGCTTTTCCCTGGAGTGAGCAGTCTGCACCCTCGGCGACTCCTTGGAGTAGAAAAAGCTGATCATCAACAAACTGAATATACAAGGAGAGAGTGGGCTGTTCACAATGCACCTGCAGAATCTTTCCTGACAGCGCCCGCACCTTTTCAAGTGCTGCATTGTCCTGTGCCAGAAGCGTGCTGATAATTTTTTCGCAGCCTGAGAGCGCCGAGGAAATAACGATAGAAGCGTTCATTAATCTGTGAGTGCTTTATGCCCTACATGAATGGCACAGATGCCGCCCATGACATTATGGTAATGACAGTCAGTGAAACCGGCTTCCTGCATCATTCGTTTCAGGGTTTCCTGATCAGGGTGCATACGGATGGATTCCACCAGGTACTGGTAGCTTTCAGCATCTCCGATAACCAGCTTTCCTGCTTTGGGCCAGAGTGTTGAGTAGGCATCGTAGGCTTTTTCAAGTAGCGGGTTTTGAGGTTTAGAGAATTCCAGCACCAGTGTCCTGCCGCCAGGACGCGTCATTTCAAACATCGAATTCAGCGCGGCCTGTTTGTCAGTGACGTTTCTCAATCCATAGGCTATGCAGATGCAGTCAAAACTCTCTGGTTTGAAAGGCAGGTTTTCAGCGTTTGCGAGCGTATAGCAAATATTTTCACACTGCCCCTTATCCAGTATTCGGTCACGACCAACACTGACCATGGACTCGTTTATATCGGCCAGGATTACCTGGCCTTCCTTGCCAACGATCGGCGCAAACAGGAGACTAAAATCGCCTGTGCCCCCGGCGAGGTCCAGGACTGTCATGCCCGGCCTAAGCGCACTTAATTCAACAGTGAACCGTTTGATGATTCTGTGAGTGCCCAGCGACATCACATCATTCATCAGGTCATATTTCTGAGCCACGGAATGAAAGACCTGCCCAACTAGCCCGGTTTTCTCCTCTACGGGAACTTGCTGGTAGCCAAAGTGAGTAGTGTCCTGTTTCTGTTTGTCCGTCATTGTTTCCGTGTGTTATTCAGAGGAAAGGACGGCCATTGTACTGTAAAGCGAGCGTGAAAGTAGGGAGTGTGATGGATCTGGGACTAGGCGGAATTTTAGTAGCTTCCGTCATTGAGCGGCATAATATTGACGACCTGGACGCCTTCAGCGAGGTTTTCCCTGTGCGCACCGGCTTTTTGCAGGCGCCCCAGGTAATCATCCCAGAGTTTTGCCTGGTTAAGACAGAGTTCCCGCAGGTACTCCCAGCTGTAGATGCCGGTGTTATGGCCGTCATCAAAGTGCAGCTTCACGGCATAATTGCCCACAGGTTCGATGTTATCGATTTTTATATCCTTCTTACCTGTCTGCAGCACTTCCTGCCCCCTGCCGTGACCGCGCACTTCTGCCGAGGGCGAATACACCCGAAGGAATTCGGCGGTCAGGGAATAGATACCGCCATCATTGTACGACAGCTCCAGGATGCCGGATTTACGATGCAGTCTCAGATCGGAAGGAGTCATGTAATTAGAGTATAAAACGGCTGAGGTCTTCGTTGCTGGCCAAGTCGCCCAGGTTGCTGTCGACAAAACTGGCATCAACAACAACATCCTGTTTGTTGCTTTCCGCCAGTTCCCTCGCGTTAAAGGAGGTTTCTTCAAGTAGTCTTTCCATGACGGTATGCAGTCTCCTGGCGCCAATATTTTCGGTGCGTTCATTCACTTGCCAGGCAATTTCTGAAATACGCTTAATACCGTCATTGGTAAATTCCAGGTTTATGCCCTCTGTTTTTAGCAGTGCCACGTACTGCTTGCAAAGTGATGCATCAGGCTCCGTAAGAATTCGCTCGAAATCATCAGCAGTAAGCGCATCAAGCTCTACTCGAATAGGCAGGCGTCCCTGCAGTTCAGGAATCAGGTCGGAAGGCTTGGAAAGATGAAAGGCGCCGGAAGCAATAAAAAGAATGTGATCTGTATTAACTGAACCATACTTTGTGGTAACGGTTGAGCCTTCTATCAGAGGAAGCAGGTCGCGCTGAACACCTTCCCGGGAAACGCCGCCGCTATGCGTGTCGTTCTTGGCGGCCACCTTATCAATTTCATCAATAAAAACTATGGCGGTTTGTTCCGTGAGCTCGATAGCTTTCGTTTTCAGCTCGTCCTCATTAACCAACTTGGCAGCTTCTTCATCCTGTAGGAGTTTCAGTGCAGATTTTACTGAGACGCGGCGAGTTTTCTTGTGGCCGCCGCCCATACTGGAGAACATGCTGGAAAGCTGACTGCTCATGTC
>Ga0255760_10003826_pt1 | contig 13387 bp, 12 predicted proteins | sample 071ome_25_FD_179960 | JGI IMG/M metagenome (GOLD analysis project Ga0255760, IMG submission 179960) | Coastal salt marsh microbial communities from the Groves Creek Marsh, Skidaway Island, Georgia - 071410BT metaG (version 2) | ecosystem: Environmental > Aquatic > Marine > Intertidal zone >... | reverse complement strand
TCCTGTGGATATATATTTAGGTAATGAAGGAGAAGATGTTAAAGATAACGCTGTTCCTGAAACAATTGATTTAGGTAATCAATTAGTACAACAAAAATTATTATCAAAAAATAAAGATTTATTTTCTCCAGAATTAACTGATCAAATTCTTAATAAAATTTTAGGCTTAGACGAGCTGCCAGATTAAAATATATAATTATGTTAGATCCAAAATTTAAATATAATGGAAAAACATTTTCATTAGAGGCTATTGATGCTAAAGCAGCATCTAAAGGCTTATCTACTGAAGATTACTTAAAACAAAATCCAGAAATTACAAAAATTGAAGATTCGGATTTTCAATCTCCCACAACACCGGGTGCGGTTGTGGAGGAAACTGCAGCACCCGATACGGATTCCAAATCGGAAGATCCTTCATTGGTATCGTCAGATCCTGAATTATCCGCTCGATTACAATTTTTAGATGAAGTTGTAGTTACCGGCAAAAAACCAAGCGGACTTTCTAATTTAGAACAATTTCAAAACACTGTTTCTGATTTATTAAAAAATTACGATCCTAATACGGAAGAAGGTTACTATGATTTTTTTGGCGAAGAGGTAGAGGGAGCAACGCTTGTAGATAAATATAATAGTAATCCTAAAGCTTTTGAAAAGTACCTTAAAAGGTTTGCATTATCTACTACGTTTGGCGATGAAGATGAAAGAACTCTTTTTGAAAAAGCAACATTTGCATATAAGTATAGAGGCTATGTTAATAAAAAAAATGTTGACAATGTTGTACAGGATCAAATAGAAAAATTACTTGCAGATGAAGGGCAAAAAGAGTTAAAGGAAAATATTGATAACGTAATAAGCTACAAAAAAGCTGGGCTATATGGTGAATCAATAAAATTTACATTTAATAATTTTTTCAAGCATTTACCTGACCACGAAAAAAAGATTTTTAATATAAAAAATCAAATAGATGAATTACAATTAGAGCTTGATAATTTTGAAGCGTCTGGGCTAACAGACGAAGGAAAGAAAAAAGAATTAATAACAAAACGTAATAATTTAAATCAAGAATTAAATAATATTATTGGCTCTTTAGGTGGGAGAGACGCTTATCAATTTAAAAATAGAAAACCACTATTTAATTTATACGGTGATCCTGTATCAGAATTTGAAGCTATAAATTTTAAAAAAGAAAATGTAAAAACATTTGAAGTTGAATACGATGATTATGTAAAAACATTTAAAAATAAAAATAGAGAAGCATTACAAAATGGTTTTTTTAATTGGGGGTTAGATAAGTTAGACCTTGAAAATGAAATGAACCAAAAATATACTATAAAATTTGATTCGGCATTTTTACAAGAATCTTCTACAGCAGCAGAAAAAATTGTGGAAGCTGGATTTAAAATAAAAACAAAAGACGGCAAAATTATTGATAATGCTCAAGAAATTGAAGATAAGTATATAAAAGAGGGTGAAATTGCTGAACAATTAAGCTATAATGATTTGGTAAAAATATTTAGCATATCAGATAGCGGTAAAATTATAGGTGATTGGGATAAATTAACTATAATGGATGTCAATGGCCAAAATATAAGTGGAGAAGATTTTAGAGACGACTTATATAATGAAAAAATTGATTTAGGATTACAAAAAGCCGCGTATAGAGAAACATTTATATTAAATTTAGATCCCGCTTCAAAAACAACCGATGCCTTAGACGTTGCTGAAACTTTTATTAAAGAAAGTATTACTGGAATAGGTAAAATGTTTTATGATAAAGCAGGAGACAGAATACCGTTAACAAGACAAGAAGAATTAGACGCAGTATATTCTGTGTTTCAAGACATAGGTTATGAAATGACAGACGAACAAAAAGAAGCGTTTGATAAAAGTTTTGCAATGGAATTTGCAGAAGGATTAGGTGGTTTTGTTCCTGATCTTATACAATTCGCAATGTTAAATAAAGTTGCTGGAGCAACAGGTATTACAGCGCGTATAGCAAGCTTAATGAAATCAAATAAATTCTACGGCGTATTGTCAAATATGATGTTAGAAGGTGTTAAATTTCAAGTTGTAATGGGTGATCCTAGCAGTGAAATGTTTACTGAAGGTGCTGCTTTTGGTGGATTTAGTATGGCTGCTACAGGAGCTCTTGGTAAACTTGGAATAGAATTATCAGGTAGACTTGCACCATTGAATGCAATATTTCAAAAAGGAACCGCGGGTGGTTTTGGTATGGCAGCTGGTAGTGAAGGTGCACAGATAGTGCATGGAGTTATTGATGATTTTTTAGGTTACAAGGCTTTAGTTACAAGCATGAAAGAATTGTATGGTGATTTTGATGAAGCTACAGGAAGAATACTTATGAATGGAGCATTAGGAAGTTTTATACCTATAGTTCAAACTCATCCCGCTCATTTTAAAACAATGGCGGCAAGAACAAAATTGCTACATAAATTAAGATCAGAAATACTAGAGGGCAAATATAAAGGTGTTGAGGCAAAACAAAAATTAGCTTTAATAGGAGAATTACAAAGAGATGTAAATCTTTATAATAAAAAATTTGATGCTTTAGACATACAATCTCAAAAGAAAGCTGCTGATACTGCATTGTCAATTGTAAATTCTAAAAAAATAACTGTAATAGAAAACGGAAAAGAAGTAACTAGAACAGCTACAACTACAGAAATAAGAGAAGCACAAAAAACAATAAATAGATACGAAACAAATAAAGCTGACGCTCGAAAAAAGATTTACGAATGGGATAGTGCTTTAAGAGAAGCTGGTGTTGTATCAAAAGATTATAAAGGGGTAAAAATTTACGACTTTAAAAACAAAGCAGAAAAAGAAAAAGCAGTTACAGCAGGTATTTTTGAAAGTGCTAATAATAAAGCACAATACAATTCAACTACGAAAGAAGTAGCTATAGATATAAATTCATTTAAAAAAGGTGTTTGGTCACAGGAAATAGGGCATGTGTTTATGAAAGCTGCTTTTAACAGTAATCCAAAAGCCGCAAGTAACTTTAAAGCCGCTATTGAAAATAAAGTTAATAAAGATTTAGAAGGCATTAAATTTGAAGTTGGTGATAAAAAAGGATTAACATTTGAACAGGCTATAAACGAAGCATATAAAGGAAAAAATAATGTTCCTGAAGAATATGTAATGAATGTTTTAGAATTTTTAGCAAACCCTAAATATAAAGCTTTAATGCTTGAAAAAGGCGTATTTCAAAGTGTAAAAGAATCGTTGCTTCAACATGGCAATTTTCTTGGGTTAAATTTTAGTAATAAAAAGAACTTTAGAACGCCTGAAGAATTACTAACATTCTTTGAAAATTTAGGTACACAGCTCGAAAGCAGTAATGTTAAATCTATAAAGAAACAATATAAAGATTTTTCAAATATAGTTATTGATGGTAAAAAATTAATAAACTTAAAAACAGGCAAAGATATTAAAAAAGAAATAAAGCAAGAAAAAGCCGCATCAAAAGATATAGTTGCTGAAAATACAAGAATTGAAAAAGAAATATTAAAAAGCGGAAAAGAAATTAGCGAGGGTGTATTTAAACCTAATGAAGCACAAAGAACTGATTTATTAGTAAACAACTTAGGCCTTATTGGAGAAATGGCTCGTAAGCTGTCTGACCCCAAAAGACATGAAGCTTTCAATGTTCCAGTATCCGAAAGGTTTAGTTATAATTCTTTCTATGGTGAGCTTTATACCATAGCAGATAAAATATCTACACAATTTAAAATTAAAAAAGGTGAAACTGCACCATTTGGAGCTTATCTAAAACAAAGATTAAATGAAAGATATCCATTAGCTTTTAAAGAATTAAAAAAGGGTAAGCAAGATACTATAAGAATAGAAGACACCACAGTAGGCGAAACATTAACTTCAGAAACAGGCAGTAAAGAAATACAAAAAGAATTAATCAACCCTTTAGAAAGATTTGTACCAGAAAATAAAAGAAAAGAATATCAAAAACAATATGAAGCAAATATTAAGGTAGATAAAACTTCAAATTATGCCACTTTAAAAGATGCTAGCCCAGAAACAACAGGCAAAATTTATGGTAAAAATCCGAAAGAAATAAAAGAAAATATTAAAAAATTCGGTAATGAACAATTTGATATTATGCCTGAACCTTCTAGAAAAGTTACTGAAGAACAAATAGCTAGGGATGGTTTTAAATCTTCAACAGAAATAAAAGATAGTGTTTTAGATATTATAAGTATAAAAGCAGAGGCGGGAGAAGTTACAGCAACAGGTAGGGCTGATATGACAACAGGGACTGCGGCTGGATTAACTATAAGAGCTAAAATGCCTGACTATTCTGTAACTAAACATCCAAGAGGCGATTATAAAGGATATACTGTACAAACGGCTGTGCTTGAAAGAGCAGGCATTGGTAGAATAATAGATGGAAAGCTTGTTGAGTATAGTAGAAAAGATTGGGTAGATCATTATAATAAAAACGGTATTCCTGCTTGGCATAAACCAAAGAAAAACACTAATCCAACAAAAGAAAAGCAAATAAATGATATTATAAGGAATCAAGATACTTTTAGAAAAGCATGGGTAAGTGAACTTGGAAGAGCTACTACTAATATGGTTGCTAGACAAAACCCTAAGCATCCCCAAAATTTAATAGAACAATTAGCATCTGGTAAATCAGAAGTATTAGCATCAAAAATTATAAACGAAGTTAGCAATATCAAAAAAGAAGCTATTTCTGATAAAATATTTGAAATTTTTGGAGGTGAAGTAAAAGAAAAAGATTTACAAGGAATAATGGAAAGTTTTTATACTGCTGTTAGAACTATACCTGATTTTTCATTATTAGTATTATCTAGTAATTTAGCACCAAGCGGGTCAAGTTTAAAAAGAATATTTGCTGGCAAACAAACATTTTTTGCATCAAATAAAAAAGGCTTTGAAAAAGAAGTAAAGGACGCTATAAATGACGGTAGGGTTTTAGATTTACACGCTTTATTAGAATTAAAAAATCAATTAGGTGGAGGCAATATGGTTCCTAAGTGGGCCCAAGCTATTCAATCTCAAACAACTCAAAAGTATAAAAAAACTATTGAAAAAGGAATAACTTCTTATAATCAACAGAAAAAAACGCATCAAGATGGCGTTAAAAAAGTATTAGATATACTTTCTGAATTTTATAAAATAAACCCTAAAGCTGCAGGATTGTTAGCATATAATTCTAATGCAAATTCTTCATCAACAAAAAACATGGCTCAAATGCGAGGCATGGAGGTTGTTATTGATGGAAAGAAATTTGAAATTAGAGAAGAGCATGTGCTTCAGCATGGCCAATTCGCTAGATTATCTGGAGAGTATGTTAAATTAAAAAATAATCCAAAAGCAGATCCTACAACAATAAAAGAAATGGGTGAATATATAGCTGAAAATTATTTTCAATTATCTTTAGCTAGTAAAAATCCTAATGAAAAAGGAATAAAATTTGAAGATAGAATAGATAGTCACGCAAAAGTTGATAGAACGTACGAATTCGTAATTGATGGTATAACATATAAAGTAAATTTAAAATCCGAATTACACCCTGTGCATGAAATGCAAGTACAAGAAGCTTTGGCTGGCAAAAGAAAATGGTCAGAAGTTATAAGCCCATTAATTAGAATGTATAATTCTGCTGTGGCTAAAGGCAAAGGTGGTTCAATTAATATGAATAAAGTAATGCAGGATGGTGTTTCTCACGCTACCTTGTTTGATTTGGTTGTACCTAAAAGTTTGGAAAACACCAGAATAGTTTTTGAAAAACAAGCTGAACTAGCAGAAAGACAAATGCTGGAGCCTGGTTATAAAGGTAAACAAGAGCTTGATTTATTTATAAAAAATAGATTTCCTAAAATTAAAAAAGGTGCTGAAGTAATTGAAAAAGCTCAAGTTAAAGATGCACAAATAAATAAACAAAAAGTTGAAATTGCAGCATCAAAAGATATATCAGGTGAATTTAATCAATATTTAGAAAGATCAACAGGTATTGGTGCTCAAAAAGTATTTGATCAAGCTAAAGCAGACGCAAGAGCGGCTCAAGTTAAAAAATCTTTTGGTGATTATATTTTACCGCCAGGCGCTGAAGATTTTGGTGGGTTAATGCATAAAACATTAGCTAAAGGCAAGCAGGGTGAAAAACAATTAGAGTTTTATAAACAAACATTATATGATCCATATAATTTAGCTATGGAAAATATAACAAGAGAAAGAATAGCATTAACAAATGATTTTAGAGCATTAAAAAATGAACTTAGTGGTGTTCCAAAAAATTTAAAGAAATTTACAAAAGGCGGAGATTATACAAATGAGCAAGCTGTAAGGGTTGCAATATGGAATAAATTAGGTTATGAAATTCCAGGTATAAGTAAATCAGATTTAAAATCATTAGTAAAAGAAGTTAATTCAAATCCTGAATTAAATTTATTTGCAAATGAATTAATGAGAATAACAAAAGGTGATGGCTATGCTAAACCTGATAATAGGTGGGTTGCTGGAAATATTGCTATAGACATGATGTCGTTATTAAATGGTGTTAAAAGAACAAAGCATTTAGAAGTATGGCAAAACAATGTTAATGAGATATTTAGCAAAGAAAATTTAATGAAATTGGAAGCTGCCTACGGAAAAGAATGGGTTAAAAATGTTACAAGAACATTAGAAAGAATGAAAACCGGTTCAAATAGAAAATGGGGAGGCAATGAAACTGTACAAAAATGGAATGACTGGGTAAACGGTTCTGTAGGAACTATTATGTTCTTAAATACTAGATCTGCTGTACTACAAACAATATCTAATATAAACTATTTAAATTTTAGTGATAATAATCCGCTTCAAGCCGCTAAAGCGTTCGCTAACCAAAAACAATATTGGAAAGATTTTATTGATATATTTAATTCTGGATATTTAAGAGACAGGAGGGGCTATAATAAAATAAATATTAATGAAAGTGAATTAGCATTGGCTGCAGAAAAAGGTGGCGCTAGGGGTGTTATAGCAATGCTTTTAAATAAAGGTTTTGTACTTACAAAAATAGCAGATAGTTTTGCTATTGCTTCAGGTGGTGCTACAATGTATAGAAACAGGCTAAATAGATATAAAAAAGAGGGCCTGTCTGAAAAAGAAGCTGCGGAAAAAGCGTTTTTAGATTTTAAAGAAATTACTGAAAAAACACAACAATCAAGTAGACCAGATAAAATATCTGAACAACAAGCCGGTGGATTAGGTAGATTTATGCTAGCATTTGCTAATACGCCTATGCAATATAATAGAATGATAAAAAGAGACATTCAAGATTTATTAGCCGGTAGAGGAAATAGAAATGAACAATTAACAAGAATTACTTATTATAGCACTATACAAAACTTTATATTTAATGCAATGAGTAAAGGCTTATTTGCATTAGCATTTAATGATGATGAAGAAAATGAAAAATCCATTTCTAAATTTTCACAGACTGGAGAAGGAATGGCTGATTCATTATTAAGAGGTACTGGTCTAACAGGTAATGCCGCAGTAGCGGTAAAAAATATTGTTAAAGCATATGCTAAAGGCGAAAGAGAACCGGTACTTAAAGGATTTACAATATCTCCTCCTTTATATGGTAAAGTAACAAGATTAAGAGGAGCTTATTTTTCTTCAAAAGCAATAACAAAAAATAACCTGTTTGAGCCTAGCTTAAGTAACCCATCATTATCTGCGGCAGCACAGCTATCATCAGCTACATTTAATTTACCATTAGATAGAGCATTAAGAAAAGCGCAAAACATAGAAGCCGCAATGAGTGATGATGCAGAATATTGGCAAAAAGTTGCGTTATTATTAGGATGGTCATCATGGGAGTTAGATATAGAAAAAAATAAAAAATCAGGTGATGTTTTTAGTAGAACTAGAAAAGGCTTTGAAAACAAAAGAGCATCATTATTTGACAGAAAAAGAACATCAATATTTAAATAATTAAGTTATGCCAAAAGATGCGTGTTATTACAAAATAAAAAGAACATATAAAGTATTCCCATCAGCTTATGCCAGTGGGGCTATTGCTAAGTGCAGAAAAAACAAAGGTAAAAAGAAAAAATAATGGCTGAAAAATTTAAACCACACAAAATGTATTGTAAAGGCAAGACATTTATGGCAAAAACATATAAAGAACACTTAACTTTAAAAAAGAAAGGCTGTGGTCATAAAAAACCTAAATAATGGCAGTACGTAAAACTAAAGAAGGAGCAAATCTTAAACGTTGGTTTAAAGAAAAATGGATTGACGTTAGAACAGGTAAACCTTGCGGAAGACGCAAAGATGAAAAGAGAGGTACGCCTTATTGCAGACCAAGCAAAAGAATATCAAGCAAAACTCCAAAAACATCTGGTGAAATGTCGTCTTCTGAAAAAGCAAAAAAGATTAGAGAAAAGAAATCATTAGGACAACCAGCTGGCAAACCAAGAAGAGTAAAAAATCTTAAAAGACGTAAAAAATAGGTAATTACATATATTATACAAACTTAACATCATGGCTCAACAAATATCAGAAAATACACAAGTACAACTTGATTTAAAAACGATTGGAATAATTGTTGGTGGAGCAATATCACTTGCGGCAATGTACTTTGCATTACAGGCTGATATAGAGCTTGCTAAGCAATTACCGGAACCACCTGTATCAAGAACAGAATTTGATTTAAAAGATGAATTAATTCGTTCAACTATATTAGATATAGATGAGAAGGTAGATAAAAATTCACAAAAATTAGACCAAATAGACGAAAAGTTATTTGAGATTATAAATAAATAATCATGAAAAATTTATTTACTTTAATATTAATTTTACTTTCTACACACTTATTTTCACAAGAAGTTTCAGTATTATATTTAAATTCAGCTTGGAATTCTAGAAATGCATATAAAGATATAGACAAACTTAAAGGCGTTAAAATTTTAAAAGCTGATTACGATCAACAACCACCAAGCATAAGACAAGCGGTTAGATCTGTACCAGCTATTGTTGTATTTAAAAATGGTAGACCTGTTGCAACATGGCAAGCAGATATATCAATGAAATTAAATGTAAAGGTTGAAGATGTGCAAGCGGTAATTGATAACGCAAAAGCTCCAGCAAGAAGAGCATCTACAAATTAAATAATATATGAATAAAATAAGTAAGCACATTAGCTATAAGGAAGGCGTGTATAGCACGACAGCGAAAAGATTAGGAATTGATAATACACCAAGTGCATATCATTTACAAAATATGGAATTGCTTGCTGAAAAAATATTTGAACCATTAAGAGAATATGTAAATGGCCCAATAGCTATAAATTCATTTTATCGCTGTGAAGAATTAAATAAAGCGATCGGCGGGTCAAGTAAATCACAACATTGCGAAGGGCGTGCAATTGATATTGATGACACGTATGGTTACATGTCAAATAAAGAAATGTATGAATACATTAAAAACAACCTTGATTTTGATCAAATCATATGGGAATTTGGGACTGACGATAATCCTGATTGGGTTCATGTTAGTTATGTTGATCATGATTTTAACAGACAAAGATGTCTGAAAGCATATAAAGAAAACGGTAAAACTAAATACCAGGTAATATAAAAAGGGGCCGAAGCCCCTTAATTATTATCCATCACACGCTAAACAATTTTCATCCATTGCTTGATCGGCAATATCTCCTCTCAGAACAGATTCTGTTCGCATATAATACAAAGTTTTAATACCTTTCTTCCAAGCTTCCATATGGACTTTATTAATCCATTTTGGTGTAGCTACAGAAGGAAAAGCTAAATTTAAAGAAACAGATTGGTCAATATATTGTTGACGTATACCTGCTTGATTAACTAATTCTAATTGATTAATCTCTTTAAATGTTTTAAATACTTCCTTCGCTGGTATATCATTATATTTACCCAGCATTATATCATCTAACTCCTTTACACCTTGTACTGAACCACCATCTTTTAAGATTTTGTTCCAGATTTTTTCCGTGTCGATTTTATGTCGTCTGAGTACCTTTTTAAGCGTAGGGTTCTTGCGAATAAATGTACCTTTTGCAGACTGCTCTGTAAATACGTTTGCAGCCCACGGCTCAATTCCGGGAGAGACGTTTCCAGAAAGTTTGCTATTACTGACAGTAGGTGCAATAGCACGAAGATGAGTGTTACGATACCCAGAGCCACGACACCAAAGAGGCTCGCCAAAAGTTTCAGCAAGCGCCATGGAAGCTCTTTCAGATTCGATTTTAATTTGTGAAAATATTCTTCTAGTTTCATATTGTGATAATAAACCTTCAAATGGTAAACCTTGTTCTTGTAAATATGTATGCCAGCCTAGCACACCTAATCCTAATGCTCTACCTTTTTCAGCAGATCTAACAGAATTATGAAAGCCAACTTTACCTTTTGATTTTTGTATAAACTCTTCTAACACACCATCTAAAAACCATATACTATCGTAAATTAGATTTGTGTTTTTCCATTCTTCATACTTGGCTAAGTTTAATGAAGATAAACAACAAACAAATGAATGAGACTCATCAGTATGTAATGTAATCTCGCTACAGATATTTGTCATATGTACTTTTAATCCGTGCTTTCTATAAGCGTCTGGGTTATTTTTGTTTGTATTTCCTTTAAATAAGATATAAGGTTCTCCAGTTGCCTTACGTTTTTGAAGTAGCTTACCCCATAACCTCCTCGCTTCTTTATCTCCAGCATCAAGTCTTCGCATAAATTTGTCGCCGACAACAGCGCACTGGTGTAAGTTGAGCGATTGACGATTAACGTCTCCTTTAGGTTCTCGTATTTCCAACCACTCTTCAAAGTCGGGGTGATCAATATTAATATTAACGCTTGCAGCTCCTCTTCGGACAGATCCTTGATTCGTGGCAAGTATAGTTGAATCGTATATCTTAGCAAACGGCACAACTCCGTCAGATGTTCCATTACCTGTAATTTTAGCTCCGGCGGGTCTAATCATATTTATTCCGATACCAACTCCGCCGCCGTGTTTTGCGAGTAGCATCATCTCTAAGTTTTTCATTCCAATCTCATATATCGAGTCGCCAACATCAATACCAAAGCATGATATAGGCAGACCTCGATCTGTACCAGTATTAGATAGCACAGGAGACGCTAAACATAGCCAACCCTTCCATATATATTGAAAAAAAGTTTCAGCTAGTTCTGGACGATTTAAACGCTTCGCTACAGTTGTAGCAACACGCATATAAGCATCACGTGGCGATTCATTTCCTACAAGATAGCCACCAGCAATTGTTTTCTTATATACGTCTGTATCACCCCATGAAGGGTAATCCTCATTCTTTTTCCAATCCGGGTTCCACATTTCTATTTTCTAGGTTTTTTAATTCTTCTACTAATTTACTCCACTCATCTTCTCCAATGTGTAACTGGAAGGCAGTGAGTGTTCCTTGCGTTAAAGTTTTTAAAGCATCAAGTTCTTTCAGAGCTCTTGTTAAAGCTGAGCCTAATATTTCTGTTTGCTCTTGTAACTTTTTAATATTCTTTTGTACTCCCATTATTTAATTAAATGATTAATCCAGGCAATCAGGCCATTGATATTTAAAGCAACTAGATTCCATTGCTTTCTAGCTGCAGTTTGTATCATCACACAAACAAAACCTGCAATGTATAGCATTGGTTCGATTGTCCACTGCGCAGCCACAAGAAAACCTGCACCCATATATCCAATACGAGTAGACATTTTTTCAAGTGGCGTCAGTCTTTTAGTTGTTGCTATTAGCTTTAAGATTTTTCTTTTTGTTACCATATATCTTCAAAATCTTCTCCTTCATTTGCTTTGGAATAATCCGTTGGCCTAATAGCGAAAAAATCAGTATGGGTATGGCCCCCGGTAAGATGATAAAACCAATCAAGATTTTTAACTGCTTTGTCGTCATACTGGAAATGCGATTCATAACCCAACTCTTCAAGTTTGTCATTCAATCTATTTTTAATAAACTGTTTAAGATCATATGCTTTTAAATTTTCAATATCACCTTTTTCAAACATCTTATCAATATATTTCATTTCAGCATCGTGCATTAACTCTGCTGCTTTATATATATCATCTTTAGCATCATTTCTTAAAGTTGGTATTTCTAAACACATATGATTAAATAATTTACATCCCATTTTAGAATGTAATGATTCATCTCGTACTGACCATTTCATTTGTTGCCCAATACCTTTGAGCAGATTTCGCATTTGGAATGAGTACAGTACGGCAAATGCAGAATATAGGCTAACGCCTTCGGCAAAAGCTGAGAATATTGCCAAGCTTTTACCAATCCCGATCGGGTCTTTACCTTCATAAGCTACTAAGTTTTCAAATCTTTCAGCTGTTGCTGGTTCGTGCAAAAATGCCTCGAAGTTTTCTAGCCCTAATGTTTCATTCAAATAACTATATGCTACTGCATGAATAGTTTCTTGTGAACCAAACATCATTGCCATCTGCTGTATTTCATGTTTAGGAAACCATGATACAACCTTTTGTGTCCAGTAATCTGATACTGCACATTCTGTCTGAGCAAAGCCTAAAAGTATATTACCAACTAAATGTTTTTCTTCTGGTGTTAATTTTTCTTTCCAGTCTTTAACATCACCGCTCATAGGTATTTCAGTATGTAACCAAAATGCTTGAGCTTGCGGTAACCATCCTTCAGTATAATACTCGGGATATTCAAATGGTTTATATGGTATTCTTTCTTTAAATAGGCTCATTTTCTATTTCTATTGCTAGGTCGACAAACGGTAAATAAAATACATGTTGAGAATGTGTTGGTCCATGATAGCTTCTCATTCCAAATAATATACCTGGGTAGAAGCCTAATGCCATAGACCAATCTCTTTTATTTTCCTTGCCCTCTGTATTGTTTGACATAATTTTTACTTGTTTTTAATTTTGACGTTTTGGTTTTCGCATGAATACCTTTACGTTTCTTTTTGTGTGGTTTTATATAACTAAATATATTTAATCCTTTTTTAGCCATAACATTTAACGTTATATTTTTCGTGTATAAATTCTAAATCTTTCCATCTTAAGTAACCTCTATTGTTTACTGACCACTTAATAAATGTATCGATCTTTCTTTCTTTATACTTACGTCTAGCTATATGCTTGGCTGACTCTGTAGTATTTCTATGACGCGATCGCATTCTTTTTGATTTTGTGGTTTAAACAATGTGTAATTAGGAAATTGCTGTGTTACTAATCTTTTAAACAATTTCCATCTCATTGGAAAAGATTCATTAGGTCTTCCTTTAGTTTCAATTATAAAGTTTTTACCAATAAAATCTGGTGTATACTTTATAGGCAATACTCTTTTGCT
>Ga0255760_10003825_pt1 | contig 13392 bp, 17 predicted proteins | sample 071ome_25_FD_179960 | JGI IMG/M metagenome (GOLD analysis project Ga0255760, IMG submission 179960) | Coastal salt marsh microbial communities from the Groves Creek Marsh, Skidaway Island, Georgia - 071410BT metaG (version 2) | ecosystem: Environmental > Aquatic > Marine > Intertidal zone >... | reverse complement strand
TCTTCGTGGATAACATCTTCCGTTTTACTCAGGCTGGTTCTGAGGTGTCGGCGCTTTTGGGACGTATTCCATCAGCGGTGGGATATCAACCAACCCTAGCTACTGACATGGGTGCTCTTCAAGAAAGAATTACCACAACAAACAAAGGTTCGATTACATCCGTTCAAGCAATTTATGTTCCAGCTGATGACTTAACAGACCCAGCGCCAGCAACATCATTCTCTCACTTGGATGCAACAACCGTGTTGAACCGTTCAATTGCTGAATTAGGAATTTACCCTGCGGTAGATCCACTAGACTCTACTTCGAGAATTTTGGAACCCAGAACCTTAGGGGATAAGCACTATCAAGTTGCTCGTGACGTTCAAAAGACTCTTCAAACATACAAGAGCCTTCAGGATATCATTGCGATCTTGGGTATGGATGAATTATCAGAAGAAGATAAATTAGTTGTATCGCGTGCCAGAAAAATTCAGCGTTTCTTAAGTCAACCCTTCCACGTAGCGGAAGTCTTTACCGGTTCTCCTGGTAAGTTCGTTTCATTAGAAGATACGATCAAAGGCTTTGAAGGTTTAGTAAAGGGTGATTACGATCATATCCCAGAAGCTGCTTTCTACATGGTGGGAACGATGGAAGAAGCTTTAGAAAAAGCAAAGAAAATGGCCGAGGAAGCGACTAAGTAAGAATGATTAACTTAAAGGTCGTCTCTCCTCAAAAAGTTATTTTTGAAAAAGAAGTTGAAATGGCAGTATTGCCAGGAGCGGAGGGTGATTTTGCAGCAATGGAAAATCACTCACCCTTTATCAGCTCGCTACGACCTGGACAAATGGCGATTATGGCCAATAATCAGCTCCAAGAAAGCTTTTTTGTTTCTGGGGGGTTGGTGATGTTGAAAGACAAAACTTGTGAAGTTTTGGTTGATCAAATCGAGTCTTTAGGTGATGTGAATAGTTCCAACTATCAACAGACGAAAACCTATCAAGAATTAGAAGGCAATGAATCAGCTCAAGGGACTTTTGAGCAAGTCATTAATTCCCCCTCTTATAAATAATCTTTAAATTCTACTAAAAGTTTTTCGTAAATTTCCTTTTTAAAAGGAACAATATTGGGCACTAAGAAATCCTTGGTAACCCACTTGTAATCTGAGAACTCAGGATGTTCTGTGTGAATATTGATATCTTTATCTGCGCCCTTAAATTTAAATAAAAACCACTTTTGACGTTGGCCTTTATATTTTCCTTTCCATAAGGTTTTCGCAAGATCTTTAGGAATAGAATAGTAGTACCAGTCCTGACTTTCAGTCAGTATCTCTACTTTATTTTCCTTAATGCCTACTTCTTCTTCCATTTCTCGAAGTGCGGCGATGGAAGGAATTTCTTGAGCATCAATTCCTCCTTGGGGCATTTGCCAAAAATCAGAAGGGTGATCAATTCTTTTTCCCACAAAGATTTCTTTTTTTTTATTAATGATCATCATCCCCACATTGGGGCGATAGTCTTTGGGATTAGGTTTCATTAATTCAGAACGGCAATTGTCTTAACGGCATCGACCGCACGCGAGAGCTGATAGTCTTTTTCTAAAATATCTGTGGAGGTCGCTTCTTCCTCGCTACCATCAGTTGTCTCGTTATCCAGAGCATCTTGGTAGTCGGACTCTCGGAAGGTGAAATAATTATCGATGATATTGAGTTCAGCTCGGGGAACGACAACATCAGGCTCAATACCTACTGCTTGGATAGAGTCTCCGCTGGGAGTGTAGTATTTGGCGATCGTCAACCGTATGGCCCCACTATCAATAGGGACGATTGTTTGAACAGAACCTTTACCAAAAGATTTCATTCCCATGATGACTGCTCGATTATGATCTTGAAGAGCGCCTGCTACAATTTCTGAAGCAGAGGCAGAACCTTCATTGATGAGTACCACTAAGGGTTTTTGGTTAATTAAATCACCCTTTTTTGCGGAATAAACTTGAACATCATTCTTTTCACGGCCACGAATAGAGACAATTTCCCCTTGTTCTAAGAAAAGATCAGAGACTGAAACAGACTCCGCGAGTAGACCACCTGGATTATTGCGAAGATCGAGCACATAGCCGATAGGAGGATTTTCACTTTCCTCTAATTTCTGAATGCTGTCTTGGAGACCTGAAGTTGTTTGTTCATTAAAAGTACTAACACGAAGAACACCGACATCATTTAAAACACGATGCTTCACTGAGGCCATTTTAATAGTATCTCGGATGAGCTCGACATCAAAAGGATCTTCTGTTCCTCGAATAATAGTAAGAGTAATGGAAGTTCCTACTTCTCCTCGCATTAAATCAATCGCTTCTTTTAAATTCATATCTACCACCGAGTCGCCGTTTAGATGTGTAATGTAGTCTCCTGCTTGAATGCCCGCTTTATCGGCAGGGGTATCATCAATGGGAGAGATGATTTTAATAAAACCTTTATCTGTTGTAATTTCAATTCCTAGACCCCCAAAGCTACCTGAGGTATCCACTTGCATTTCTTTGTAGATTTCCTCATTCATATAACTGGAATGAGGATCGAGTGCTTGAAGCATTCCATTTAGAGCTTTTTCGACTAGCTCCTTGTCAGTGAGTTCTTCGACATATTGATTTTTGACGCGATTATAAACTTCATTAAAGATACTGAGTTGACGATAGGTTTCTTTAGTATCAGCAAAACTAGAAGGGGAATGAAAGAAAAAGAAAAATGTAAGAATATATTTTAACATAGATGTTATTTTAAGAGGCCGTATTAAGGTTAGAAAAGTCTTCTGACCAAAGCTTTTCCAGATCGTAAATTTCTCGTATTTCATTTCTAAAAATATGCACTAAAACGTGTCCCGCATCAATAACCGTCCAGTCGCAAAGAGGTTTTCCTTCGGGTTTATGGACAAAGTGTTTTTGCGATTTTAAATCGCGGTAAACTTTTTCTGAAACGGAATCCACATGTTTATTCGATCGACCTGAGGCCACAACCATGAACTCAGCAAATTCTGCCTTTCCTTTTAAAGAGATGACGGTGATATTTTCAGCTTTATTATCCTCAAGACTATGGATGATAGCTTGAACAGCTGGATCTTGATGTTGATTAGGAATCTCGTAGCTCGCTTGATGATAAATCTACACCTGGAAGATTAAGAATATGTAAACAGGGCGTAGAATGGTTGATAAATTTATTTAAATCAGACATGAATAAGTGGGGAAATTCCTTATGAATGTGTGTATTTTCAATGTGTTCATCATATCTCGGTCTATAAATAACGCAAATACTAATATTTCGGATAATCCATTGATAATCAACCCAACGATGCAATTGGCCTAATTGGTCTAATCCAACAATCAAATAAAACCGGTCCAATGGACATCGCGTCTGAATTTTTTTTAAAACATCAGAGGTACATCGGGTTTGATGACGAAATTCAAAATCTGAAACTTTTACTCGAGGTAAGTTAATCTCTGATCTTAGCTGTTTTATTTGATCATAAGGATTCAAGGAATTAATATTTTCTTTTAAGGGGTTATGAAATGTTGGAAGAGCAATTAATTTTTGGAGACGAAGGTGTTGAAGTGAGGATTGAATAACATGAAGGTGTCCAAGGTGAAAAGGATTAAAGAACCCTCCGTAAATACCAATTGTTCTTATCATTGAATTATTTTGATGAAATCACTCTTGCATTGATTATGACTTAATGTTTCAAGAAAGAGTTCTAATATTTCTGACTGTTGAGAATTTGATCTTTTAACAATAAGAAGGTTTCTCATTTTAAAGTGATAGCAAAGGGAAACGGTAAAAATTAAATTATCGTTCTCTTGTAAGTAGACGGATCCTGCAAGAGGAAGACGCTCTTTATTATATTTGAAATAAAGATTATTAAATGGGTCGTTGGTGAGAACTGATAAATTTATTTTTTTTAATTCTTCTTCTTGGAAAATTTTTTTTTGCTCTAAATGAAAAATAACGGATTTGATTAGATGAGTAATCTCTTCTTTTGGGATTTCATTTAAATAAGCTCGATGCTTTTCTAATTCGAGAGAAGTTTGGTTAAAATCCATTAGGGCCTAGTCGTATGATTGCCTGTTACTTGGTATTTAAATGTGGTGAGATGTTTTGCTCCTACGGGCCCTCGAACATGAAGTTTGTCTGTGGAGATTCCAATCTCTGCCCCAAACCCAAACTCTCCGCCGTCCGCAAACTGGGTCGAGGCATTATGCATGAGGATTGCACTTTTACAGTTTTGAAAAAAATATTGGATGGATTGATCGTTATTGGTCAAACAACTTTCCGTATGGCCGCTGGCATATTGATTAATATGATTGACCGATTCTTCAATACTTTCAACGATTTTTACGGATAGTTTTTTATCTAGATATTCAGTGGACCAGTCTTCTTCGACGGCTCGACGATCAATCGAGTAAAGTTGAGCGAGTTTCTCACAACCAATTATCTCACATCCTTGGGCTCTGAGATCATCTAAGACGTAGGCAATATCATCACCTGAATGACCGGAGTGGATGAGCAAGGTTTCCGTGGCACCACATATTTCTGGTCGTCGTAATTTTGCATTATGGATAATTGATTGGGCTTGTTCTTTCGGGTACCCCTCATCCCAAACCGTATGACAAATACCTTCTAGATGTTTGATAGTAGGGACCCGGGAGTTTTCAGTAATCGTTTGAATGAGAGACTTCCCCCCTCGAGGAATAATGACATCAACTCTGCCTTCTGCTTGCAGTAATTCTTGCACATAAGCCCGGTCTGTTTGTTCAATAAAACAAACCAGATGAGGATTGAACTGTAAATCTTTTAAGGCCTCTTGAATGCACTCGTATAATTTTTTATTTGTCTCGATACACTCTGAACCTCCGCGTAAGATAGAAATATTACCAGAGCGAAGACACAGACTTGCCGCATCAATGGTTACATTCGGACGAGACTCATAGATAATTCCAATGATGCCGATGGGTACCGAGACTTTGGAGAACTGAAGTCCATTGATTGGGTTTGACCATTTTTCTAATTCCTGATTTAAAGGGTCAGCCATTTGAGCAATTGTTTCTACATCCCGAGCGAGCTGATCTATTTTTGCTTCGGTGAGTGCTAAACGGTTAATCATAGGTTTTGATAAATTATTTTGTTGAGCGCGATCGAGGTCGAGCTGATTAGCTTGGAGAATTTCTTTTTTTCGGGTAACTAAAAATCCAGAGATGTTCATTAAAATCTTACTGCGATCCTTAGCGGTTAATTTGGCAATATCAAAAGAAGCTTGTTTAGCTTGATCGAGTATTTGATGAAAATAATCGCTCATCGAGATGCTACCAAATTATCTTTATGAATAATTTCATCTTCACGCACAAAACCTAAAATAGTACTGATTTCATTGGACTTTTTGCCTTTAATTTGGTCCATTTCCTTAAAATCATAATTCGTTATTCCACGTGCCACTTCTTTTTTATTGTAGTGAATTGATACGGTATCACCACGATAAAACTTCCCCTCAATACTTTTGACTCCGATGGCTAGTAAGCTGGAATTTTGATTTAAAGCCTTCGAGGCCCCTTCATCAATATGAATGATTGCTTTTTGAATGGGTCGATTCCAGATCCATTGCTGACGACTAGTGAGGATATTCTTTGCTGGATAAAACCAGGTAGATTTTTTTGGATGAATGTGACGGACAGGATGATCAACTAATCCATTAGAGATTATCATGGTAGATCCTGATTGCATGCATAGTTTAGCAGCATTGATTTTGGCAAGCATACCTCCTGAACCAAATTCACTTAAATCTTGATCAATGTACTTTTCCATTGTTGGGTCAATTTCGGAAATTGACGTGAGTAATTTCGCATCAGAAGATTTTTTAGGATTGCTGGTATAAAGCCCATTCACATCAGAAAGTAAAATTAACAATTCTGCGGATAATGCGTTAGCAATCATCGCAGAGAGTTTATCATTATCTCCAAAACGAATTTCTTCGGTGGAGGTTGTGTCGTTTTCATTAATAATTGGAATGACATTAAGGTCCATGAGAGAATATATCGTATTTCGAATATTGAGATATTTTCTTCTTTCATTGAGATCTTCGGCGGTAATTAAAATTTGTGAGCTTTGAATTTTTAATTTCGCAAAAGCGCGCTGCCAATGTTGAGATAATTGAATTTGACCAATTGAAGCGGCCGCCTGTTTTTCATGTAGGTTGGTTAATTTTTTCTTTTTTAAAACATCTCTTCCAAGAGCAATCGCCCCAGAAGAGACAATGATAATTTTCGATCCTTTTTTTTGTAATTTGGCCACATCCTCGACCAAGGAGTTGAGCCATTTTTTTCGAAGCTTATATTTCTCATTTACTAAGATGTTCGAGCCAACTTTGATCACTATCACTTTGGATTGTTTGGCGAGGGTTTGAAATGTCTTATGCATCTTGTAAGTATTCTAAACATAAATTGGTGAGTTGATCGAGTTGATAACCCGTAGCAGCCGAGATGGTAAAGACACGACGATCCAGGGAGGAGAATTTCTCTTTGATGGCTGCCACTTCTTGCTCTTCCAAGAGTTCAACCTTATTTAAGGCAATAATCTCTTTTTTACTTTCAATGTCGGCTTCATAATTTTCTAATTCCTGTCGAATAATTTGATAATTATTGAACGGATCTGACTCTGTGGCATCAATCACATGAATTAAAATTTTACAGCGCTCCACATGAGAGAGAAAGTCATGACCGAGACCTTTTCCATCACTTGCATGTTCAATTAAACCAGGAATATCAGCGAGAATGAATTCTAAATCTTCTTTTTGGACCATTCCAATATGAGGATGCAGTGTCGTAAAAGCATAATCAGCAACTTTAGATTTTGCATTAGTGACAAAATTAAGAATAGAAGATTTCCCTGCATTGGGCATTCCCACCAATCCGACGTCCGCTAAAATCTTCAATTTTAATCGAACCGTTGCTTCCTGACCTTTTTCTCCTTCTTGAAATTTGCGAGGGGCTCGGTTTGTGGAACTTTTAAAGTGAGCGTTCCCTTTGCCTCCCTGGCCGCCACGAAGAAAATGATAGGTTTGTTCATCTTCGAGGATCTCATGTAACTTGATAGTCATATCCTCGTTATAAATTTCTGTTCCGCAAGGAACGTCTAAAATTAGGTCTTTTCCACTGGATCCTGTTTTGAGTTGTCCCGCTCCACCCATTCCATTTTGAGCGCGATGATGCTGGTTGAAGCGATAGCGTTGAAGAGTATTAATTCCTTTGTTGCCACGAAAAATGACGTCACCGCCTTTACCTCCATTACCGCCATTCGGTCCACCATATTCAATAAACTTTTCTCGGCGAAAACTTAAAGCGCCATGACCACCATTGCCGGATTTAATATATATTTTTGCTTTATCAATGAACGCCATAACAGATTTAAATGTGAGGGGTTAGGAAATTTTAGTGGACGGAAACAAACTGTCTGTTACGGGATTTTTTGAACAATACTTTTCCCTCAGCTTTAGAGAAAAGAGTATGATCTTTCCCAATTCCGACATTCTCGCCCGGGTAAAATTTAGTACCACGCTGACGAACTAAAATGTTTCCAGGAATTACGTGTTCGCCGCCAAACTTCTTGACACCCAGCCTTCTACCAGCCGAGTCTCTTCCGTTTTTCGAACTTCCGCCTGCTTTTTTTGTTGCCATAGTTCTACTTTTTTACCTCAGTTGTTTCTTTTTTCACAGCCTTTTTTTCTTCAGTTTTTGGAGCTTCTACTTTTGGTGCAACTTCCTTTTTGGGAGTTTCAACTTTGGGAGCAACTTTTTTAGCTGGTTCTTTAAAACTTTCTTCACCAATAGCAGATTTAATCGTCATGACTTTTAAGATCGTAATATATTGACGATGGCCCTTAGTTCTTTGAAAATGTTTTCTTCTATTTTTTCTGAAAACACGAATTTTGTCATCTCTGGTTTGATGAAGAAGTTTCGCGGAAACTTCTGCACCTTGAACGGCAGGTGAGCCTAATTCAAATTTATCGCCATTTCCAACAGCCACAACATCCTTAAAAGAAATAGTATCACCTACATTTCCTTCAATTTTGTCCATTTTTAAAATATCACCCGGTGATACTTTAAACTGCTTTCCTACTGATTTTAGAACTGCGTACATAATGAGGTGCACAATATATATAGGTCTTTTTCTATGTCAATAGACAAAAACACTAATATTTTAGGGCTTAATGGTGGTGATCCTCTAGGTCTTTCTTGATATCATCGTGATCTCCAACAACGATATGATGCTTACTTTTCGTCACGTATTTATCGAGAAAAGGTATAAGAATCAACGGGATCAAACCACCTAAAACGATACCTAGAGCAGCAGACTGCATATGAGGATCAAGACTAGCTGCAATAAAGTCAGCTATGACGTGGGCAACAATCACTCCAATGATGCCTGCAATATATCCATTGGAGACAACTTTTAAAAAACGATTAATGGACCATCCCGTATAAAATCCAGTCAAGGGGATCAGAGTGTGCACTAACCCGAAGACAAAGCCTCGGATAATATCGATTTCCTCGAAGAAATGTAAAAAACTAGGTAATTCGTGTGCGTGCTCCATTTTTTGGTCCTCAAATAAATATTTTTATGTTATAACATAACAATTAGAAAAATGTCAAACAAGAATCATCAAAAATGTATTTCTCGAACTAAAAAAAGACAGGTTAAAATTGATGGCGCTCATGAGAAAAATATTTTTGAACTTCTCATTAAGGGCCATAAGGCTATGTCAGCTTATCAATTAATTGATAACTACTCCCAGCACTATGGGCAAGTTTTAAAACCGATGCAGGTGTATCGAGTGTTAAAAAAATTAATTGCCAAACATCTTGTTCACCGCATTAATTATAACAATAGTTATGTAGCCTGTTTTAATGAGAATGATCACGAGGCCTTTGTAGGTTTTATTTGTGACAAATGCTCTACGATTGAAGAAAAAACTCAAGATCCAGTCAAGGAATTAACCAAAAAGTTTGGACTTTCTAAAAATCATATCTCTCAAACCAATCTTGAAATTGTTGGTACCTGTCAAAATTGTCTCTAGATAGGGATTGAATTTTCATTTAAAAGTATAGTTGTTAAAATAAACAAAAAATTGAAAACTAAACTCATACTCCTTTCTGCATTTGTAGGTATGGTGCTGGCACCAATATTTTCCTATGCCCAGATCATTAAAATCTATTCCGAGCGCCAACCGCTTTTAATTGAACCTTTACTTAAAGAGTTTGAAGAAAAAACAGGGATAGAGGTTCAGTGGATATACTCGCAACAGGGGTTAGTTCAAAAAATTATTTTAGAAAAAAATAGACCCGTGGCCGATGTTTATTTATCCTCTGATATTTCTCGATTAATTGATATTGCCGAGGCGGGGGCTACAATTCAGTTAAATCAGGACTTTCAAGTGCCTAGTTATCTTCAAAGTGACGATTGGGTGGGGTTGACTCAAAGAGCGCGGGTCTTTTTTGTTTCTAACCAATTCGCCAATCAAGATCTTAGCTATGAAGATTTAGTTGATGATCAATTTAAAGGGAGAGTGTGTACGCGGTCTGGCCTTCACCCTTATAATATTTCTCTATTTGCTTCTTTATTGGCCCATCATGGAGAAGAGTGGCTAAGGGATTATCTGACCACGCTTAAAAATAATCTTGCTCGCAAACCACAAGGAAATGATCGCGATCAAGTCAAAGCTATTTATGCAGGAGTGTGTGATATCAGCATTGGTAATCACTACTACTATTTTCAAATGATGGAAAATGAAGAACAAAAAAAATGGCTAGAAAAAGCAAAAATTATTTTTCCCAATCAAACTAATCGGGGCGCCCATGTGAATATCTCTGGCATTGCTCTTTTAAAAGAAGAAACGCGAGAGATATCCGAACAATTAATTACCTTCCTGCTGAGTGATGCGGCTCAATCGGTGTATGCGAATGATAATAATGAGTTTCCAGTTTTACCCACTATTCCAGTCTCTTCTCAAATTCTAGAATTAGGAGGAGAGGTTACTTTTGATGATTTAGAATTATCAAAGATTGCAGAAAATCGATCGACGGTTATTCAAATTCTCAATCAGATTAATTTCGACGGCTAGATTATTCAGCTTCACTGAAGCTGGAGTGCCAATTCTTCAGGATCATAAAACTCAAGAGTCGAACGGCGTTATACAAAAGAATACCTGTAATTGAGATTAAAAAGACCGAGGCAAACATTTTAGGAATTTCTAATTGATACCCAGACTCAATAATTCGGTAAGCAAGACCGCTATGGCCAGATATTGGCCCAATGACAAATTCTCCCACAATAGCTCCGATCAACGCCAGACCTGTACTTATTTTTAAGCCTGAAAGGAAGTAAGGAAGAGCATTGGGCAAGACCACGTATCGCAATAATTGATATTTATTAGCACGATAGAGTTTCATTAAATCCAGATGATTTTTCTCCGTGCTTTTGAGGCCGGCAATCGTATTGGTTAATAAAGGAAAAAAAGCCACTAAAAACGCGCAAATGAGGGTGGCCATCTGCGAGCTATCCACCCAAATAGAGATAAGTGGAGCAATGGCGATAATAGGGGTGACTTGGAGAATGACTGTAATCGGCATCATGGAGCGTTCCACGAATTTAGAGAAGTAAAAAATAATGGCCAAACAGACACTGATAATCACAGATGCTAAAAGAGCGGTGAGTGTTACTTTCAGGGTTACTGCCAAAGAACCCATCAGTGATATGAAATTTGATTGAATGGATTCTAAGATCATGGATGGAGGAGGCAACAAATACCATCGCATGTTTAAAGTATGAAAGAGTATCTCCCATAGAATAAATAAACTCAAAATGACGATTACAGAATAAGCCTTAGGCATGTTGGGCTCGCTGCAGAGAGTCTGAGACAATTTTGGCTTGTTCAAAAAATTCAGGAGCAAATCGATAATCCTCATTTTTCTCTATTCCTGAAAAATCAAATTCCTCAAAAACTTTTCCTGGATTAGGTTGCATCACATAGATACGATCACTCAGGTACACTGACTCATAAATAGAGTGGGTAACATAAACTACGGTTAAATTTTTTTCTTTTTTAATTTTTAAAATTTCTTGGCTTAACTCAAATCGTCGAGTTTCATCCAAAGCACTAAAAGGTTCATCCATCAGCAGTACTTTGGGTTGAGTAACGAGTGCTCGCGCAATCGAGACACGCATACTCATACCCCCGGAAAGCTGTCGCGGATAATACCCTTCAAACCCTTGCAGTCCGACCAGATGAATAATTTCATAAATTTTTTCATCCGCACTATAGGTATCCTCTTTGACTATTTTTAATGGGAGTTTGATATTTTCATAAACATTCATCCAAGGAAGTAAGTTGGGTTCTTGAAACACATAACTGAGGTTAGCGGGATTTTCAGGGGAGTTTTGAAAATTAGATGTGGGCCAGCTTATAGTGCCTGCCGTGGGTTTAATGAGACCACACATCATTTTCAGCAAAGAAGTCTTTCCACAACCGGAGGGCCCGACGATGGATAAAAAATCCTTTTGGAATACTTCTATTTTTATATCTTCTAGGGCATTGTGCTGTGCCCCCGCAAATTTCTTACAAATCCCATCTAGCTGAGCAAGGATGCGGGATTGCCCCTTTTCTAATTTGGATTGGCGATCTGTGTCTGTTAAAACCCGCAAACTCATAGCGGGGTTATTTTAGTTAGAAAATTCTAAAGTGTAAGCTTTTTCGTGGTCGAATTCGTTCTCGTAAATGCCCAATTCTACAGACATTTCATAGAATTCCTTCCATCGATCCGCGCTCATCGATCCAATTTTCTCCCCGTTACCAGTGACGATATTATACTCAATCATTTTACTATGCGCATAGGCAAGTTTATCCGTGGGCATATCCGGGTTGAGTTGTTGAATTAAATCAAAGGCAGGTTGAGGGTCGTTGTCGAGATAGTCTTGCCAGCCTTGAACAGAGGCACTAAGAAATCGCTTAATGAGATCAGGATTTTCTGTAATCAATTGATCGGATGCTTCAATCGTGTTGGCATACGCGCTAAAGCCATGGTCGGCTAACAAGTGAACAACCGGCTCAAAGCCCGCTGCTTTTTTAATCGCAAAGGGTTCGCTGGATAAATATCCTTGTTGGATTGATTGAGGATTATCGATGAAGGGCTGGGAGTTGAAATTATAACTCTCGAGTTGATCATCAGACAAATCGTATTTACTTTTTATAAATCCCCAGAAGGAAAGTCTTCCGAAGTTAGAAAGAAAAATTGTTTTTCCTTTAAAGTCAGAGGGATGATCAATGCCCACATTAGGGTGAGACATCAGTACCTGAGGAGTTTTTTGAAAAAAAGCAGCGACGGCCCGAAAGGGTAAATCCTGTTGAGCATAATTCAAAGCACCCGCACTACCGCCAATATTAAATTCTACTTGATCGGCCATCAGCATCGCTTTGGTATTCACGGATGGTCCCCCGGGAATAATTTCTAATTCGATTCCTTGTTCTGCATAATATCCTTTAGCAAGGGCTTGAAAGAAACCTCCATGTTCGCCTTGAGGCACCCAATCCAAAGAGAGTTTAACTTGATCAACCGCCCATGCACTTGTGCTCACAAATACAAAAGCAAACAAAACAAATATTTTATTCATAGGAAGAATATAATGATATTTGTATAAATTGGGATATCAGAAAATCGCATAGGCGACAAAAAAAACAGGCCTTATTATTCTCTATATAATAAGACCTGTTTCGAATTAATTTTTAGTTAGTTTGTAAGTCAAAACGATCGGCATTCATGACTTTCGTCCATGCGGCCACAAAGTCCTTAATAAACTTCTCTTTATTATCGTCTTGAGCATAGACTTCAGCGTAGGAGCGTAAAATCGAGTTGGAACCAAACACTAAGTCCACGGAAGTTGCATTCCATTTCACCTCTCCACTGGCGCGATCAATGATCTCGTAGTGACCATTCGAGGGCTTCCATTTATAGGCCATATCAACCAAATTCACAAAGAAGTCATTGGTTAAAGCACCAACTTTGTCAGTAAAGACGCCATTTTGGCTGCCTTCGTGATTTGCTCCCATGGCTCTCATTCCACCTAACAGAACAGTCATCTCGACCGCGGTCAGCCCCATTAATTGAGCTCGATCCAAAAGGAGTTCCTCACCGCTTTCGGTATAGTTCTCTTTTTTCCAATTTCGAAAACCGTCATGAATGGGCTCTAAGTGAGCGAAGGATTCTACATCAGTCATTTCCTGAGTAGCATCTCCACGACCTGGGCTAAAAGGAACAGTAGCTTTTGATCCGGCAGCTTCAATGGCCATCTCTAATCCCACGTTTCCAGCCAAGACAATCGTATCA
>Ga0255760_10003817_pt1 | contig 13410 bp, 9 predicted proteins | sample 071ome_25_FD_179960 | JGI IMG/M metagenome (GOLD analysis project Ga0255760, IMG submission 179960) | Coastal salt marsh microbial communities from the Groves Creek Marsh, Skidaway Island, Georgia - 071410BT metaG (version 2) | ecosystem: Environmental > Aquatic > Marine > Intertidal zone > Salt... | reverse complement strand
CCTTCATACCGGCTATAACGGCATAAAACCCGCAGAACAGCGCGCCGGTGGTAAAGAGGTTAGGCAACAGAAAAATACCGCTACTTCTCGGGTGGCTGTCCGTCGCGGACTGCTCCTCGTAATCCCCCACCAGCGACTCCAAGGGACGCTCTATCTGTTGTGCAGCGCGCTCGAAGTTGTCGTCGCTGGCGCTACCGCCCTGCTCATCGACTGTCGGCTCTTCGCCCATTTTTGCCCCCAAGGCACTCAAGAGCCAAGTAGTTTAACAGCCAATCAGGCCGAGACGGCCTGTTTTGGCGAATCCGCTGCGGATAGAAGCATTTTATGGCGTCAATGGGTATACTGCGCGCCCATTTTTCAACAACTAAGCGTCTTAACCACGACCCACGTCCGCCTCAGGAGAAACCGGTGAGCAATTACTTCAACACATTACCCCTGCGTATCCAGCTAGAGGAACTCGGCAAATGCCGGTTCATGGATCAATCCGAATTTGCCGATGGCGTGGACGTTCTCCGCGGGAAAAAAATTGTCATCATTGGCTGCGGTGCTCAGGGGCTCAACCAAGGCCTCAATCTCCGTGACAGTGGGCTCGATGTGGCCTACGCCCTACGTCAGGAAGCCATCGACCAAAAGCGCGACTCGTGGCAACGCGCCACCGACAACGGCTTTAGCGTAGGCACCTTTGAGGAGCTCATCCCTGAAGCTGACGTGGTCATGAACCTGACTCCCGATAAGCAGCACACCGGCGTCGTCAACACCGTTATGCCCCTTATGAAAGAGGGGGCTTGTTTAGATTACGCCCACGGTTTCAACCTGGTAGAGGAAGGCATGCAGATCCGGAAAGACCTTACCGTGGTGATGATGTGCCCCAAGTGCCCCGGCACCGAAGTGCGAGAAGAGTACAAGCGCGGCTTTGGCGTCCCGACCCTGATCGCCGTGCATCGTGAGAACGATCCCAAAGGTGAAGGCATGGCGATTGCCAAGGCGCTGGCCAGCGGCACCGGCGGTGATCGCGCGGGTGTTCTGGAGTCTTCACCCATTGCCGAGGTCAAGTCTGACTTGATGGGCGAGCAAACCATTCTGTGCGGCATGCTTCAATCAGGCTCCCTGCTGTGTTTCGATCGTATGGTCGAGCTCGGGGTTGATCCTGGCTACGCCGCCAAACTGGTTCAGTATGGTTGGGAGACCGTAACTGAGGGTCTCAAACAGGGCGGTATTACCAACATGATGGACCGCCTCTCGAACCCCGCCAAAATTCGCGCCTTTGAACTGGCCGAGGAAATGAAAGAGCTGATGCGGCCCCTATTCGAGAAGCACCAAGACGACATCATGTCCGGCGTGTTCTCCAGCACCATGATGGCGGACTGGGCAAACGACGATGCCAACCTTCTGAAGTGGCGAGCAGAGACCAACGAGACCGCGTTTGAGAAGCAGCCACTGACTGACGACAATATCAGCGAGCAGGAGTATTACGACAAAGGCATCTTAATGATTGCCATGGTGAAAGCCGGCGTTGAACTGGCCTTTGAGACCATGGTTGATGCGGGCATCATCGAAGAATCCGCTTACTACGAGTCACTCCACGAAACACCCCTCATTGCCAACACCATCGCGCGTAAAAAGCTCTACGAGATGAACGTGGTGATTTCCGATACTGCCGAATACGGCTGCTATCTGTTTGATCAAGCGGCGCGTCCGCTGCTCAAGGACTTCATGACGCGACAAGGCACCGACGTGATTGGCGTAGGCATGGGCGGTGACAACACCGTCGATAACAGAACCCTCATTGAAGTCAACGACGCCATCCGCAACCATCCGGTGGAGTATGTCGGCGCCGAGCTGCGAAGCTTTATGACTAACATGAAGTCGATCGTCTGACTTGTTGGACAGAAAAAAAGGGGCCGACTGGCCCCTTTTTTATTTCAGTTGTCAGTGGATCTACAGCAGCGGTGCAATCACCAAGCTGACAATCGCCATAACGTTGATCAAGATGTTCATGGATGGACCTGACGTGTCTTTGAAGGGGTCGCCTACGGTATCTCCCACAACCACCGCCGCGTGGGTGTCGGATCCCTTACCGCCTAAGTTGCCCTTCTCGACATACTTCTTGGCGTTATCCCAGGCACCGCCCGCATTCGCCATCATCAGCGCCATCAGCACACAGCCCAGCAGTCCGCCGGCGAGCATGCCGCCAAGGGAGGTCGCGCCCAAGCCAAAGCCAACAAACACGGGGGCCAGCACGGCAATGGCGCCGGGGACAACCATGCGCTTGAGCGCTGCAGTGGTGGCGATGTCGACACAACGCGCCGTATCGGGCTCCGCGTTACCCTCCAAAAGACCCGGGATCTCGCGGAACTGACGACGAATTTCATTGATCATATCGAAGGCCGCTTCCCCTACCGCTGTCATGGTGATAGATGCGATAAGGAAAGGGATCGTACCGCCAATGAAAATGCCGATGAGCACTTGGGGATCAGAGAGCTGCAGGGTGAAATCAGCGTTGTTCACCTTCACCGTCTCCACGAAAGCCGCAATGATCGCCAGCGCCGCCAAGGCAGCTGCACCAATGGCGAAACCTTTGCCGATAGCGGCAGTGGTATTACCTACCTCATCCAGCCCGTCGGTGATCTTACGCGTTTCCTCACCCATACCAGCCATTTCGGCGATACCGCCCGCGTTATCCGCAACGGGTCCATAGGCGTCGATCGCCATGGTGATGCCCACGGTTGCCAACATGCCAACGGCGGCAATACCGACACCGTAAAGACCTGCAAGGTTGGTAGACACAAAGATAATGGCCGCCAGAAACAGCACCGGTGCCACTACCGACTGCATACCTACAGCCAATCCTGTGATCATCACAGTGGCTGAACCGGTTTCCCCTGACTTGGCGATGGTGCGCACCGGCTTACCACCGGTGTAGTACTCGGTGATAAGGCCGATGGCGATACCACCCACGGCACCCGATACCACTGCCCACCAGACATTTTGATCGATACCCATATGCGCGGAGAGGAACCAGGCCATGGCGATAAAGATTATCGGTGCGCCCAGAGTGCCACTTCGCAGGGCTGCCTCGGGAGCCGCTGAAGAGCGAGCGCGCACGATGACGATGCCCGCGACCGATGACAACAAGCCGATAGTGGCAAGGGCAAGGGGGAAGGCCATCATAGCGCCCTGCTGCTCGGCGGTGAGTGCCATAGTTGATGCAATGGCAATGCACGCAATCATCGAGCCACAGTAAGACTCGAAAATGTCTGATCCCATGCCCGCAATATCACCCACGTTATCGCCAACGTTATCGGCAATCACGCCCGGGTTACGCGGATCATCTTCAGGAATGCCGGCCTCAACCTTGCCGACCAGGTCCGCGCCCACGTCTGCGCTCTTGGTGTAAATGCCACCACCTACCCGGGAGAACAACGCGACCACGGAAGCGCCCATGCCAAAGCCGTGAATTGAATGAGCCGACTCGGCGCTGGCGCCAAAGAAGTAAAACAGGCCGCCCAGACCCACAAGGCCCAGTGAAGCGACGCACAAGCCCATAATGGAGCCGCCGTAAAAGGCGATATTCAATGCCGCGGCCGCTCCATGATTGTTTGCCGCCACCGCGGTACGTACGTTTGCACGGGTTGCCGCGTACATCCCCAGATAGCCAGCGGTAGCCGAAGACACCGCACCCACGACAAAGGCAATCGCCGTATCCTGGCCCAAGGGAGAAAGGAAAATTCCCAACACCAAGACGCCAGCGAAAATTGCCAACATCTTGTACTCGCGATGCATGAACACCATCGCTCCCAGATGGATCTGGTCAGCAATGTGTTTGACGTTGTCTGCACCGTGATCGTGCTTTGACATGATGTGGTAGATGACAAACGCCACTATCAAACCAGCCAGCCCCATTGCGGGAGCCAGAATCGGATCAAAAACCATAATGAATTTCCTTTCGTTATTTTATTCCCCGGCGCGCAGTCTATCCAAGGGCGTGGGCACACCGCAATGCCGGGAACTCTGTTTCACCCACTTTTTGATGACCTATCAGGGTGAAAGCACTTTTTCACCTCTAGCCATGCCCGCCACACCGGAGCGGACCACTTCCATGATTTCAGCCTCACCGAGAGCAGTCACGAATGAGTCCAGTTTTTCGGTAGGGCCGGTGAGCTGGATGATATAGGTCGTCGGCCCAACATCGACAATTTGCCCACGGAAAATGTCCGTGGTGCGCTTGACCTCATCCCGCTGCTGACCCACTGCCCTCACCTTTACCAGCAGCAAATCGCGCTCAACGTGAGCCCCCTCGGTCAAATCGACCACTTTGACAACATCGATCAGTTTATTGAGCTGCTTGGTGACTTGCTCAATTTTTAAATCGTCACCGCTGGTTGTCAGGGTGAGTCTCGACAGCGAATGGTCATCGGTAGGCGCTACATTGAGGGTTTCAATGTTGTAGCCCCGCTGTGAAAACAGGCCGACCACCCGGGACAGCGCACCGGGCTCATTCTCCAGCAAAACGGAAAGTATACGTCGCATCTCAAGTCCTCTCTGTTTTGCTGAGCCACATGTCTTTCATAGCGCCGCTGGGCGCGACATGCATGGGGTATACGTGCTCATGGGGCTCGACGAAGACATCGAGAAAAACTAACCTATCTTTTAGCGCAAATGCCTCGCGCATGGCCGGCTCAAGATCCTCTTTCTTTTCAACCTTGATACCAACGTGGCCATAGGATTCGGCCAGCTTCACAAAGTCTGGCAATGAGGCGGCATAATGGCTCTCCGAGTAGCGCCCCTCGTACTGCATGTCCTGCCACTGCTTTACCATGCCGAGATAGTTGTTCCGAAGGCTGATGATTTTGATCGGCGTTTGATACTGGGAGCAGGTGGATAGCTCCTGAATATTCATCTGGATACTGCCCTCGCCGGTGACGCAGGCCACATCGGCGTCGGGCAAGGCCAACTTGATACCCATCGCCGCAGGTAAACCAAAGCCCATAGTTCCCAAGCCGCCCGAGTTTATCCAACGCCTGGGCTTGTCAAACTTGTAGTATTGGGCGGCAAACATTTGATGTTGCCCCACATCTGAAGTGACATAGGCCTCACCCTGGGTGGTTTCGTAAAGACATTTGATTACGTCCTGGGGCATCGCAAATTCACTATCGCCATAGCGGCGGCCGTGCCAGAGACCATGGGCCTCACGCCAGCTTTCAATTTGCTGCCACCACTGCGTCAACGCATCGGAGTCCGGTAGCGGCCTATCGGTTGACTCTATTTGCGCGGCGACTTGGTTGATTAACTCTTTTAAAACCGTGTCGACGGGCCCGACGATCGGAATATCGACCGGAATAATTTTGGCTATCGACGCAGGGTCCACGTCGATATGGATAATCTTGGCGCCGGGACAGAACTTGCCCACGGTGTTCGTGACGCGATCATCAAAGCGCGCGCCCACCGCCAAAATCAGATCGCTATGATGCATCGCCATGTTGGCTTCGTAGAAGCCGTGCATACCGAGCATGCCCAGAAACTGCTTGTCGGAACCCGGGTAGGCGCCCAAGCCCATCAGCGTGTTGGTCACCGGGTAATTGAGCGTGCGCGCGAGCTCGGTCAACAAGGCTGAGCCCTCACCTTGAATAACACCTCCCCCGGCGTAAATCACCGGACGCTTGGCCGAGAGCAACAGCCGCGCGGCCTTACGTATTTGGCCCGTGTGACCTTTTTGCGAGGGCTGATAGGACCGCAGGCTCACCGAATCTGGGTAGTGGTACTCAAACTTGTGCTCGGGGTGGGTCAAATCCTTGGGGATATCAACCACAACCGGTCCGGGACGACCTGTGGAGGCAATAAAGAAAGCCTTCTTAATAATCGACGGAATATCTTCAGTGCGCTGCACCATAAAGCTGTGTTTCACGATAGGTCTCGAAATACCTACCATGTCGGTCTCTTGGAACGCATCCTCGCCAATAAGATGGCTCTGGACCTGCCCCGACAGAACAACCAGAGGAATCGAGTCCATGTACGCAGTGGCGATTCCCGTGATCGCGTTGGTTGCCCCCGGCCCGGAGGTCACCAGCACAACGCCCGGCTTACCGGTCGCGCGCGCATAGCCATCGGCAGCATGAGTCGCTGCTTGCTCGTGGCGCACGAGAATATGCGGGACGGCATCGAGTTTAAAAAGGGCGTCGTAAATGTGCAGGGCAGCACCGCCGGGATAGCCGAAAACGTATTCGACCCCCTCATCCTGCAGGGCGCGGACGAGCATCTCGCCGCCAGAAAGCATTTCCATGTTTCGCTCCAGCCTGTTCGTTGTGAACAATCATGGGGTAACGACACTCGGGTCGTAATAGCCCACACTTATCTGTCCCACGAACCACTGGTTGGATCGAATCCCTGCTACCAGCGAGAACATCGATCACGAAACCCGTGTATCGGTGACCTGCGAGGTAGCGCAGTGTCGAGCCCGAAATGTGCCAAGCACATCAAACGGAACCCGCAAACAGCCCACACAACTATCCCGTCGTGAAGGTAGGCCAGCGGATGAGGGTACTCATCAATAGCCGTTGCCGTTCGCGTGACGAGCCGAATAGTCGGAATTTCGGGCGACAAAGTCAACAAATGCCGAGGATTTATCGCTCCAGATGTTGCTGAAAACCCCGAAGATCAGTAGTTTTCACACAATCATCGACAAACAAGGATCCGTGATGTCGACTCAATCGAAGGATCAGCTGGTGCCCATGCCCCCCTCCCCGCTGGGGAGCAGCCACCCTGCATCAATATGCGCAAGCAGCGCTCAGGTAATCCATCAGGCTGGCAATCTTCGAACACCATTGGGTGTTCCCCCAACACTATTCCCAACACTATTAAAGGTGAGGCCCAGACTGGCAGTGGTCTTTTTTGCACTCGCTTGCCAGGTGTCATTAAGTGTCGCCGGTGATCTTTATCGTTGGAATGACGATAACGGCAATCCGGTCATGAGTGATCGGCCACCACCTGCGGGTACCCCCTATACAGTGATCAATGCGGAGCGCTATGGCGCCAATACAAACGTGGTGTCACCGGTGACCAATCCAGCGAGCAACCCTGCATCTGCCGACACCAAGCACGAGGATGGGAGCGACGCTGGCAGCATCGGGAATCGAGAGGTAGCCGCAAGGGTTCGGATCGAGAAGCACCCGGAATTGTGCGCCCAGGCCAAAGAAGCCATTTTTCAGCTGGAGACATTCCCCAGGGTTCGGGTAACCGACGACAGCGGGGAAGTGCGTTTCATGACTGACACTGAACGTGCTGAGCAGCTAAACAGAGCTCGCGACGTTGAAGCTGCGAACTGCTGAGACTACTTGGCGCTTTTGTTGTAGCACCCTCGTTTTAGCGCTCTTGTTTCAGAGCTGCTGTTTCAGAGCTATTGTCGGTCAACATTCTCCACCCTAAAGGCTTCGCTAAGCTGACTATCGGTTTGGGGCGTAATCTCTACAGGGTCAAACCCCTGACACCCAATACATACTGTCACAACCTCGTCAGGGATTTCTCCAGAACCACACCCATCTCCAGTACAACTTGGGTCACCAGAATCGAGATCAACCGTCACGATAATGGGCGGAATCGGTATTCCTTGTCCAAACGCGGTACCCGTATCATCGACCGGATCGAATATCGGGATCCCATAGGCCTTTGCCGTACCGAGATTTGCACACAGGCCGTCATTATTACCCACGGGCTGAAAGGAGTTGAAGTACACAACACCGCCCCCGATCGCAGACTGGTTAACCACTTGCTCACCCTGATCCAATAGGTTCAAGTACCAGCCGTCGAAGTCTAGGATGGATTCTGCGGCCCCCAGACCTGTGGCGGCATTCAGCATGGTGGATCCATCGAGGTCAATCGACGTCCTCAAATTGATATTGGACTCTGAGGCCTGCAATGTACCGTCGTTGTTTTCATCCCACGGGTAAGGTCGATCAACCAACACGTAGAAACGGTTGTCGATGTCGCTGGCGTAAGGGTAATTCACCTTCAGGGGCCGCTCTCGATCACCACTGCCAATTGTCACGAAAACCTTATTTCCGACAGCGCCAACCACGGGTCGGTTCATAAAGCGCTTGTCGGTACCCGAGTCCTCCGCGATTTTTTTAATTGTCCAGCTTCCCTGACTTAAGGACACCGTGGCCAAAGCTGATTCACTGGCTAGAGTGGCAAAAGAAATGCGGTAGATCGCGCCGCCAGCATCGGCAGCGTAAACAAAATCCACCTTGCCATCAAAATCGACGTCGAGCGGCTCGACCTCCGACACCACCGGGCCATCGGTTGCCAGCTCAGCCAGCAACGTACCATCGGTCGCATCGATCACGTATACCGCATCGCCTTTATCACTGCTGGAGCAACCAAAACTTGCCGAGTCAGTATCCAGGCAGTCGTCCCAACCCCCGCCTACAAACAGCACCGGCGTGTTACCACTGTCGTACCCCTCAAGGAAGCCTGCCACTGGGGTTGACCATGTTTGACCCACATTACTGTAGCCTGATGTGCATCCCGTGTCGTCCGTCAAGCTGGGGCAACCCACCTTCCACATGAAGGAAGGCTGGCTTGGCGGCACCCCCGCACTTCCCGTCGGGCTGATGTCAAAAGCGTATATCATCCGGCCACCGCGGCGCATGGTCGGGAAAATATAGCCCGTTGTGAGCTGATTGCTGCTGTTGTAAACGGTGTGCGCACCCGTCGAGCCATCAAAGAAATAGTCTTTTGACTCCGCATCGATCGACGTCGACAGCGAGGCATCCAGGCCGTAAAAATCCACAGTGGGTGTGTTTCGATATAAACGCTCGATACCGTCGTAATGTTCCTCGGCAATAAATGCCCACTCCTCTTGCCCCGAATCGGGATCAAGTGACCGGTAAAGACCATCATTAGCGCCATAATAAATTCTGAATTCAGTACTGCCCGAGCCGCTGGGGCCGTAGCTAATGGTCAAAGGCCTCGAGTGCACAATGTCACCGTGAATCGTTGCGCGCAAACCGGCCCCGGGCATCACCTCTGGATCCGCCAAATCCGGGTTGGCAACATAGGTGTTTGTGCCCGAGCCATCATCAATTTTGAAATCGCCGCCCTGGAGACCGGGATCTTCCCCCGTCAAATAATCAAAGTAGGCTGCATCGCTAAAATCACCCGAGGCGAGTGCGCGAAGTACATTGCTGGCCTCCGTCAGAACTACGCGATCACTACTGTTAGCCGAGTCAACTTGCTGTCGGATCTGCTGGGCTGCGCCGCCCTTCTCTACAAAGGGGCCATCCGGGGAGTCGGATAAGACGCTCCTCCCCGCCAGAAACGCCGAAGAACATTCGCTTACCGGATTAGGGTCAAGGCCCAAACCATCAAAGTAGGGCTGATCACCCGCGGTACTGGAATCAATATCCGTTGTGTCGGTGGTCCAAAAGCTTGTCGCACAGGAGCCAGCGAAGCCCGTCTGGGGATTGATTGCCCGGTTATAATCCACATCCGCCAACTCAATGTCACCGTCAAAAACCGCAAGCTGATATTGCTTCAGATTTCCAAGCCATCGCGGCTTCCTGAGTCCACCCGGCCGGAACATCCCCACAAACACTTTGTTTTCTGCCTGAGCCCGGTTGGTCGCCGAGAGAGGCAGCGTTACCGCAGCAAACGAGGTATTGATATCGATGATATCGCCGAAGATTCTGTTCAGCGCCGCTTCCAGCTCGGCAGCGCTCGTCGCAGACTGCCGGTATCCACCACCCTGTTCCGCCGCAGCATCCATGACTGCTGAATGCTCCACATTAGGCTGGGCGTTATAAACATCCAAGGTATAAGTCGTGATAGGCACTCTGTAGGTTTCCGACGTGCCATCGTCTGCGGTTACTTCAAGCGGCACACCATATTCATGCAAGAACTTGGTCCAGTCGTCCAGATTCCAATCGACACCGTCGATATTATTTCCATTGGGACCATAGCTACCGGAAGAGCTGGAGCTAGCCGGTGCAAATACCTCATACCGATACTGCTTACTGTTGCCGCCTCCCGGACAGGTGCCACCCGCGCCATCGTCTGTGGTGCGCTGGTTACCTTGTGTCCCGCAGAAACAGCCGTCAGCGGAGGTCGCGCATGCCGCCTGTATATCCGTGGTTTCGCTTGCGTTCGCAACAATACCCGTGTCGCAGGCGCTGGCTCCCAAATAACACTGGGCAGAATAACCCAGCGATACATCATTGGAGGAGCCCTGATTCACCTGCGTATTCTCGTATTCCGGCACATCAAGACCGCCGCTACTTGCACCAGCGAGAGCGCCGGGTGGGCTCTGCCCTAACGCAGCGTACAGGGCAGTCAAGGCATCCGAGTTGTCAGTGTCATCCGCGGTCAGGCCGCTGGACTGAGGATTGGAAATAAAAATAATGTAAGTCTCGGAGCAGACATCACCCTCTTCTAATGGTGACGCGAAATTGGTGTACTGGGCGCTGTAGCCATTGTTATCCACCAAGTTTGTAGGCGTTGCGGCACCACCAAAATTAACGGCCCCTCCGCTCAAATAGTTATAAACGTCGTGGATTAAATGACCATAGGCCCGGTTCTGATCGCGCTTCTCATCACTGTCGTTAATGCCGGCATAAATCGTATCCAACTCAGACTCAAACGCCGCACTGTTTGACTGGTAGGATTGGAGATCAAAACGTATGTATCCCCCATCACGCTGCTCATTAGCTCCCTGTGTGCCAAATTCAAGCAGGGCAACATTGATATCAACATCGGAAGGCAAGGCCGCCAGCGTATTTTTTATTGCCTCCACCTCGGATTGCCCCTGTTCGTCTCCGCCAGGCCACTGCTGGCTTTGCCGTGCCCAGTTGGCTGAGTTATCCAAGACAAAGATCACATTGGGTAATGAGTCCGATGCAGCTTCGTTGGTAAGGCCGCTGGCAAATAAATCGATATCCTCCGCGCTGGCAACGCTTGATGCCAGCGAAGTAAGTAGCACGAACGCCACTCTTGATATGAATCCTTTCATTGCTATACCCCTTGATCGAACCCTATCGATCTATTTTTCTAGTTACAGGCACTCGCCAATAGATTGGTGGTCGTGCGAGTCTGTATACCCTGCCTAATCTCTACCTTTGCCCCGGTAGTGGTATCAGTCGCTATCGCCGTGACTTCCCAGAGAGCTGTCGCACACAACGAATATTGGCCCGGCTGATAACAGCTTGCATCATCGGCATCGGTGAGCACATTCAACTCGGTGTTCCGAATAGGCGACGCAAAAATACAAGAGGGTGTTGACAGCGCAATGGTGATGTCGTCCTCCACACCATCGCCCGACAGGTCCAGACATCGCGTGTAGGAACTTCCCTCACAGCCCACGATAAAAGCCTTCGTACCCTGTAAGAACCCCGTGGTCGAGATTGCCTCTTGAATCGCTGTCAACGCCGCGTTCCGAGCCGCGCTTCGGGCTTCAACATTCTGGACAATTGCTAAGTTGGTTTGAATATTATTTGCAGTCACGACGCCGATAATCGTCACCAACAGCAGCATGATCAACGCCGTCATTAGAACCATGCCGCCCTGCCGCTGCGACTGCTTCATCGTCGGCGCCCTCCTATATTCGGAAGATCAACGGTACGGCTTTGAACTCGTCGTCGGTAACCCTCATTGCCTGACGGTACCGTCCAACTATCTCCTGCGATTGTGTAGGTAAAATCGTCTGTGAAACCCGGCTCCTCGGTGGTGGCTCTCGTAACCAACCAGATCTTCACGCCGACCATGTTTGTCCAGTCCGCGACGCTTGGCGCTCTGCTGACCGTGTCATATTCACCGTCCCCATTGGCATCAATAAGCCATTCAAACCTCAGTAATTCCACGCCCTGCACGAGCTGCTCGGGCATGAAGCGAATGGTACCCCCGTCATTGTCCAGTGTGAGGCGGGTAAGGATGTCATTAGCGTCTACATAGTAGATTCTGTTTACGTAGCGGTAGATGGGGCTTGCTGTAGCGCAGTCATAGGCGGTGAAGGGCAACAAGGTGCCGACGGTGGCTTCGGTCACTTGATAAAGCTTGATTTCTCCACCAGACAATCCCGCATTCTCGCTGTAACAGCCATTGGTCTGCAGATGGTAAAAATTTCCGAGGACGGGGCAGTTATTATTGGTTGGCAAGGGAGACGATCCGGTCGCACATGTGCTGGCTCGCCTTACAACGAAAAACTCAGAGCCTGCTCGCGCGGTCGCCCCGCTACCACCGCAGGTATTGGCGGTGAACTCGCTGTTCAATGATGCCCCCGAAGCAGAGTAGACAGGGAACTCCATGGCGTAGGCCAGTTCCGCCTTGTTGTCATCTGCACTGCCACTAATGGAAGCACCCGTGCCCATGCAAATTGGCGGTACGGCGCTACCCGGAGTCCAGCTCAACGAACCGGGGGCAGTCTCAATATCTTCATCGGAGAGAAATATTTGGGTATCCGCCACAATGGGGTAGCCGGCCTCCCCCCAATATCCGGCGAGGGCAAGCTCACCGGCTAATAAATCCAAGGTGAACATCGAGTTTTCAAGCTGTCGACCCGTGCGACTCACCTCGAAGAGTGTGCGACTGGTGTCTGAAAACAAGGTCGATACAGTCAATATAATGAGCACGCCCAAGGTCATGGCGATCATAATTTCGACAAGTCCAAACCCGCGTATTGACGTCACGCGCGTTCGAGCCGTGGATGCGAGCGCAGATAAATTCATCTCACCGCTACGTCCCTAAATATCACCCGGCGATAGGACTCGTCCCCGTAGTCACCGGTACCACAGCTGACGCCGGGAACCGCTGATGTCGTGATCCCCTGCCACGCCATGCTAACCCGCAACACGGTCTCTCCGCTGCCGCTCGTCGGACCTACTTCGATACATCCCTGAATATCAAGAGGCGCCGCAAGATTAACGCCGTCATCGACTACAGATGCTCCGGACATCATGGCATTCCACTCGCATAGGTCGCGATCCGCACCCAACAAACTTCCGCAATTAGTGCCGCTGGCACTGCCATAGTAAGCCCCAGACTTTGCCTCGGAAGGATTCATGCGTATCCGAGACGCCATGTCTTCGACCATCGCGGTGACCTGTGCTCGCTGAAGTGTTTCAAACTGCTTATTGAGGGTATTGACCTGAAGAGCGGCCAGCCCCAACAGTCCGACAGCGACAATAAGAATCGTCACCAATACTTCTATTAGCGTAAACCCGGTGAACCTCGCTCGAATCACGAGCTGCAGGCCCCCGCCCAAGGGTTATTATCTTCAGAACCCGGACAGCTGGTGTTGCACACGCCCTGTTTGGCAACAATCCGTCCGTCAGTCTCAATATAGAGGCAAACTTTGCAACTATTACCCACTGCCTGGGTCTCGAGCTGAAAGCGGGGGCAGGACGCGGTGCGACCCCACGCATTGAA
>Ga0255760_10003807_pt1 | contig 13442 bp, 10 predicted proteins | sample 071ome_25_FD_179960 | JGI IMG/M metagenome (GOLD analysis project Ga0255760, IMG submission 179960) | Coastal salt marsh microbial communities from the Groves Creek Marsh, Skidaway Island, Georgia - 071410BT metaG (version 2) | ecosystem: Environmental > Aquatic > Marine > Intertidal zone >... | reverse complement strand
CAGTCGGGCATTGACTCGATTGACCCGGCATTTTGCGATCGACACTGAGCCTACCTGGATGCCCGATGGCAAGTCTTTGCTGTTTACTTCTGACCGCGGTGGTCGACCACAGATTTACCGATACGATCTGCGCACCCAGAAAATTGACAGGGTCACTTTTGAGGGTGCCTACAATGCGCGTGCGCGGGTTGCTCAGGACGGGCGTAATGTGGCGTTGGTTCATCAACGGGAAGGTCGTTACCACATTGCGGTTTTTGACTTGGTCACTGACCGTTTGACGGTGCTGACCGAAACCAGCCTTGACGAGAGTCCGAGTATTGCCCCGAACGGCTCCATTGTTTTGTACGCGACAAAACGCGGCGAGCATTCAATACTGGGGGCGGTGGCTGTCGACGGTGGAGTGCGTTTCAGCCTGCCGTCGCGAGAGGGTAGCGTGCAGGAACCCGCATGGTCGCCGTATGTGAATTTTTGACGCGCTGGGCACGATATTTTTTAACTGGGGTAGGCGAAAACCGCGCGGTAATGCGATACATTAAGACAACTTGGGTTCCAAACACTGGGGAAGGGTAAGAACCATGAAAAATGTAACCGACACTTGCAAGTGGCTCGCAGTGGTTTTCGCTGCCTTCGTTCTGGTTGCGTGTTCTAGTAACGAGACTAAAGAAGCTGAAGCGGCGGCTGCCGCCGCAGCGGAGCAGGCCGCTCAGGAAGCCGCAGCCCGCGAAGCAGAGCAGCAGGCGCAGGCCGAGGCGCAGCGGGTCCGCGAGGCTGCCGCTGCCGATGTGGGCACCGTGTTCTATTTTGCCTTCGATAGCTCCTCGCTCACCGACGAGGCGCGCGCACAGGTCGATGCGCATATCGCGGCGTTGCTGGGCAACAACGATAGCGTTCGATTGGAAGGTCATACCGACGAGCGTGGCACGCGGGAGTACAACCTCGCGCTGGGCGAGCGGCGTGCCAACGCGGTCCGCGACTATATGGTTGCCAATGGTGTTCCGAGTTATCGCATCGAGAGCATTAGCTACGGCGAAGAAAATCCGGTGGCTTATGGCTCCGGCGAATCGAACTGGCAGCAAAACCGCCGCGTCGAGCTCAAATAATCGAGGTGTTTACTTTGGGGTTACCCATCAAGCCGGCGTCATGCGCCGGCTTTTTGTTACTGGCAGTGGCGTCGGCTGCGGGCGCGCAAGATTACGTGGACGTCGAGGCGGAACGCCGGGCGGCGGCCCGCGCTGAATTGGATTCCCCCGCTGCTGCAGCTGAGCCGCCTGCCTATTCTGCTATCAAACCTTACGCGGGCTCGACCACCGTTGCGCAAACTCCTGTCGAGACTAGGGTTGAGCCGATTACCGGCACTGATTCCGGAAGTTTGGTATTGCGAGTGCAACAGCTCGAAGCCGATGTGCGTCGATTGACTGGGCTACTTGAAGAGGCTACGCAGGCGCTGCGCGCACTGGAGTCGCAGAGTCTCGAGCGCTACGTTGATTTGGACCGGCGCATTGCAAATGGAGGCGGCGCGCCCTTGGCGATTGCGTCAGATACCGTGCCGGCTGTAACCACTGCCGCGGTTAATACGGATGCTGCGGTAAGCGTCGGGCGGACGATTGAGGCGCAAGCGGGAGAGGAGGCGGCTTACCGTGCGGCCTACGAATTAGTGCGGGACAAGGCGTTTGCGGAGGCTGTTGACGCCTTCACCGTGTTTCTAGCTGATTTCCCCTTTGGGCGCTATGCGCCCAATGCACACTATTGGTTGGGCGAACTTTATCTCGTGATCGATCCGCCTGACCCGGAGCTGGCGCGTCAAAATTTCAAGTTGCTACTGGATCAGTATCCAGCGGACCCCAAGGTCCCGGATGCTTTGTACAAGCTTGGCCGTGTACAGTTCATCAAGGGTAACCGGCAGCGATCCCGTGAATATCTTGATGAAGTCATCCGAGAATTTCCGTCACACGCCGCCGCCCAGTTGGCGCGACAGTTTTTACTCGAAAACTTCTGACCTCAGTCACTGAGCTAACGCGGTGATCGCTGACCCACATCGGGATGCTGGAGAGGTTATCCGACGGACAGGGCTCAACCGGCTGCTCTTTACGCTAGTGAACTCGGGCAAAGGGCTGCGCTTTCTACTGCGGAAAGAAGAAGCCTTTCAGCTAGAAGCGCTGTTGGCCTGCGTGCTAATACCCATCGCCATGCTACTCCCTGTCTCGCCGGTTGAACGCATCTTACTCATCGGAGCGGTCTTCACCGTGCTGATTGTTGAGGTGTTGAATACGGCGATTGAAGTGCTCACCGATCGAGTCGGTCTGGACCGGCATGAACTGTCTGGGCTCGCTAAGGACCTGGGATCACTGGCTGTGACGTTTTCGCTGATTTTATGGATGGTGGTGTGGGGCACGATTGTCTGTCACCACTGGCCTTTTTCAGCGCAATAGGACTTGAAATTTCACCCCGGGGCGTTAGCATACGCGCCTTCCCCTTTTTGGGCCGTTAGCTCAGTCGGTAGAGCAGTTGGCTTTTAACCAATTGGTCGCTGGTTCGAACCCAGCACGGCCCACCACACATCAAAGACCCGCCATACGGTGGGCCTTTTTTGTGGTTTTGGTCCCGCATGGTGTGCCGAGTGTCTGTTTACAAAGCGGGCTAACCAAGGCTTGGGAGCCCGTACTTCGCTTGTAGTTATTGCGCTTAAAGCCGTCAATAAGCCAACTTGATTCAGGCATTTGTTTCCCCCTATGCTTGGGGAGTTGCAAAATGCATCAGCAACGCTGACCACAAGGAAAGTGGATGTCAGGCACGATCTTACTCAGTAGCACGTTGGTGATAGGTGGCGAATGTCTTCTGTTTGGGGCTTTGTTACCGCTGTTGAGTATTGTTCGAACCTCAAACAGGTCGAGAGGCTGGTTGGCCTTAGTCTCTTTGGTGGTGTTCTTTATTCTCGGCTACGCGGCCCACCTGGCCGTGCTCTTTACTGCCCAGCCAACGGTCATGGACGTCGTTATTTCGGGCATTCTTTTTGGCGGTGGCCTGTTTGTCTTTCTGGTATCGCGCTTAGCCCGCGACTCCATTGTGGCCCAAGCCGATCAGGCGCTTGCGGCCGATTACCGCGCGAACCACGATGAATTAACGGGTTTGCCTAGTCGTCGGTTGTTGCTGAAAAGTGCTGAGGAACTGTGTCGCGCTGCGCATTTAAAGCCCTCGCTCTTTTCTTATTTGCTTATCGACGTGAATCGCTTTAAGGATGTGAATGATGCACTCGGCTATACCAATGGTGACGCGGTGCTCAAAGAGCTGGGGGGTCGTTTGCGGGTGGCTGACTCTGACGGATCGCTGACTGCCCGATTGAGCGGAGATGCGTTTTTAATGTTACTGCCCAACAGCGACGCGCAGGATGCGCAACGGGTTGCACAAACCGTCCACCAAAATATCCTTGAGCCTATTCGAGTCGATGGCCATAACATCACCGTCGACGCCAGCGTTGGCATAGCGACCTATCCCAAGGATGCTGCCGACCCCGTATCCCTGTTGCGCTGCGCCGATGCGGCGATGTTTGTTGCTAAGCGCCGGCATGATCCGATTGTGATCTATGAAGACGGGATGAACGAATCGGCGGGCCGGCGTCTATGGGGCGGTACGGCCATTAGGAGAGCCATTGAAAATCATGAGTTTTCGATTGTTTACCAACCCAAGTACGGCTTAGAAAGTATGAAGGCTGAGGGCTTAGAAGCCTTGGTGAGGTGGGAAAGCCAAGAGTTAGGCAATGTTGGACCGGACAATTTTATTGATCTCGCTGAGCGCGTTGGCCTGATACGCGAGCTGTCAGATGAAGTTGTGCGATTAGTCTTGCAAGATCGTAATACTTGGTTGCCCCTGGGTATTCCGATATGGATTAACTTGTCGGCGCATGACATGGTCGATGAGACGCTGCCGGACAGGCTGCTCGGGGCGTTGAAAGAGGCCGAAGTGCCGACCTCGATGTTGGGCATCGAGATTACCGAGACCGCAATGCTGGTGGATCAGCGCCAAGCGTCGGTCAATGCCCGCGCGCTGAGCAAAGCCGGGCTTCGTTTGTCCATTGATGACTTTGGCACGGGCTACTCCACTTTGAGTCACCTGGTTCAATTTCCCGTGAGTGAAATTAAGATTGATAAAGTTTTTGTCAGTAATTTGAGTGAAGACCAGACCAGCGAGTCCATCATAAAAGCGTGTATTGAGATGGCGCATAACCTGTCGATGACGGTAACGGCTGAGGGCATCGAAGATGCCCACACCTTAGCCATGTTGCGGCACCTGGGGTGCGACGCAGCGCAGGGTTATTTAATGGCTCGCCCCATGAAGCTCGACCAGCTCTGTCAGCAGGGCAATTTTCCTGACAGCGCGGCCGCCGCAGTTTCCTGAGGCGCGGCTGTGTCCTGGTCGAATGAATCAGGTGGCGTAGTCGGGTTCGGTCTCGTCCAGAATCGCCTTGAGTTCTGCAAAATGCCGCTCAGCCTGCTCGGGATATTCCTCCAATTGCCTCGCTGTTTTTTCGGCAACGGCATCAGATAACACGCGGAGCGGTTGTCCGGTCCACATTGCCTTTATATAGGTCTCGGCCGCACGCTCAAAATAGAACAGCCGGTTAAAGGCGTCAGCAACGTCTTTACCGATCACCATGACCCCGTGGTTGCACATGATAAGCACCTGGTGGCCAGGATCAGAAAGCTGTCGACAACACCGCTCAGCTTCCTCCTCAAATGCCAAGCCGGCGTATTCGGTATCGATCGCATAGCGATTAAAAAACATCGCACAATTTTGATCTATTGGTGGCAGACGTGGGTCGCTCAATGTCGAGAGCACAGTGGCATGGATTGAGTGCACGTGGAGCGCCACTCGGGCATGCGGGCATTGGCGGTGCAGCGCGCCATGAAGGCCCCAGGCTGTGGGGTCGGGAGCATCTGGACGGCGCAGGGTTTCGGGATCATTGGCATCGACGAGGATCAGCTCAGACGCCCTGATTCGCGCAAAGTGAGATTGATTGGGGTTCATTAAAAACTGTGTGCCGTCATGGTTAACGGCAACTGAAAAGTGATTCGCCACCGCCTCGTGCAGATTAAGCCGGGCCGCCCACCTAAAGGCAGCGGCTAGATCAACTCTGATCTGCCAGTAGTCAGGGTGGGTTAAGGGATCTAACTCACTATTTTTCATGAAATTCTCGTGAACCGTCGGTGTCAAAGCCGCTTGCTTTACCGGTAGTGGGTCAGCAGCGCTTTCCCGGATATTAGCGCCAAGACTATGCCAACCCACTAGGTCGCGCCAGACCCGCCGCCGGCCCTGTCAGAGCGTATACTCGTAGGCTAAGGTAATGATTCATGGAGGTCGGTGGATTGAGTATTGCCCGCTACCAGAACTTAGAGAACGTCGACCAAGTGGTAGGATCGCTGCAGCGCACTGGCGCCGTGATCATCGAGAATCTGTTGCCCGAAAAGGTTGTCGATACCCTCAATGCCGATTTGAGATCTGAATTCGATCGCGAGGGGCACCTCTATCAAAACGAGTTTAATGGGCATAACACCTTGAGGGTCGGTGGCGTGACCAAGTACTCCGATTCTTTCGCTTCCTTTTTAATGCATCCCGCTGCAATCACCCTCGCCGATAAGGTATTAAAGCCACATTGCGAGGTCTATCAGGTAGGGAGTACAACGGCGATCGAGATTTTGCCGGGTGAAGACGCGCAGGCGCTGCATCGCGACGATACCATCTACCCGATGGACTTGCTGGATTTTGAGGCTCAAATCTCCGTCCTTTGGGCGCTAGATGATTTTACCGAGGAGAATGGCGCCACTCATGTGCTTCTGAAAGAGAAAGGTATTTCATGTCCTGAAATAGCCACGCTGGATGACACGCATCAAGCGGTCATGCCCAAAGGTTCGGCTGTTGTATATTTGGGGTCAACGATCCATGGCGGTGGCGCAAATCACACCGACGCTCCCAGAAAAGCATTGGTCAATACCTACTGCCTGGGTTGGTTGCGTCAGGAGGAAAACCAGTACCTTACGCTCACGCGCGAAGACGTTGGTGCGCAGCCAGAGTCGGTAAGGAGAATGCTTGGTTTTCAGGCGCACGGGCCTTATTTGGGCGTGTGGCCAGAAGATCCGGACGGCCTTTGGTATGAGGCTTAGTGTTGCGAGCGGAATTGGGCTTGCGACTATTTGAGTTCGGAGGCAACCCCTGAGGGGTGCCCTCGTTTGATAAGGCCGTAGAGAAAAGGTCCCGAGACTAGCGCAAGTAAGCCCGCGATACCGTACCAGCCGATGTCTATGCCGAGCAGGCTCAGGTGTGTGTGCTCCCACAGCGTCACGCTCCGATCACCCAGCGTGATATAAAACATGAATCCAATCAGGATCATCGGGGGCGCGCAGAGTGCCACCAGTACCGCGCTATTGCCAGGCACTTTGAAAGGGCGTGGGAGTTCCGGCTCGCGCACGCGCAGCCGAATGGCTGCGAGAAAGATCAACGCGTAGGCGCTGACCGTGAGCAAGACGTCGATAATGACAAGTGACTGAAAAGGCCCGATGACCAGAATGGCGTTGACGACGGCAATTAATATGATGGCGAAAACAGGTGTGCCAAAGCGTTTGCTGATGTAGCTGATCTTTGAGGGGAGGAACCCATCTCTCGACAGGACCTGGAGCGGTCGGGCGCCCGAGGCCATATAGTCAAGGTAAAGCGCCAGATTGCCCAGTACGGCTGAGGCGAGCAATGCGTGGCCTAAAGCGCTGCCGCCTAATACACGACCGATATCAACAAATGAAACACGCCCACCGCCGCCCTCGACTGAGAAGAGATCCCAATGTCCGAAGGCAGCGAGGCTCGCTATTGTGGGTAGTAAGTACATTGCCGCCACAAAGGGTAGTACCAACATCAGCGCCCTCGGGATGATCGACCGTGGCTCTTCGATCTCGCCTGCCAGCGTAGACATCGATTCGTACCCGGAGTACATCCACAAACCCACGCCCAGGCCCAGAATCAATGCGCCCTCACTACCCAGTAAATCCACGTCGGGTGGGGTGAGAGGCGTAAAGGGGTCGAATTGCCAGTTGGCCAGTCCAAGGCCCGCTAGCACAAGAATGGGCGAAATGATGAGAATCGCTAAAACGGTCGATCCCAGTGCGACGAACTTGATCCCGAGAATGTTGACGATTGTGAACAGCGCGATAATCGCCCAGCAAATCGTGTAATAAATACCGTCTCCAAAACCGATTTGATTCTGCAGGTAGGTTGCACTGAGTACGATGTAGAGTGATGTGTCAACGAGTACCGCCAGCGCCCACCACCAAGCGGCTTGGAACGCCCAGAATGACCCCATGGCGCGGTGGATCCAGATGTAGAAGCCGCCGCTTTCAGGTAGCGCAGAACCTAGCTCGCTGGCGACCAGCGCCATGGGTAGCGCCCAAAAAACCGGAAGCGCCAGTAGTAGCAGAATGGTCAGGCCAGGCCCCGCCGAGGAGATCATCTCCTCGATACCAAAAGATCCACCCGAGACGAAAATGTAGATCATAAAAAAAGCGCTGAACAAAGGTACCCGCGTGCGTTTTGTTGGCGGGCTCCGGGGGTGCTGCTCAGTCTGGTATCCCATAGCTACCCTGTCAGGTTCGGCGGTTACGGTTTGCGTCGGGCGACGGGCTCTTCGAGCGCCTTCTCAACGCAGACAGTATCTCTTTAGGGGGCTAGATGACAGGGTTAGCCGGACCAGCGCTGACCACCGTGTCGCGGTCTCGTTTGCCGCGGTGGCGCGGCTTAGGGCAGGCTCTTTTCGAGTGTCGCCAAATACCAGTCGATGAACTGCTGCAGCGTCGCTTCGAATTCAGGATGGTAGGGCCCGGGCTCGAAAAACCTGGAGTTCACGCCGGCGGCGTTGCGAGTAATGATGTACTCGTCTTCCAGCGTCGTGTGATGCCAGAGCCAAGTCAGGCGATCGAGATCATAATCCTTGCCGGGTTCAGCGTCCTCTCTCACGAACCAGACCAACTCCATGTCTGTTTCGGTGAGTGAGCGTGGAATAAATCGATATAACACGCAGTGGTCGGGATAATTCAGCATGAACGTCAGCGGGCCTAACTGGAAGTCGCCTGCGCCACCGTCGTAATCCTGAAACGCGCCCATCAATGGCGCTACCGGTTGCCCGTCCTCACTGCCCGTGACAAATCCATCAAAGAGGCCATAACGCATGGTGTGCGCACACGCACCGAAACTGGGGGCGTCGAGGTATATCTGCGTATGCTGCTTAGAAATGCCCTCGATCCCCGTCACCGCATCGGCGCGTTCCAGCATGGCCTTGACCACCGGTGCCGATTTCTCGTTTAAATCTTTCAGGGTATGGAGGCGAGCGTACGCCCGGTGTGACGTCGCACAGTGGTAGCACTCGAGGTAATTCTCAATCGCCAGCTTCCAGTTAGCGTCTACCCGGTAAGTGTGACGATGAGCGACTTTCGCGTGGTCCAGGTCATAAGCGCCTAGCGGTTCGCGCAGGTTTTCAAGTGAGGCAATCAGATCCCCGGCGCCGGAGTCACAATTGATGAATACCAGCCCCATATAGCTGACACACTTTACCGGTTTTAAGCCGTGCGCCGCGGCGTCAAAGTCACGCATCACATGGGTCTCTCGGGCGGCTTTTAGAGAGCCATCCACGTGATAGACCCAGCCGTGATACGGGCATACGTAAGTCTTGCGATTGCCGCGGGGCTCCTCACAAACTCGCGCTCCTCGGTGACGGCAGATGTTATGCATTGCTTTGATATCGCCGGTCTCTGTGCGCGCGACGATAATGGAGTCTTCGCCAATATCGACAAGCTGATAATCACCGGGATTCGGTATTTCGCTGGCGTGCAGTGCATAGATCCAGCTTTTGAAAATTAGATGCTCCAACTCCTGCTCGTGCACCAGGTGTGACCGATAAAAATACGGATCAATGGCGTGGTGCGGACGGGATTTCTCAGCGTCCAGCTTTGACCGCATGCGGTCAAAGGAGTCATCCACGGAAGTCGCGATCATCTGCATGGCGTCTCTCGAGCGGGCTTTGAGTCTATCAATGCGGCGGCGCAGGCGTTTGCCAACGTTTTGCCGACTTAAATATCGGACCGTCTATGACTCTGCAAGGGGCCAATAGGCGAGTCCAATGTAGCTCTCTCTGGTAGTAGATTTCTGCCACCAGTTCATCTCCTACGGCGCCATGGGGCATCTCGATCTGTGCGTATGCGATATTGGCTTTTGCTGTGGGGCACCAAGCTGCGGAGGTGACGGTGCCCACCTGCTTGTCGCCTTTCAGAATGAATGAGTGCTCAGCCGGCTTATTGCCCTCCACATCCAGTAACGCGAATCGATATCGAGACCCGCGGGCCTGCTCTTGGAGCAGCGCAGCGCGGCCATTGAATAGGGGTTTCTCGAAGTCAACGAGCCAGCTGAGTCCCAGCTCAAAAGGACTGCGAGTGCGGCCGACACGAACAACCTCTTCTGCTGGCATAAAATCAACTTTAGCTTGCAAAAAGCCTGCTTCGATTCTTGCCAGCTCTAGCGCATGCGAGCCAATGGGCTTGATGAGGTAGTCGCGACCCAACTCAAACAGCTGATCCCAGAGCGCCTCGGCAGACTCTGGGGGGACCCACACTTCGTAGCCCAGATCTCCGGTAAACCCGGTTCGGCTAATCATCAGCGGCCGACCTTCAAAGGTGTAGTGGGCAATGCCGAAAGGCTTGAGCTGATCGAGGTCGTGACACCCAAGTAGCGTCAGGATGGTGCAGGAGGTGGGTCCTTGTACTGCGAGCCCTGCGATAGCATCAGATTCATTCTGAATAGTGACGTCGAAACCCAAGGTGTTCCAGGCGAGCCAATCATCCGCGCGTTGGTAGGAGCAGAGGCGGTAATCCTGCTCCCCCAGCCTGAAAATAGTCCCATCGTCGATGACTTGGCCATTGTCATCACACCAGATGGCATATCCCACGCGGTTAACGCCGATTTTGCTCACATCACGTGTTACCAAGCGATCGAGATATGCCTGTGCGTCGGGCCCGTTGATCCGGTACTTGTTCATCGGTGACAAGTCGAACACGCCGGTGGTACTGCGAACGGCGAAATACTCCAGCTCGACATCAAAGTAGGCGTTGGGCGTGGTGTAACCCATCCAGTTTCCCCAGTCGTTGAGGTCACACAGGGCTGAAACGCGCGAGTGAAAAGGCGTCGTCAGTAGCATGGTGTCTCTGCTGAAAGCGCTCATGACAGGGCTCCTCGCTTTAAAATTTCCTTGGCAGCGTTGTGGCCGGGCAGTCCCTGCAAACCACCACCGGGGTGCGCACCCGCGCCACACAGATACAGCCCATTCACCGCTGTCGCGTATTGGGTCGATCCCGGGAAGGGACGCATCATCAAGGCTTGATCAATCGACAGCTCTCCATGGTGCCAGCTGCCTCCCGTGACACCGTGGGACGCCTCTAGATCAGAGGGTACGACCAGTTCGCTGGCGACGACGAGCGCACCAATACCGGGTGCAAACACTTCTAGCTCGCGAATCAGTTGCGCCAGCACCTGGGGTCGTGCGGCGTCCCAGCCGATCGCAGGCTGGTACGGTACGTAATGCACAATGGCCGACAAAACGTGCTGTCCTGCGGGTGCAAGCGACGCATCCTCGATGGAGGGGATGCTGATATCGAGCAAGTGGGAGTCGCTGAGTTCACGATATTTCATCGGATTCAGTGCGGTTTCCATGCCGTCCATCGACGGTGTCACGATGAGCCGCTCAGTAAGTTGTGCAGGATCAAGCCCCGAGAATGAGGGTAGGCCACTGAGCGCTAAATGCAGCTTGGCGGTGCCACTGCGCGCCCGATAGTGCTCGACTCTCTTGGCCATGCCCGCTTCCATTTGGCGATAGCCCAGCAAGTCGCGAAATGTCGTCGTGGGATCGGCGCTGGAGATCACAAGCTTGGCAGATATCGATTGTCCGGATGCCATCTGCACGCCAGAAACACGATCGCCGGTCTTGGTGATGGCAGTGACGGCGGTACCGAGCTGAAGCGTCACCCCACGCTGCTCAGCGGCTTTCGCCAGCGCAGCCCCAAAGGAACCCATCCCGCCCATCACCTGCGTGATTCCGCTATCAGAGAGGTGCTCTCCTGTCGCGCGATGCAAATAGCTATAAACCGTATTGGGAGAGCGGGGGCCCATGTTGGTGCCTGAGACCGCGTCGAGCGCAATCGCGGCTTTGATGGCGTCATGTTTAAAGTGTTCGTTCATCACGTCGTAGATATTGATCATCACGATGCGCATTAGGTCGCGCATGCGATCGCGGCCCAAGAGTTTGAGCCCCAGACCGAGCTTCATCAGCGTCAGGCGATCAGTCCAGTTTTGCTCCACCAGCTTCGGTGGTCGACTGCGGTACAGCGGACTCATCAATTTGGCGAAGCTGCGCACCATTTTCTTGAAGTCGCTATAGGCGGCCTGATCAACGGCATCGGTGCCGGCACCACTGATCGTATCGCCATCCAGGACCAGGTGATCACCGCTCCCTTGTAGCGATACCGTGCGTTTGGCTTTGCCGAGTTTTAGGCCGGCCGACTTGAGGTCGAGGTCCTTCAAAATGCGTTTGTCAAACTGCGATAACCACTGCGCGCAATCAGACACCCGGAAGCCCTCCGCGAATTCACGCGTGCTCGCACAGCCGCCCGGTGTTGACCGCCCATCGACCACCAATACACGGTGCCCTGCTTTGGCTAAATAATTGGCGCAGATCAGGCCGTTGTGGCCAGCACCAATGATTACTGCATCGTAATCAGTCATCAGCGTAGCCTCCCGGTACGGTATTGGGACGTCTCAAATCGGCGAGTATTTCTCTCGCCGCATTGGCGCCCGGAGCGGCCATCACGCCACCCCCGGGGTGCGTGCCAGAGCTGCACAAGTACATGCCTTTTATCGGGCCGCGATACTGCGCGTAGCCCGGGAACGGTCGGTTGAACAGTAGCTGGTCGAAAGTCAGCTCACCCATGAAGATATTGCCCTCTGTCAATCCGACTTCTGCTTCGATTTCCCGAGGTGTTCGTGTCTCACAGTGCAGAATCAAATCCCGGAAATTCGGGCTGTAGTTGGAAATCTGGTCAATGACCGATTTCTCAAATCCGTCCTTGTCCGCGTCTGTCCACTCCCGGCCCTCTATCTTTGGGGGGGCATACTGAACGAACACTGACATCATGTGCTTACCGGGGGGCGCCATCGTGGGGTCCGTCAAAGAGGGGATCATCATGTCGAGGTAGGGATCCTTGGACCAGGTGCCCGCCTTCCAGTCGTCGTAGGCGCGTTCTTGTCGCTCCAGCGAATCGCTGAAGTGCAGGTCGCCGGCCATCAAACGACTCTTTGGATCCAAGCCGTTAAACACGGGCAGCCCATCGAGGGCGATATTTAATTTCCCCGACGAGCCGCGGATTTTAAAATTCCGGGCCTTTTTCAGCACATCCTTGGGTAGATCCGAAGGGTTGGTAATGTCGAGGAAGGTGCGCTTGGGATCAAGGTTGGAAACGACAATCGGCGCTCGATATTCGGTGCCATCCTTGAGGGCCACGCCTGTCACCTGACCGTTACGAACCATGATTTCGTCGACGTTGGCGTCGCAGATAATCTCGCCGCCGTAGGACTGCAGGGCCTTTGACAGTGAGCTGGCAATAGCGCCCATGCCGCCACGCGCAAATCCCCAGGCGCCGACATTGCCGTCTACATCCCCCATGTAGTGATGCAACAACACATACGCGGTGCCGGGAGAATAAACGCCCAGGGCTGTGCCGATAATGCCGCTACCCGCCATGTGGGCTTTAATGACATCGGTCTCGAAATATTCGTTCAGGTAGTCACCGACGCTGGCGGTCCAGAATTTAATCGTATCGAGCAATTTTTCCTCGCCCAGCGCCATAAACGATCGTGCGAACTCGAGCAGATCCCGCAGGTCGCGGGGTTTCAGCGAAGTGGGATCGGGTGGCGTTCTCAATAGGTAGGGACGAATGAGTTTGGTCTGCAGACTGGTGTCAGCGGAGTAGCGGTCGTAGGCATTGGCATCGCGCTTGGAGTGCCTAGCGATCTCGCGGTAGTGCCGGTCGTGGTCACTGTAGTTGCCAAAGTAGTCGCCATTGCGCATGAAGGTCGCGCCACCACCGAAGGGGACTACCTGCAGGCCATGACGCGGGAGTTCGAGATCCCGAGTGATTTCCGGACGCAGCAGGCTCGACACATAGGAGCAGTTTGAGTAGTACCAACCTTTGTGCAACTCCCGACTGACCGTCGCGCCCCCGATATAGGGATTGCGCTCCAGCACGGCGACTTTCAGGCCAGCCTTGGCGAGATAGGCGCCGTTGGTCAGACCGTTATGGCCTGCGCCTATCACGATGGCATCGTATTGATTCACGGCACTCTCCGGCGCGTCAAAACGGTCCAAA
>Ga0255760_10003806_pt1 | contig 13446 bp, 10 predicted proteins | sample 071ome_25_FD_179960 | JGI IMG/M metagenome (GOLD analysis project Ga0255760, IMG submission 179960) | Coastal salt marsh microbial communities from the Groves Creek Marsh, Skidaway Island, Georgia - 071410BT metaG (version 2) | ecosystem: Environmental > Aquatic > Marine > Intertidal zone >... | reverse complement strand
CTCACGAGTCTCACGGGTCACGAACGGTGATTGATTCGTGACGGAAGTAAAGACACACGACTTTTACGACGACTTTTACGACGACGACGCGGTCCTTTGATTTACAACGAGAACGAAAAAAAACCCGTCCCATCCAGATCGAGATCGATCCAGGGTGGATCGCCCGAACGAGTCATGACCCACGGAATCGTGCGCGCCAAACCCCGCCCGTTTGTCCGTATACGTCCGACCGTATACGTATGCCGCGTACGTGCGTATACAGCGACCGCTCGCGCCCATCGTCGTCGTTTACACCGTCGTCGATAAAAAAAATCGCGAAAAAGCGTTCGCGACCGCGAACGCTTTTTTGCGGGAAAATCGGTCGGGGACCGTCGCCGCCGGGACGCGGGACGGGAGTGCGCGACGCCGGTGCGTCCCGCGGGGCCGCGCGCGGAGGCGGGAGGAGACGCGAAACGCGGCGTGGATTTTTCCGTAAGGGAAATCCGTCTCTCCCTGTCGTCTCGCGTCGTTTCGGAACGGGTGCGGAACGGGTGCGGATCGCATCGCATATCGCATATCGCATATCGCATCGCGTGGGACCGTCGGTTCGGCGTTCGCGATGCCGGCGACGCGACGACGCGCGACGACGACGACGCGAGACGGCGTCGGCGTCGGCGTCGGTGAGGAAAATAAAGAGTCTTCGCCGTCGATTCCGCTCGCCGGCGTCCGTCGCGTGGCGAAGGGCGTGAGGCCGAGGGCGCGCGCCGCGGGCGGGCAACAACCCTCGGACGAGGACTCGAACGAGAGCGATCGCACGCACGGCCACGGCGGGGCGAGCAAAAAGGTGGGGAACCGAGCGGTCGGGCGCGCCGGAGGGCGACGAAAACCCCGCGGTGGAGGGTCCTCCGGCTCGGACGAGGGTCGACGGTCGGAGGACGGACGGGTGACGATCGACGGAGGGCGGGAGACGCCGACGGACGCGCCGGAGGACCGTCGTGGTCTCGAACGACGCGGGGTGAAGGAGAAGAAGAAACAAAACTCGAACGCGTCGACTGGGAAGGAGAGTAATTCAAAGGAGAGCTCGGATGGTGAGCTGCAACTCGGCGAGCGATGGACGACGGTGGACGTCGAAGACGCGTACGCGGCGGGCGAACGGGTGTGCGGTATTTACGGAAGCCGCGTCGACGATCAAGGATACTCGGAATATCTCGTGCGCTGGGTGGGTAAGTCGCACCACAAAAACTCGTGGGTCGATGGACAAACGCTCGAGTTGCTTAACGCCGAGTTCGTCTCTGATTTCACCGCCGTACACGGAGAGAGAAGCACCGTCCATCTGGTTCAGGAGGCGTGGCTGAGACCGCAGCGCGTCGTGAGCGTGAGCGGGCAGCCACCAGATTGTCAGTTGTTCGTGAAATGGTGGGGACTTCCGTACAAGGATTGCACTTGGGAAGCGCTCAACGCGCATCCCGACTTCGAGCATCTTCTCGCCATGTACTCAAAGTTTGGCTGTGAATCGGTCGATAAGGCTCAAACCAACCAAGAAGCGACGGCGGAAAAGAAGGCGACAAAGTACAATCCGTGCGACATCGTCGCCGCGCTCTCGCGCTGGTTGCGCGCAACCTGGTACGAGTGCGAAGGTGTTTGTTTCGTGGACAACGCTGTCGATTGTCGCCACGCTGAAGTCGCGGCGACATTCATTGCAGAACGGAAACGCATGCACAACGTAAAAGGCCCGACACTCATCATCGTGAAGAACTCGCAGTTGAATCACTGGGCGCACGAATTCAACCGAATAGCACCGGATGTCAACATGGTCGAGTATGATGGTAGTACGACGTGCCGCATATCCGTCCAGAGACACGAATGGGCGTTTGGCGGTGGCCCGTCTGAGGAAGAAATGCGCCAACTGTCAACTCCACGATTCAACGTGTTGCTCACGACGCAACAAACCGCAATGCTTGACATCGTTCTATTGAGACAAGTGGCGTGGGAGTCGGTCATCGTCGTCGAGAACGCTCAGCAGTTTACAGCAGAATCGAGTTCTCTCATCGCGAGGTTGAACGGCTTGAACGTTCGACATCGCGTGTTGATGTTTAGATCGGCTGATTTCACTTCTCTGCACATGACGCTCAACATACTCGAGTTTTTGAAGCGATCACCGACAGCTATGAGGAATCTCGAGACGCGATTGTTGAATCTGTCACACGAGCAGGCAGCCGTGCAAACTGCCGCGCTCTTGGCGGCGGTGACGATGGATAGCACCTTTTGTTGCGGAGCGCTGAGGAATAAGAGTTCGATGGCGGGAGCGACTCCTTGCATGGGTACTCTGCACACCGCTCGCTTACTCGAGCTATCAGACATTGTCCTACACAGAGTCGCGGCGCAGAATGGCGATTCCGTCACTTCGCCTCACGAACCGATTTTCCCGCCTTCGTTTGATTTCACTTCGAGTCAATATCTCTCTCTATTGCAACAGTTGCAGGCGTTGCACGATATGTATTCTCCGCAGCAAGTGTTGCTCGCGACGGGTGACATGCCCAGACCTTGACGAACGTAGCTCATCAAGCGGTGAGGTTACGCAAACTTCACTAGACGAGCGTCGTCAAGACGTTGCGCTCCAGAACCGCTTTGGAGCTCAACCATTTTTGTTTTTTTGCTCAGTTATTACACCCGTCTCAGCTAGCCGAACATACACTGCGCAGCCGGAAGCCTGAATCGGCCTGGGTTCACGTATCCGCACATTTTGTCATAGTACCAATAACATCATTAGCGTTCTTCAAATCGATCAACGGTTGAGTCGATCCTTACGAGCCTTCGCCCGTTCGTCGCTCCAAACGCGCTCCGAACGCGCGTTGAGAAGAGCTTTAGCTGAGGTGCCCCACGCGCCTCACAACTAGTCGCGCATCGATCGCCATGTCGCGCATCGTCGCCAGCGCAACCGCAACGACGATCTCCTCGGCATGCTCATCGGCTTTATCGCGCGGTCGCGCGTACCGTCGCGCGTCTTTTAGTCGTAGCGCGCGACGGATAAACGTGACGAGAGCCGTGACGTCGCCAGTCCAACAGAGTCCAGACGTCGTCGCGACCACCGAGCCGTCTCAGATGCAATCGGCGCCCGCGATGTGCAAGGTAGTCGCGTTCGTGCCCGTTGACGAGGATTCTTTCATGCACTACCCGCCCGAGCTCGTCGATCGCGGGCGGTTCGAGCGAGACGCGCCGAGTTGGGGAGAAGTGATGCGACACATGGCGGCGCGCGTGTCTTGGACGTCGGCTGGTGAGTCTGACGAGCTGAATGCGCCGCTTTCCATGACTGTGGTACCCATTAATGCAAGCGAAGACGAAATGGTTGTGGCGTGCGTCAATGCGGACGTTTTCATCGCCGTCGGCGTCTCAGATGAGGCTGTTGCCAACCGGATTCGAGCCGCGACGGGAGCAGTCGCCACTGGCATCGCATTCGATTCGTCCGCGATGGAGGACGACGAAAGGATTTGCTATCAACCGATCAATCAGTTGAGAAGGATGAGCTCAAAGTTGATTCCTTGGAGCTCGGCGGCTCGAGACGTGCGTTTGATGGATCAGATACACGAGTTGTACGGCAGAAAGAATCATTTGGATCTTCTCTTACTGATCTTGCTCCTCGTAGACGCGAGCGGGGTTCGCGTCCCGGCGGTAGATATCAATCAGGATATCACACTCTCAAACGTTTGGTGTATCGCAAGTAACTGCAACAAGCAGTTGCTCGCGTGTTACGGGAATCCACAGTGCAAAAAAAGCTTGGACTGCGTAGACGCATGCGGCTTGAATGACCAGGTCTGCACTTACACATGTCTTCGATCTTATCAGAACCCTGAGTTTGAGTACCTCGCCCGTTGCATGTTACACAAGCACAACTGTCTCTCCAACTCTGCGGTTCGACCACTGCTACCGCGAGTTTTACCGATGAAGACATGGAGAGGTCAACTGTTGACTCATGACGCGGCGGAGCGAATCATGCAAGGGCATTTCGGTGATAAGAACTACTCCTGGCTCGCTGTGGCAGGGCAAAACCCAGCCTACGATTATTTTCCAAATCAGTTCCAAATCTGGTACCGAGGTAAAGGTAGGAACTCGTTTTGGTACAACCCCGTCTTTAAGGTCATCACGCTTGACGGCAAAGAGGTCTGGCGAAGAAGCGATTACAGAGTTCGTCGTGCGGACGCACCTGGCACGTTCTGGTTCACTTTCATGGATAACGGGGTCACGAGTGAAGAGTACTGGCGCATCGTAGACGCTGCCGACGATCTTTCGTGGAGTCTTTACTACTATGCGGGAGCTGCTCGCTCAGCCGGACAGAGCTACATCGGCGCTGTGCTAGCGACGCCCGACGGTAACTGGCCCGCCAATGATCAAATAGATCGAATCGAAGATTCTTTGTGGCGAGGATGTGGAGTCAAGCTGTGGGAAATGTGTCAAGTCGATAACTCCACGGCTTTCAGAGGAGACGCGCCACTCGAGCCTCTCCACGAGCCCGTATTGATGACACCGTGAAAATAGCCACCTGTGACGTTGTAAACCGTAAATTGTAAACTCGCGCCCACCACTCCCCGTCGCGCGGAACTTCGACGCGGAGAACGCGTCGGCACGATATCTCGCATTTTCGAGCAGATAAAAGACCCGCGCGCCGTCCCGACGGTCCTCAGGAGGCTGACGACGACCGCGTTTCCGAGCGTTAAACACCCGAGTCGTTGGTCGGAGCACGCACTCGTGGACACAACATGGGATGTTGCGCGAGTGTCGCGCTCGATCCAAAGCACGTCAGTCAGATGCTCGCGTCCAACTTGAAGCTCGATGCGTCGGCGGAACGTGATCTCATCAGATCTTATCGGCTCTTCAAGAAGACGGACATGAATGGCGACGGTAGAATTGAAAAATCTGAATTCGCGAATGCATTCAAGCTCGAACAAGACGTCTTCTTCGATCGATTGTTTTCTCTCATTGACACAGATGGGAGCGGTTATGTTGACTTTAGGGAGTTTGTCATCGTTTTGGGAGCGTTTCAGCTGTCGAACGCGATCGGAAGGGTGCGTTTTGCGTTTCGGTTGCTCGACCTCGACGACAACGGTTCCATAAGCAAGGCTGAGTTCAAAGCGTGCATCGAGGCGAGCGTGAAGTTGTTTCGGAGATCGAAAGAAGGTAAGAAGAGGGCAAATAAGAATGACTGGAGAGATAAGGCTCCGAGAGACATATACGCCGCGTACAAAAATTTGTTTGTGCAGTTGGACGCCGCTCGGAGCCATAGCATAGACTACGAAGACTTTGCGGATATATGCGTGCGATATCCAAAGCTATTCACGCCCGTGAACTACATTTGGAATAAATTGCGTCGCTACGCGGTGCCATGTGCGGAATTGTGCAAGGTAATCGCTCGAGCAGGGCATCAAGGGTTCTTCTACGATTCTATTTTAGAAAACGGTTGGCCCGGCGTCAAATTTTACGCACCATCTTGGAAATTACAGGAGCGAAACGTCTACATGAGATCTCTCAGCAATCTATTCAAGCGACGGGGTCGTTCTATCGATCAAGCAGATGCGAGGCTGAGTCTTGACAATCATCAGCGAACTTCCTCATCTTCCGTGACGCGTCGCTCGAACGAGAGAGATAGAGACAACATAGTCGCACCGCAATCTCGTGCGACGCGAAGGTCGTTACACTCTAGATCGAGACGACAGGTAGCTTCCGAGCGCACTTTGGGAGCACCAAATACTATGTACGATACAAAGCCTCGTCGCCACGAGACGGAAAACTTCTATGGGCACTCTGAATACGAACGCGACGCCCATCGTGAGCCAGCAATGATGGGCGCCACTAACGCTCGCGCGCGCCATGTGGAGAAGCGATCACCTCAGCCGAAATTCTGTAGACAGTTTTCGTGGGGGTCTGATGACCCAAATAGCAATCTCGGACAACGAGAGCTTCAAGCATCGAATTCAATGGAAAAGGCGTATCGCGAGGCGTATCCCGTCGACGACGAAGGCCCAGAGTCTTGGCTCGAGGATGACATTCGTCCGGGTCCAAAGGGGCAACAACCCCGATTTGACAAGCAAGATTCGATTGAACAGATATGGGACGCTTTGCAAGCTTGTCCGAGCGCCCAAGCCGCTCGCCACTACACGCCGCAAGATTATGTCCCGGACGAGTACTATCAGCGTTTGGACGACGGAGTATACTTCAAGAAGAATTATTCCGCCGCAAAATCGAGTGGAAACCCAACTCCAGTGTACCAACACGAACGTTTCAACAATTATTAGGACCACACGCACGTTGATCGCAAGCAAAAACGGTTGTAATTATTAGTCTCGAGTTGTCTGCCTGCGAGCTCTCTCGCCCCTCATTCCTAGAAGCGCATCTTCGTCGATTCTTGCGGCGCACGCAAGCCTCGGGAAGAACAGGCTCAACGTCTTCGAGTTGTTCTTCGCGCTCGTGAGTGCGCATTGCACTCGAGCTCTGCGGGCACGTTCAACGCCGACGTCAAGATGTTCTACTCGATTTGGTTAGAACCACCCGTGAACGTCGCGAAACCGACGGAAACATTCATCACCGAAGTGACGAGAAAGGTCTCCGGTACTCCAAAGTTTCTTCCACACGTCACGTTGTTGGGTGCGTTCGAGAGGTCGAGCGACGACGAAGCACTCGTGGTGTTGGACCAAGTTTGCGACCGACTCCGCGAGAGAGAACTCTTACCGCTCGAGTGCAGGCCTTCATCCATCACATGTGGGCAGATTCGGTACCAATGCGTGTTCCTGAAATTAGAAAAGACTGCGTCACTCACAGAGGCGTACGAAATCGCGGATGAAATCGTCTCGTTGCCCGGGGCTTCGAGCGACACGTTTATGCCTCACATGAGTCTGGCGTACGGCATCGATGACATAGAAGAGCGGCTGGGCGTGGCGAAAGACGCGGAAGACGCGCTCTTCAAGGGTATCTTGAGCAATGTCTTTAATGTGGCCAAAATTTCTCTGTGGGAGACGGACGTTTCCGATCTCACGTGTGAGAGTTGGCGTCGAGTAAAAGGGACAGATGTCTAAATACACTTTCAACGAACTGCACATTGTAAATCATTCCTTTAGTACAACAAACGTAATCGCTATAATTTTATGCCCCAAGTCGCGTCATCGCCTGCTTAAGCGCTGCTTGGTCCTTGACTGACAACTGGCCCCACGCCTCTTGCGCCGCTCGCTTTAAGTTTTCCAAATCTATTGGCGTCGGATCGTACCCAAGCGCCGCGAGCGCCCACACGCACTTGGAAAGAGATCTTGGGCTAAGGCGCTGTGTGATGGTACTCTGTGCGAGAGTATCTAATTCGGTCGTGTCCAGCTCGAGTCCGAGCAGAGATGCACCCCATAACCCAAGAACCGCAGTAGCGGGCATCAAGCCGTCGCTCTTGGCTTCCTTGACTAGAATTTCGACAAGCGCATTCGCGTGCGCCAAGGGGGGTAGCCATCGCATGCGTCCGTACGCACACAAAAGCTTTGCAGCTTGGTTCGCGTTCAGCGTACTGGCCTCTTTGCCCACGAATTGGTCGACGTACTCGACGATCACATCTTCGCCCGGATTCCATCTCAACACACCCCAAGCGTGCATGATGAGTAAAATATTCTCCTGCTCGAGCTCGTTCGCCCGAGACTTGGCCATTCGCGCCAAAGCGCCAAGTGTAGCACCGGTCGGCTTGTAGTTGACCTTGCCAATTCCCCAAAAAACCTTCGCGACGAGCTCCGCATCGATGTCTTGCTTTGAAGCCACAACCTTGCACAGCGCTTCGTACGCCTCGTCGTCGAGTGATAGCTGCCCCGGCGCGATGCCACCCAGAGACCCGAGAGACCAAAACATGGAATCGAGAGAGCCAATCACCATACGTCGGGCACACCGCGGAATTTCCTTGTCGATCGCGCTGACGAATGCCGGCGGCGGCTGGTGGTTAAACCTTGCACACGCGTACAGCACCGTTGGAATGTTGACGTGACTATTCGCGCCACCGAGGTTGACGGACACTAGTTGCATGAGAAGAGCGTCGATGAGATCGTCCGGTAGTTTCTTATCCATCCTTGCGTAGGCCCACAAGACGTTACAGAGCGCTGCGTCGTCAAATCTGCGCAGATTTGACTTTAAATACGACGACACATCCTTAAGGAACTCATCATTCGGCGCGTGATCCAAGTGCGCGAGACCAATCATCATCCCAGATAGCTCATCCGCTCTGAATGATTCCATCGCTCGGTGCGTTGCGGCGCACAGCGCATCCAACGTCGACTTGGGCGGTTTGAAGCGCATGCGACCGAACGCGTAAATCGCGTTGCTCAACGACTGCGGCTTGAGCCTCGAACCCGGCTTGAGCACTTCAGACTCCAGATTTGCCGCCAACGCACCGAGCGTCTCATCGCTCGGCGTGTACCCAATCTTCGCGAAACTCCACGCCACATTCGCCAACCCAAAAGCATCAAACTCCTCCACTCGCTCGGTCACGTTAGTCACCAACGCCCGAAACCTTCCGTCTCCCATCAACTCTTCCGCCCTCGCGAACCCTCGATCCAACCTCGACTCGAACGACGCATACTTTGCCACTCGATGCAACGCCGTCGCCGCGTGCACGGCATCAAACGCTTCCAAATCCCGTTCAACCACTCGCAACGCGTCCTCCGCGCTCTCCGCGTTGGCCAACCTCTTTTGAATCTCCCCTCCTCGTCCACCACCCCCGCTCGGCGGTCCGCTTCTCTTCGCCCGTTCTCCACCGCGTCCGCTCGCCGCCGCGCGCGGAATCGTCGGCGTCTGCGTCGGCGTCGCGATCGTTCCTCTCGTCGGGCGTCCGACTCTTCGCATCGGCGTCGTCATTCTCTTCGTCCGTGGGTGCGCAGGCACAGCCGCCGCCGCCACCAAACACGCGTGCGTGCTCGCACTCATGATGTCCTCGTCCTCGTTCACGCGCGATCACACCGGTTCACCGAGTCCAAAGCGTCGTTCGCGTGCGCACCCACGCGTCGTCGTCCTCGTCGTCGTCGTCGCGTCTCGCTTTCGGCGTCGACGTGTGTCGTCGTGTGCGTGCGTGACGTCGTCTTTGCCCTCTGAAAAGTGCACTTTTGAAGGGGCACTACGTACGTCACACGACGGACGACGGTCGACGAGGATGGCGGATTGGAACGACGACGACGACGATGACTTTAGTGTCGTGCTCGACGCGGACGGACGCGTGTACGGATCGACGCTCGGGGAGGAGAGTTACGCGACGACGGCGTGGGAAGGATGTTTCGATGGTGGAGCAGCAGAAGACAGTGACGCGTTTTACGACGCGTTGAAGGCGGAGTGCGCGTCGGTACGAAACGGGCAACATTGGTTCGGGGCGTGCGATGCGCCGAGGTGTGCGTTGGAGCGGTTCGCGATGCGGGTGTTTGATTTCCACGCGCCGGATGAGGAGGACGGGTACGACGCGGAGACGTCTGGGGTGGAGTTTTGGACGCAAGACGGCGCGTCGTTGGGTGCGCACTTTGATAAAGATGAGACGGCGAGGGAAAAGGTTGGGGTGATTGTGACCCCGCATTTAGCGACGGTGACGTATCTCAGCGACGGGGGCGCGCCGACGGTGGTGTTTGAGGGGTTGACGCCGCGTTCGCTGCCAGAGGAAAAGCGCGCGAACGAGTCGTGCGAACGCGTGGCGGTGATGTATCCCAAGGTTGGCGCGCATTTGCGGTTCGATGGGAGATTTTTACACGGCGTGTTGTCCGAGTTTGCCGACGATACGCCGACGGAAGGGAAGCGAATGACGCTGTTGTGTAACGTTTGGTTGAACCACAAGCCGATGGGCATTGAGCGTTTACCTGAAGAGGTGTCGACGGCGCTCAACGCGGGGGCGTCCATGGAACACGTGTGGAAGACTTCAAAACTAAAATCTCGAGAGATTGGGGCGTCTGGTGACGACGATTACAACGAAGAATGCGTCTCGATGCGAGCGAATAAGTTTGGACCGACGGGCGGCGAATACGTCATCCACGCCAAGCTCCCGTTCGCACAAATTAAACGCGCGGCGAAAGACTCAAACGGCGGCGTACTCTTCGTTCGATGCGAGCCCTTCTCAATCGAGGCGGGCATTGAAAATGAAGATGGACCAGACGTTAAACGCGCTAAAACGTCCTAATGTGTACTGTAAACGAGTTGTAAAAAATGTGAATCGTATTTTGCGCTTTGCGGCATTCTCACGCAGCTGTGCCACTTCCCGCTCGAGCTTCGGCCCCGCTTGACGCAGACTTGACATAGTTCGGCTCGGGATTCCATACCAACACTGGAGCTGGCGCGTGATTGACACAGAACTGCGGAAAAGGACTGATGAACTTCGATCGTAGATGCGAGGACGAGACAGCGCGACCGCAAACCAAAAGGCTGACATCTGTCATCTCCAAAAAATCAATCAATCGATCTCGAACGTCCGACGCGTGTCCATCTTCTTGGTCGAGGGTCATACGAATGACACGTCCACGCAATTCGCTTTTATGGGTGGCGTGTTCCTTTTGAAATCTCTCGACGGCGCCGAAAGCGCGAGCCATGTTCTCTTCAATGTCGCTGTGAGTGATGTCTTTGCGTTTGCGTTGCGAGTCGGAAAGGCAATGCAGAAGGAGCACTACATCGGTTGGATTGGCGTAAGACTCGACAAAGTACTCCACGAGACGACGAGACGAATTCGATCCGGACATGGCGATGCAAACCACGCGCTGGCCTTCGCTTCCAAACTTTTGCTGAACGCTTTGACTCGTCTTCGCCGGTAACGAGCTCCTGTAAAAGCAAGTACTCACCGGAATTCGATTCAGAACGTTTTGCGTAGCGCTTCCAAGCAGAGCGCGCCGAACGATCCCGCGCCCGCGACATCCCATGACGATCAGGTCTGGTTTCGGAATGGCAAGCCATTCGTCGTTGGCGTAGGAAGGATCCTCGGATGAAAACTCACCATCGCAAATGGACGCCACGCACTCTTCGACGGAAAACTTGCCGCTCGTCCCATCGATTTGCACAATTTGCACGGATCCTTTCCCAACGGCTCGTCGCTTGGATAGCTCAGCGCGCACGCCATCGGGCAACCATGGGCCGAGTTCGCACGAACGATGCGACGACGCGTCCGACGAATCATCCACGCCCAGTTTATCGCTCAGCGGCACCATCACCACCCCGCGTCGTTCCCGAACGGATTCATCACTCACTCCGAAAGATCCAGCGATGCGTCCCGGTCCATACACCTTCGACGAAGCTCCTCTCTTGTAATGCACAACCCAACAGTTGTCTCCCTCACCCATCAACGAGAGCCCAAATGTCACCATTCGTTCATCGGCGGACGCGCTTCCCGACATCAGAAAGAGCACATTCTTCTTCGCGGCGCTCATCGGGGTCATTCCCGTCTCTGCCCGCATTTTTCGTTCGTTTCTCTTCGTTCGCGTAGGGTGGACGTGGCGTATTATGACTCCAAACAACTCGAAAGCAAGCAACACAGAGCCTCGACACTTCACAACCCCACGCGCGCGCGCTCGATGTCGACCACCCCGCTCGCTTTGTACCGCTCGTTACTCCGCGCGCGCGCCAAGGCGTTCCGAGGGGACGTCCGCGCGCTCGATGCGGCGCGATCCGAGATACGCGCGAGGTTTGAAGACGCGAGAGACGTCGACGACAAGACGAGAGAGACGAAGATGCGAGAAGGACGAGAAGCGGAAGAGTTTATACGGTTACACGTCGTCCAAGCGGTGCGGGAGGGAGACGAGGAGAATTTTAAAATGACGGTGGATACAGTGCACCAGGATGTGTCGATCGAACGAGCGGATGATGATGGGAAGGGTGGGTGCTCGTCGGGGAAGTGAACGATGACGGCGAGGCGGGTGCGAAATCAGTCGCAGGAGTCGTCACGGATGGATGTCGTTCACCGAACGAATTTGTTGACTCAAAGTTGTCCATGATGTATTTGTACTGGTAGTTATTGACAAGATACTCCTAGGGTAGTAGTACAAGTGTCGAATATAAAAATAGAAGTAGAGAAACAATGTGAAGGAACGTGTTTGTTACTGTACAGCTTCGGCCGTGGAGTGGCGATGTCGCGCGGCACCTCTCGATAACCGCCACCGCTCTTGCCGAGGAAAACGAAAAAATATAAAAAAAGAAATTTGAAGAACATTGAGAGAGGTTCAAGGCGTGCATCGATCGGTGCCCCGTGTCTCTGGTGGATGGTAGAGAACTTACGCAGGTACCGGAGTGCGCGAGCGTCGGCTCCCTCGAGCTTTTTTCGCTTGTGGTCTGTCTTCCGACTTGGCGAAGCGACCACCGATGCGAACGCGCGTTTCAGCGCGAGCCTTTCGACCTTCATAGAGTACTGTTCTGTTGAACTGTCTCGACTTGCGTTTTTCGTGGTATCTTTCGAGAACCTTTCTGCGATCAGCGCCACCAGGAAGCTTTGAGAATGAATCGTCGCGAGCCGGCAGTTCCAGCTTGGTCGTAGAAGCCGAAGCCGGAACCGCTCGTTTCTTGCGCGACGTAGTCTTTCTCGACGCGCCAGTTTGGCTCGTTTGCACTCTCTCCATCAACCGCGAGTCTGGTTCGTAAACCGTCTGTTGCATAGCTTCCGGCGTGGGGCTAAAGCCGTAGAGCGAATCATTGCGCTCGCTCTGCGCCAGAAAAGCTTCCAATCGGTCCCGATTCCTCGAATTGCTCGCAGACGGAGGAAACAACGTGTCAACGCCGGCGAAAACAATGTCTGGAGGCGTCGGCGAACGCATTCTCCTCGACCGAGAGCCATCGAAATCGTCATCCGCCGCCACAAAACCGTAGTCGAAAGACGCAGACGTCGATCGCTGCAAGTTGTTCGCGTCGAGATCCAACATCGAGGGAAAACGTATCAGACCATTGATAAACGCCTCCGTCTCCAGCGTCATCCCTTCGTCGTCCAACACAGCTTGACCATCCAGAAAGCCGGCTGTCGAAGCATCCGCGTCTCCGCGTTGCGACTCCTTGACCATGGTCCAATACATCTCGTCTGAAACCTCGCCATCCAACGGCGCCGCCCCTCTCGCCGTCGTCCCTCTCGACGGCGATTTGGTCGTTCTTCCACGCCTGTCTGTCCCATTCGCTCTCCTATCGTTCTCCTCCATCGACGCAGACATCTCCTTACTCAGACTGCACTCGTCGAATGGTCGCATGACTCGCCCGGCTTCGGTTTCGCCCTCAGCCAACTCGCACGACGCACATCGCGCCGTGCCCGTGCGTCCGTTCGCAGCCTCTCGCATAACCTACCGCGCGCGAGTTTCTTCGTCAGTCTCTTCGAGTTCATCGTCGTGACGCGGTGGCGCACGAGGTCAGACTTTTTGGTTTTCTTTCGGAAAGAAAACCAAAACAGCAAAAAGAGAAGAAAAATCCCCTCGAAAAAGTGCACGCACCTGAGCGCAGCGAACCGAGCACCCGTCGCACAACCAG